>JACCDT010858280.1_pt1 | contig 15058 bp, 7 predicted proteins | sample 7446291 | NCBI WGS metagenome assembly JACCDT01 (sample SAMN15323446, study PRJNA562643) | freshwater metagenome | isolation source: river surface water | place: USA:Blue River Watershed | collected 2017-08-17
CTTGGCATTGATCAAGCTAACCAGTTCATCACGTATCGACTGCGGATCAGTGGTGTTGGTGGTTGTAAAGGTCGTACCGTTGATGGTCACCGAGTAGGTCTCGCTGCCACTGGTCGGACCTTTGATTATCAGTGTTTCGGTCTGCGCCACCGGCACATCTACCGTGGCACGCGGTGTTGTATTAAAAACGGACTGATTTTTGGTGAAGTTACCCTCAATCAAACCCGTGCGCTCGATGTCACCCGTGGTAGCCGAAGTGATGACGACAGGTGCTTCAATTTTGGATTCCAGCGAATAGGTAGCTGTATGCACACCCTCGCGCAAGCCGACGCGCTGACCAAACAAGGCCGCACTCGACTCCGTCTCGAAGCGAACCTCGATATTCCGTCCGTCGTTAGCGACCAGGGTGATACCTTTGGAGTCGTAACCCGTGTCGATCGCCTTCACGCCTGTCTTGGACGTGATCGCATTGATCGCATCCACCACACTGTGACGCGTAGCGCGCGTGTTGTTCAGTACGGTCGTGATGTCGGCCGAGGCATAGCCATTGATAAACACCACGCCTGAGACCACCGATTCCGCGCTCATCGAGCGGCCGGTGAATACGTTTTCATTGACCTTGGCGAACACGCCGGTGCCAGGACGTTGCGTTCCGAATTCCTGGACGATATCGACAATCGGCTCAATGCCAGTGGTGCCTGGGACAATCGGTGTGCTGGGCACGTCGCGCTCGGATGGTGGGAAATCCACCTTGATGGTCGAGCCACCCGGTGCGTAGGTCAGCGAACGATTGCTGGTCGGACCAAACTGGGTGCTTGCCTTGAGCGTGGCAAAAATCTTGGCTGTCGCCAGTGCCGAGGTATTCTCGTTCACCGTAATCTGTACACTGACGCCGCCGACGACGATAGTGCCGGGTTTGGGCACACCCGTGAAGGTCAGCGTTTGCGACTCGCCCGCGTTGGTGCCCATGGCGGTCGCCGCGCGGTTGATGGCCGCCACCTTGGCGATCGCACTGCCGGCTGCGTTATTGACTGGTGAGTATGGGTCGTCCGAGGCGTAAGTAGCACCGATATCGATGCCGTTAATACGAAGGTCACCCGCGCGCAAGGCCGGCACGCCGCCCTCAACGGAGACGGACAGGCCCACGGCACGATTGGTGATGTCGAGCGCATCGCCCGCCGAATCTTTGAGTGTGTAGGTCAGATCATCCGAGATGATGTGACGGTTCTGCCCCTCGGTGCTCTTGAATGTCACCTGGCCAGTGGTCGAATTGAGCTCACCCGTCATCGTGAATACTCGATTATCGACACCCTTGAAGCTTGCAGTAACAGCACCTGCTGCGGAGACGCTGAAGCTCAGCGTTCCAGCTTTGAGGAAGTCACCGTTGGAGGCAAAGTCCTCAGCAGTGTTGGTGACTGCTTTGCGAACATCCTGCGTCACGCTGGAGGTCACGCCGGTGCCACTGTCGTACACCTCAATGGGATCAATATCGCTATCGCTGGGCGCGTAGGTGATCGTCAGATCGCCGCCCGATTGCACAATGGTACGACCCGAGGTTCTCGGATCGAAACTGGGATCGGCCTCGAGCGCCGCTTTGATCGCCGTTGCAAAAGTAGTCGTGTTGGTTGCATCGGCAGCGGTAATGTTGACTAACACACCACCCACACGGATGGTACCTTCCATGGGTGTACCGCTGAAGCTCAGTGTCTGAATTTCGCCGGCATCATTGCCAGTCAAGGTTCGTACGGTGGTCGGGTTCAAGAAGACTTCCGACATCTGACTCACCGACGTCGCTTTGTACACCGGCATCTCGCCCACACGCTCACCCGCATCGCCGCTCAGTAGCGGAAAGCCATTCCACTCGGTGGACTCGGCAATGTGCACGATCTCGGCCTTGAGCTGCTGGAATTCCAGATCCAGGTAGCTGCGCTGGGCATTGTCGTTGGTATCATTGACCGCCTGCACCGCGAGCTCTCGCATACGCTGCATCATGTCAGTGATCTCGTTAGTCGCGCCCTCAGCCGTCTGGATGAGTGAGATAGCGTCACCCGCATTCCGTATCGCCTGATTCAGGCTCCGGATTTGGTGGGTCATCCGGGTGGCGATAGCGAGGCCAGCCGCGTCGTCGCCCGCGGTATTGATCCGCTTGCCCGTCGATAGCTGCGCCATGGCCTGGGACATAGTCCCCTCCGTGCGCTTGAGCGCTGACTGAGTAAACAGCGCCTTCACATTGGTGTTGATGACTGCCATGCTCGGTTTCTCCTTCCGGCGTCTTTGTGCTGCTTGATCTGGTGTGGGCTTTCGCCCGCGTTATCCACAAACTAGCAACTACCGTGCCAGAACAAAAACTTCAATTAATTCAATCGGTTACAGTTTATTCTTGGTTACTTCTTTTCCCGGCAAACCCGGGGCGGCAATTTCTGTCGGTTATCCGGCAGACCTTTGCCACTATCATGATGCGTCATTCCTTAACAATCCATTAACGCTGAACTGCGCCCAGACCCAGGGCCTCGGCCAGCGCATCGTATTCTTTCAACAACTCTGGGTGATCTGGGAACAGCGCCAGCGCAATACCGGCCGCCTCGAAGGCTTCCGCCAGATCCAGATTGCAGCGCAGCGAACGGATCAGCATCGAGTGCGTGAAAACCGTCGCTTTATCTCCTTGCATCTCCATCAGCTGCCTGAGCAGATCGACCGCCTGCGGCCAGTCCTCGCGGACCACGGCTAACAGACTGGTGATGGCCATGATGTCTTCACTGTCCGGGTACAAGGCCAGACCGGCGTCACCCAGCGCATAGGCCAGTGCGTCACGGTCTTCGCCCATCAATGCCTGAATCGCCTCGCGGATTTCCGTTGGGGAAAAACGGGAAACTTGCAGCGTGCTGAAAGGACGGCCGGCTTCTGCATTGAAAACTAGTTCTTGGGCGAGGTTAGGCATAGATAGACTCCTGTTCTAGATACTTAGGCTGAATTCGGGACTTGTGGCACAAGGCAACAACCCTCGGTGCATCGCATTAAGCAAAACAGATGCCAGCTTCAGAAAGCCGGAAAACTGTCGATTGCAAGGGGTTTTATCGCGATTTTCATTGCCTATTTGATAGGCAATGTCGGTTTCTAGGCGCTGTTAGGCAAGTTACAGGCCAGCGCTTAGGGGCTGTTATGGATGACAGCGGCAAAGGATTGCCCGCCGGTTTGCCGCCCCGGCAGCGTTCTGCCGCGAAACGGCAATCGTGCATCGCCCTGCCCTGGAAACACCCGATAAACACTGGCGTCAGCGCCCTGGACAAGGCGGCAATGGGCCTCAAAGACGCAGGAACAATTGCCTGAAAACAGGCATGTTTCCTGCTTTTACACGCGCGCGATCTTCATTTAATGGCCTGAGTGCCGATAATCGCGCGCCCGCGCTAAAGAATGACAGGCCCGGGCCGATTCATTGAAAAACCGGAAAGCATCCATGGCGACTTCACCGATCAGCTCCACGAATACCGCGACCCAGAGCGCCACGAACGCGTCATCTGCGCAGGCGCAGGCCCAGGCCGCCAACCGAGCCAACGCCCAGGCTATCCTGAGCTCGCTGTCGGCCGGTTCGGGGGTGAATGTCACGACGCTGGCCCAGAGCCTGGTGGATGCGGAAGGCAATCCACAGAAAAATCTGATCAACGCCAAGATCAGCAAGAACGAAAGCCGTATCAGCGGCATGTCGGCGGTGATGTTCATGATGTCCGAGCTCAAGACCAAGCTCTCGGCACTGAAAGACCGCGACAGTTTCAACACCGTGAATGCCAGTAACAGCAACACCAGCGCACTGACGGTCACCGCGTCGCCCACGGCATCGGTCGGCTCGCATCAGATCAAGATCGACTCGATCTCGCAGCCCCAGTCCAGCATCAGTTCGGGCTATGCCGCCAGGACCACACCGCTGAATGGCGGCAGTCCGTTCAGCCTCAGCATCACCCAGACCAACAAGGGTGGCATCGCCGTCGGCACGCCAACGATCAACGGTAGCAACACGGCCTCCATCAGCGGCATCAGCTTCGGCACCAAGCCGGCCATCGATGATTTCAGTGCATTCTCGATCACGGTGGATGGAACAAACATCAATCTGACGCCCTCACCCGCGGGCACCACGCTCGCGGAGCTGGCCGCTGATCTGCAAAGTCAGTTGCGCGGTAAAGATGGCTCGGATGATCTCTCGGTCGCCGTCGACGGCAACAACCAGCTGACTATCAGCTCCGCGACCGGAACACGCGTGATCAGCGCGGTGTCGCTCAAGAGTGCTGCAGCGTCGATGGGAATACCGACCTCCACGAATACCAGCTTCGCGGTGATCAGTGATGTCAGCTTTGCAGCGACACCCTCGGTCACGGATTTCAGGAATTTTTCGATCACGGTGGATGGACGCTCGCTCAGCTTCACACCACAGCCCGCCACGGCGACGATGGAAGATTTGGCCGCCAATCTGCAGTCTCAGCTGCGCACGCTCGATGGCTCGGACGATCTCTCGGTGACGATAAGCAATGGCAACCGGCTGGAGATCAGCTCGGCCAAACCGAGTCGCAAGCTATCGGCACCGGCGCTCTCGAACCAGACCATCATCAACCTGAACACCGGCGCCCTGGCAGGCACACCGGCTGGGAATTCGATCAGCGGCGTAAGCTTTGGAACGACACCATCGCGCAATGATTTCTCAGCCTTTGACGTCAGTATTGGCGGCAAAGCGTTTTCCATTATTCCGAACCCCGCGGCTCCTACCCTGAAGTCACTGGCCGAAAATATACAGAACCAGTTGCGCATCATCGATAACTCCAGCGATATCACGGTCAGCGTCAGCGGTGATGGCTCGCTGCAGCTGAACTCCGCTGGTAACCGGACCATCACCGGTGCACGACTGACGCCGAAGACTTATGGCGACACACCGGAGGGTATCGTCGCGGCGATCAACTCGTCACAGCGCGGCTACAAGGCGCAGCTGGTCAACGATGGCAGCGCCCGACCGTTCAAGATCATGATCACCGGCGAATCGGGATCCACCGAAAGCTTCACGTTATCCACGACCAGCAGCACGCCGCTGAATTTTTCAAATGTCACCAGTGCTGCCGATGCGATCGTCAGCGTCGATGGCATCAGCTACACGCGCAAAACGAATACCGTGACCGATGTGGTGCCCGGCGTCACGCTGGACCTCAAATCGACCACGCTAAGCGCCGCCAGCGTCATGGTCAGCCGAGACAACACGGCGATCACGGCCAAATTGAGCGAGCTGGTGGTTGCCTATAACGATTTCAACAACATCATCACCGAAACCACCAATCCAAAGTCGACGCTGGAAACGTATGGCGCGACCCTGGTCGGTGACAACACGGTGCGCATGGTCAGGCAACAGGTGCGTCAGGTCATACTGGGCGCATCCAGCACAGCGGGCGCCACGATCAAAAATCTCAGCCAGCTGGGCCTGTCCATCGACCTCAAGGGTGTGATGACCCTCGACACGACTAAGGCCGAGGCTGCGCTGAACGCGAACTACGATGATGTGGTCAAGATGTTCACCGGTGGCTATAACAACCTGGGTACCTTCAGCTCACTACCCGCCGGCATCGCCGGTGACTCTGTCAAAAAACTGAACCAGCTTTTGGCGCAGGATGGTCCACTCACCGCCAAGACCAACACCGCCACCACCCAGAACGAGAAGTACCGCGCTGATCTTGAGAAGCTGCAGACGCGACTGGACAATCTACTCCAGCGCTATACAAAGCAATTCTCGGCCATGGACAGCCTGGTGGGCAGCATTAATTCACAGAAGACCAGCCTGAAGTCTACCTTCGAGGGGATGATGGCCGCGTACACCAACAAATAAGCATTACCCATCCTGAGATAAACCGGCGGCTCGCCTAATGGCCGTCAGTTAAACCCAAACATCCCTAGACGCAGCAAAAGACGCTGAGTCCCGGCCTGCGCCGGGATGACGACATTGAGATCGACCTCACTGAAAACGTCATCCCGGCGCAGGCCGGGATCCAGTGACTTGAAGATTGTCAGTGATCTCGAACCATCTGCCTGCCTCGCCGCCTGGCATGAGGCTGCTCGCCGGTTTTTTTTCGTTTGATGTCTTGAGAATAACGCGCCCGATACCGCCATGGTCGGGGGCTTGTCCAGTGCCTCATTTACGGTATTTACACAAGACGGCAAAAATTTTCCGCTTTTTCTCTCAAGCTCCACCGGCTGACGTCGATACCCCAAGCGTAGAAGTCTGTTTTGAGATTCCGTCGCCTGATCGCATGAGCAGGTTCGCCGGAATTCGGAAAGGTGGTCAATATGGAAATTCGATCGAGAGCGACGCAAACGCCTGTTGCGAGGCCGGCCATCGCGCAAACACCCCCTGCTGCCTCTGCGCCGCAGGGTGGCGATACCGCGCTCGCCGTGCCGACATCAGAAATCAGAGTCGACCCAGAAAAGATGAAGCAGAGCCTGGACCAAGCCATCCGGCAGCTGAATGACTCCATGCGCGACGGCGGCAGAAACCTCGCCTTCGCAATGGACGAGGTGCTAGGTCGGCCCGTGATCGTGGTGAAGAAGCAGGATACCGGCGAAGTCATTCGCCAGATACCGAATGAGGTCGTGATCAAGGTGGCTCACAGCTTGGACAAGCTGAAAGGTCTATTTTTCAATGCTCAGGCCTGATTGGCGGGCTAAAGCTTTTTAACACAGTACCGATTCATCAAACGTCAAGAAAAGATTCGATTCTTGAGTGATTCAGGTAAATCTACATTAGGAGAAAACCATGTCAGTTATTAATACCAATCTCAAAGCACTGGTTGCTCAGGAATCGATGCGTTCGAGCGATCTCAAGCTGAGTGCCGCCATGGAGCGCTTGTCGACTGGCTCCCGCATCAATTCCGCGAAAGACGACGCGGCTGGTCTGGCGATCTCGAACCGCATGACCTCGCAGATCCGTGGTATGGCCAAGGCAATCCAGAATACCAATGACGCGATCTCGATGACGCAGACCGCGGAAGGCGCCTACAGAAACATCAGCGATATCCTGCAGCGCATGCGCGAACTGTCCGTGCAGGCTTCCACCGGCACGATGAATGACTCTGACCGTGCGTCGATGCAGCTCGAAGTTTCGCAGCTGAAAGCTCAGATCGATGACACCGCTGTCAAGACCAACTTCAACAACATCAAGCTGCTGGACGGCTCGGCACAGAATGTCGTGATCCAGACTGGCACGAACGCCGGCGACACGATCAAGCTGGATTTTGCCTCGGCTCGTACCAAAGATATCGGCGTCGGCACTCGCGCCACCCTGGCATCGGCAGGCGGTCAGTATGTTGCCAACTCAGATTTCGAAGCCATCGGCGACAGCGACCTGTTCCTGAATGGCGTGTCGGTCGGCGCATCGCTGGCGGTTGATGACAAAGCCTCGAACGCCAACGCGAATGCTTCTGCGATCGCCAAGGCAGCTGCCATCAACAAGGTTTCTGCACAGAGCGGTGTCTATGCGAAGGCCGGCCCCAACGTAGTCAGCGGCCAAGGCAGCATGGCGGCCAGCGCCACGTCCGGTACCATCGTGATCAATGGCGTTGCAACCGATGCTTTCTCGACCAGCTCGGCCAGTACCTCACTGAGCCGCCAGACCGTGGTGAATGCGATCAACAACAAATCCGAGCAGACTGGTGTGCGTGCTATTGACACCGAGAGCGATGATCTGGGCGTGACCCTCGTCGCGGATGATGGCCGTAACATCGATCTGGTGTTCACGGGCGATCTGACCAATACCAGCACCGGCGTGCGTGCCGCTGCCGTGGGCGCTGCTGCCAACAATGTCTATGTTGGCTCCTACGACCTCTTCACGCTGGATGGTCGCGACATCAATGTAAGCTTCAAAACTGGCACCACCACGGCCGAGGCTTACAGCGGTCAGCGTAACGGCTCTTACGCCGCTGATACGGCACTGATGACTTCGTACAAGCGCGCGACGCTGGCTGGTGGCACTGCTCCGACAGATACCAACGTTGGTACCTTGCAGGGCAACAGCATGATCATTAATGGCGTAGCGATCGGCCCAGCTCTGCTGACCGACGATGCCTCATCGGACACGACGGCCACCTCGTCGTCACGCCTGACCAGCGCGATCTCGATCGCTGCAGCGATCAACCGCAAGACTGAGCTGACAGGTGTGAGCGCCGAGGCAGCGCCGAACGTGCTGCGCGGCATGAGCTTCACTTCAAACACCGCGACGCAACAGGTCTTCCTGAACGGCGTGACGATCTCCGCTGCTGCGGGCGAGACCCGTAACGGCATGATCGACGCCTACAACGCGGTCTCTGACCGTACCGGTGTGACTGCCAGCGCCTGGGGCGATGGTATTGAACTGCGCGCAATCGATGGCCGTAACATCTCCATCGGTACGGACGGCACTGCGGCCAATCTCGGCCTGGGCAGCCTGACGGTGGGTTCCACTGCCGACACCGCCGGCGCTGTCACCTACTACTCGCAGGTCACCTTGCAGTCGGATAACAAGTTCGAAGTACAAGCGGGCAGCCACGGCATCCCCAACCTCGAACTGCTGGGCTTCCGCGCTGGCACCTACGGCGGCGCCGACAATGGTCTGAAGATCAACCAGGTCGATATCTCGACGGTGTCCGGTGCGCAGCAGGGTATCGTCGCCATCGATGCAGCGATCGAGACGATCAGCAAGGCGCAGGCTAATTCAGGTGCGTTGAACAACCGGATGGATCACATCCTGAACAACTTGGCCGAAGGTAGCCAGAACATGTCCGCATCACGCAGCCGTATCCTGGATACCGACTACGCGACCGAGACCCAGGCGCTGGCGAAGCAGCAGATCATCTCGCAAGCAGCGACTGCGATGTTGGCGCAAGCCAACCAGCAGCCGCAGACGGTGCTCTCGCTGCTGAAGTAATAGCTCTTCACCGGTAGTTGTCTGAACAAGGGGAGGCGGAAACGCCTCCCCTTGCTTTTGGTGCTTTGCTTTTGGTGCTTTGCTTTTGGTGCTTTGCTTTTGGTGCTCTGCTTTTCATGGTGGTGATTCCACGGTCTTGCTCGGCTCGCATGAGGTTGGGTGCCAGATCGGGGATGGATCCCGGCCTGCGCCGGGATGACGAGCAAGCAACGAACCAGACAAAATTACGTACTGAGTGAGTGTCCCTTTGCGGGGCCTTTGCGGAGATACTTTTGCTGCTGTCCCTATGGCACTCTGATTTTAGGGCGGTGATTCCAAGGTCTTGCCTGGCTCGCATGATGGTGGGTGCGGGGTCGGGGACGGATCTCGGCCTGCGCCGGGAGGACGCTGTGTGATCTCGCTGGGGTCCATCGTGGCTCACGTGGGACCATCGACAAGCAAGAAGGCGTCTTGCGTCTCAGAGGAAAACGTCTTCAGCCGACGGCAGCCCAAAAAAAAGCGGCCACGAGGGCCGCGAAGGTCGCTTGCACTGCTGGTAAAACTATTTGATGTAATCGAAGAGATTCAGTTGGGATATCTTGGCGAAACTGCTTTGCGCCGCTTCCAGCGCCAGCATGTCTTTGTTCATCTTGGTGATGGCTTCGGTGTAGTCGGTATCTTCAGCTTGCGACAGCATGGATTTCATGCGCAGCATATTCTCCTCAGCCAGTGATGCCTGGTTCTCTGCCTTGTTGGCAGCCGCGCCAATGCTCGCCAGACTGTCGGACATTCCCTGCTGGAGCTGTTCCACCTCACCTACCGCGCGCTGTATGTCGACTGGCCTGTTGTTCTGCAGCGCGGCTGACAGATCATCGATCACCTGGAAAAAACCGACAGGTTCCTTCTTGCCAGCGGCGTCCGTCCGTACCAGTTTGTCGAAAGGATTGGTTCCAGCGCGGTTGACGTCGACCATGCTCTGGTCGCCTACGCCCACTGCATTGATCGTCTGATCGCCCTGATACACCACCTTGCCTTCCTGATTGGTCGCGAAGGCCAGCTTGCCTACCCGGCTGCCCGAGAAGATGTAGTTGCCATTGAGATCTTGCGTATTGGCCAGTGAGAGCAATTGGTCACGCAGCTGGCGCACTTCGATATCGATCGACTTCCGATCGGCGGCATTGTAGGTATCGTTGGCCGCCTGAACCGTCAGTTCCTTCAGCCGGTCAATCAGCGTGCTGGCATTCGTTGCTGCCGTCTCCTGCTGGGACAGCTTGTCCTTCACCGCATTGATCGTCGCGAGATACGTATCCTGGCGCTCGATCGCCGACTTCAGTCGGGTGATCGTGGCCGATTTGTCCGGCGCATCACTGGGCTTGATGACCTGCTTGGAGGTCGATAGCTGCGTCTGCGTCTTGGCCAGCCTGTCCTGCGTCACTCCCATCTGGGAGATCGCCCGGTCAAAGTACAAATTGGTGGACATTTCCATGAATGAGCCTCTTTAAGCGATAACTACGTGCGATCAGACCTGCAAAATCGCATCGAACAAGGTATTGGCTACCTGCATGGCCTTGGCAGAGGCCTGGTAGGCCTGCTGAAAACGGATCAGATCGGCTGCCTCTTCATCCAGCGAAACGCCAGATACCTTGTCCCTGGCCTCGATCGCCTGATCATTCACCACCTGCAGCGCTTTTTGCGCAATCGTGGCCTGATTGGAGAAGTTACCTACCTTGCCGACGGTTTCTTCATACGATTCGGCAATCGTCCGCCCGCCTGCACCACCAATCACTCGCTTGCTCTGCAGAGCGACCAGGTCCAGCATGCTCTGGTTGTTACCCGTACCATCGTGATTCCCGTCGAGCCGGAAGGTGTCCCCCGCGACGGGTGCCTTGTTCAGCGTGAATTTCAGTCCCTGATACTCGATACCGCGAAGCGGATCGTAATCGCGCTCGGCCAGTACCGTGACCAATCCATTGGCCGGGTTCTTCCAGGTGATCTGATAATGCGATCCCGATGTGAAAGTCACATCAAATTTCTGGGCGCGCAGCGCTGTGATCCTATCCATTGCCAGCGTGGCCGGATCTTTCATGGTGGCGTCGTAGCTGCCGGCGACCGTGCCACTGCCCTCGCCCGTCACCATGACGATCAAGTCCTCAGGCACCGGTCCATCGAAATAGACGCCCGTGCGCAGACCCAGTTTTGCCAGCTCTGCGGGATTACCCTGAGCCGCAAAACTGACGCGAATTTCTTCCTTGCTCTCCAGCTTGAGTGTCCCTTTGTAGGGACCATTGCCGACACCGAGCACGTTTCCACCTAGCGCCGAGCCGACGACAATATCGGCGCCGCTCTTGTTGGCCAGCGTGACCGAACCATCCGGTGTCATCTCGGCTCTTACCTTGGAATAGGTGCCATCCACCACGCCCAGCGCATTCTTGACGCCAACCCGTGGATAGGCACCCTCGGGGGTACCCAGCGCGTTGTAGCTGCCTGCGGGTCCGAGAATGATGTAGGGGCCCGAGCTTTGGGCGAACATCAGCCCTTCATTGTTCTGTGCGACGCTCACCCCGGTGATACTTGCCTTGGCGTTGATCGCCTCAATCAGCTCGGCCTGTGAGGCAAAGCTGCCATCTGGCTGGGTGCCGGTGATCGTGGCTCCGTTAATGACCAGCGGCTTGGTCAGATCGACCTGATCGGGGCGCACCTTGAGGCCGCCGCCGTCGGGCACATTCGGACCGATGACGATATCGTCACCAATACGATGTTTCAAGACGACAGCCAGCACGTGATACTCCAGATCACCGCGATGCATTTGTTCTGCGCTGACCCCTGTCTCACCGCTGCGGGCATTGATCGCATCGATCATGTCCGTGGCCGAGGTAAAACTTCCATCCGGTCTGCTGCCAGTGATTCGCACGCCATTGATTTCCAGCGGACGGCTCAGATCCAGATGGTCAGTCGTCGTCGTGACATTTCCCGTATCAGCGACATTGATCGCATCCACGAGATCGGCCACGTTGGCGAAGGAGCCTGCCGGTCCGGAACCCGTAATCTCGACACCATTGAGCTTGAGCGACTTGGTCGCCAGGTTATCGCGATACTGCGCCCGAGTGATCTTGATCTCGGTGCTGGCGCTGGCGGTGACAGGAGGCTCCAGCGTCTGGCCGACATCATTCAGCCACGAGGCCATGTCCGACGCCTGCAAAGTACGCTTGAGATCGAGCGCTCCCAGCGTTTTGCCATTGAGCGTGATGGCCTCACCCAGTATCCGGTCTACATTGGAAGGCACACGGACACTTTCAATGATGGCCGTGGTATCCACACGTGGCAGGATTGCGGTGTAGTAGTCGCCTGCCGGTCGGCCGAGCACATCCAGATCGCCGAGCTTGCCGTCCGGGCCGTAACCGATGGTCACGCTGCCGTCTTCAGGAAATTTCAACACCCCTCTGAAGGTCTGCTCATTGACCAGTGTGCCATTGCTGTCCATTTGCGCGACGCGAATGTCGCGACCTCCGTACCCAATCGCATTCGCAAGGACCAGCTTGCCATCAACGACATCCGCCTCGACATTCGTCAGATTACCGATGGACTGGTTGATATAACTTGCGAGCTGCGTAAGTGTAGTGCGCGAGGTATCCGGAGGGACGGCAACCCCATTGATGTAAAAGCCATCAGAGGGATTCGAAATCTCTAACGTTGTCGTGGTCTGCGCATTCACCGCGACCGTAGGCACCATGCCGAAGGTGGCGCGGTTCATCCAGTTGGCAATATCGCTGGCTTGTATCGTGCGCGAAGGAGCCGTTGGCAACAGCTGGGGTAGCACTTTGCCATTGATCGCCAATGTATTGGCGGCGATTGACTCTAAGGGTTTGTCTGGGGTGCTGACGATCGGTTCGCCATAGTGATCACCAATGATCCAGTGACGCGCCGACGGCAGCACATCATGCTCGGTGTTGAATTGGGTCTCGCGGTCGTAGTGTTCGACCGGTTCGGCCTTGAGGCCATAGAACACGTTACTTTGCTTGTATCCCGTATTACCCGACTGATTCAGGTACTGCGTGGAATACGTCGATCCTGCAAAAAAACCGTTTTTTTCGGTGATCAGCAGTCGTGCTTCATTATCGTCCAGCAGCGGAGCACCAATCAGCTGCCGGCCATCACGGGTAAACACCTGCAACTGCTGGTTGCTGGTCGCGTTGTCGAGGTACAGTGTCCAGTTATCACTACCCAGCGGGATCTGGCCAAGTAATTTGTCATTGGGCGCATTGATACCGGCTGATGGGTCGGGGTTATTCTTCAGGATAGCCGACAGCGCCGGTGCCCGTCTCGGGTCGGCATAATTTGCGGCGTAGCTCAGCGTTGCATCCGCGTTCGAGAGATTCATGTCATTCTCGATCACACGGAACAGTGCGCCGGCTGCGACACGTGAGGTATCATCAATCGCCACCTTGATGCCTGCCGATGCACGATCAATCTGTATCGCCTCACCCGAGAGCTGATCAATACGAGTCACGGGATCGACGGTGAACAATTTCTCGCCCACCTGCCCCTCGCGATCAATACCATTGGTGTGTATGGCGTTGACCTCGTTGACGAAAGTAGTCGTCAGAAAATCGAGCTGATCCATCGTCGGCTGCAGCATCTGCTCCCGGAAAGCCAAGAGACCGCCCAGTTCACCACTGGAGATACCTGCGATGGTCTCTGCGGTCTGCTTGTCGTAGGGATCGGCGATGATCGATACGCGCCCCATGTCGGTCTCGTCGAAGCGTGCCACAAGCTCAATGGCTTCCTGACCGCGCACCACGACCCCTACCTTGGCCGAGTTGGTCAGGCTGATATCGACCGCACCGTTGGCGGCGGTCGTGACATTGATCTTGACCAGCTGCGAGAGTTCTTTGAGCAGACGATCGCGCTGATCGAGCAATTCGGGGGACTGCCGCTCTACCGATACCTCGCGCACCATCTGTTTATTCAGCACGGCGATTTGTTTGGTCAGCGTGTTGATCTTGTCCAGGGTGTTATTGGTCGCCTCCCGTGTTTCGGTATCGACCGTGCCTACTTGTGATGAGAGCTCGCGAAAACGTCCCGCGACGCCATCGGCATCCCTGAGAAATTGAGCTCGCAGAATATTCGAGGAGGGATCCGTGGAGAGCAGTCGTGCTGACTCGAAAAACTGATTCAGCGCCGGCGGCAAGCCGATACTGTCGCTACCCATGATATCGACAATACGGTTGGCAAAATCGACCATGGGCTGCTGCGTGTTCAGCTCGCTGGTGCTGTTGCGCAGATTTTTTTCAAGGAATTCATCATATGCGCGACGTATGCCATCCACATAGACGCCCGTGCCGACGTACATGCGCGCGAGCTTGCGGGGTACCGCCTCGGCCAGTGCTGTCTCTTGGCGGACGTAACCATCCGTACCCACGTTGGCGATATTGTTGCTGACCGTACCCAGCGCACGCTGGTAGGCCATGACCGCACCACTGCTGATGCCAAGCAGGTCACTCATTATTCAGCTCCCGTGCCACCCGTCGCAGTGACGGCACGCGGTTTGATGGTGAATTTTTCGGGACGAATCACAGGCATTGCCTTGGGTCCCTCGATCGCCATGGATTGGGCCTCGGGCTTGAGCTGCATGGGCTCAGCCTTGGCCTTGAACTCTGCACCACCGGCGTTGTTGCGCTCCACGGTCTTGACAATCATGTCAGCCACGCCCAGCGTGTTCCGCTTCGCCAGCTGCATCGACAGCTCTCGGTCGTACATTTCTTCGAACGTGTCCTGCTGTGACGAGCGCATCGGATCATTCTTCTGCACCGCCTCGCGCATGGACTTGAGCATCATCTGGATGAACATCGCCTCGAACTGCGTCGCCGTCTCGCGCGTGGCCTTTTCCTCATGACGCTGCGCCTTGCCGCGCAGGGCGCCCATGCCGGCAAAGTCCAGCGAGCTTTTAGGCAGATCGAAGTCGCTCATCTCGGTATCCTCAGTGCTTGACGATCAGATCACGACCAGCTCGGCGCGCAGGCTACCGGAGCTTTTCAGTGCTTCGAGAATCGCGATCAGTGCCGACGGCGACGCACCCACCTGGTTGATCGCATCGACAATCTGGCGCAGATCCACACCGGCCTGGAACAGGAACATCGGTTTGTTGGGCTCATTGAC
>JACCDT010840624.1_pt1 | contig 15054 bp, 16 predicted proteins | sample 7446291 | NCBI WGS metagenome assembly JACCDT01 (sample SAMN15323446, study PRJNA562643) | freshwater metagenome | isolation source: river surface water | place: USA:Blue River Watershed | collected 2017-08-17
CTAGGCTCAGGACTCATTCTTTCAGATAGAAGATGACGGTGGCTGCGAGACAGATGGCTGAGAAAAAGGTGTGGGCACAGCGATCATACCGCATGGCAATTCGACGCCAATCCTTGATCCGGCCAAACATAATCTCGACTTTGTGGCGCTGCTTGTAGAGGGTCTTGCTGTAGCGGCGCCGGTTCTTGCGGTTCTTGCGCGGCGGGATGCACGGTGTGATCCCCCGGTTATTCAAGGCGGCGATGAACCAATCCGCATCATAGCCGCGATCGGCGATCAGGTAGTTGGCGTTGGAAAGATTGGGCAGCAGGCATTGGGCGCCCGTGTAATCGCTGGCGTGCCCTGCGGTCAGCAACAGGTCCACGGGTTTACCCGTCTCATCGCACACGGCGTGCAGCTTCGAATTCAGACCCCCTTTTGTGCGGCCAATACAGCGAGGGGCTGCCCCTTTTTGAGCAGGCTGGCCGCCGTGCGGTGGGCCTTCAGATGGGTCGCGTCAATCATCAGGCCGTCTCTGGGCCCGGGCTGTCGCGCCAACTCGCGGAAGATCTTGTTGAAGATCCCCGCCTGACTCCAGCGCACAAACCGGTTGTAGAGCGTCTTGTACGGCCCATACGCCTTTGGAGCATCCTTCCATTGAAGACCGTACCGGATCACATAGATGATCCCGCTGATCACCCGCCGATCATCCACGCGCGGGATTCCGTGCGGTACAGGGAGATAGGGCTTGATCCGGTTCAACTGCTGCGTGGTTAACAGAAACACGTCACTCATGGCCACCTCCGACCTGAGTGAAGCACAGATGATTGGCGGAGGGAACCCTAAACTTAATGAGTCCTGAGCCTAAGGCTCCGACCGAGAGATTTTGCACGCCTTCCATGTTGCTGGTCAGCAGCACGCGCCGATCCAGTAGAATCTCATGAATGGCGGTACGGAATTGCTTAAAGACGGCTGCGACGGTCCTTCCGCCGATGCTCGCCTCATCTGTTCTTGGAACAATCATTAGCGCCAGCAACAATGACGCCATCCCACGGGCCGCCACGATGCCATATACGATATGAAAATGTTCAAGGCGCGGTCAGGAGTCACCGCCCAGGAGACTCAATAACAATCCCCCTAAGGGAGCTCCTACCAGATTGCCAATGATCGTGACGGAGGAAAACCACGAAAGCAGCTCTGCGCGTCTGCTTCCCGCGACACTGACCACCACGGCCATGACAACCGGGCTATAAATGGCGGTCGCAAGCCCGTGGAAAAAGCGAACCACAACCAAAAGCTCAAAAGAGGACACCCACAGATATGCAAACGGAACAAACGCGAAGACCCTCAGGCCGAACAGCAACGTGCGGGTCCTGCCGATCACATCGGAAAGGACACCTGCCGGCATTTTGAAGAAAATCCTGGTCACCGTAGAGATGGCCACGGCAAAACCAATGGCCTCGGGTCCGACGCCAAAGGACGCGGCGAATAATGGAAGGACCGGTGTGCGTGCCAGACTATAGGAAACCCTGGCCAGGAATCCGACCGCACACAGTCCGGCGATCGCCGATTGGTTTGATGACATGGGTCACGTCGTCCGGGCTGGCCGACTCATGCGTGATAAGGCAGTGAAAAGACCTTCAAACAACGCGATGCCGCGCTGCTCGATCTCTTTGTCCGGCAATCCCGCTTGCAGCCACCCTTTCAGGATCAGTTCAAGACCAGCCGTTTCAGGTCTGGCATAGCGACCATCACGGAGATCAATCTCATGGACGATTTCTGCGAGACCTTGCAGGCCCGGCTCCTTCAAGCCAAATGTGGCCATCATCGTTTCAAAGGTGCAGAAATTTCCCTCATGTCCAAACTCTACATCGCGCATGTCGAACCCGATCTCTCCAGAATCTGAACGGGTTGCATAGCGGATTTCTGCCGTTGGGTTGATGAACCGCCGAATCAGCCAGGCACAGGCCAGACGGTCAATATGCGGACGCGGGCGCGTGACCCACCGCGCCTCGCGATAGTCCACGACCTTCTTGATGGCAATCGGAGCCACCACTGTCTTATCTTGCCGAAGCTGTTCCTGAATACGACGCAACAAGTCGCTCACTTTGACCGCCTCCGGGCAATTGAAAAAGTCTACTCGGGCGATGTCCGCTTGCCGTTTCCGCAACTTTTCCAGGTTCTCCAACCCTTCTACCCGATCGATGGCCTTCTTACCACGACGCAGCAATTTCTCGAGATCTGCAGCTTCGGTTTCGATCTCGGCATATTTCGCTCGAGATGTCTCCTGAAAGAGTTCCACCAGCTTGGCATCGGGAAGCCCTTCGAACCGGTCCACCCGCATCACGACCGCGTCGCCGCCGATCTGCTGCACTTCTTGCGCAAGCCATTGAAACGCTTCCACACATTCGTCATGGGGTGGCAGTACATACACCCCGGCCTTCGCCGTCACCGCTCCCATGCGTTGCAAGCGGCGCCAAAACGAGACGCGCGCGCTCGATGCGCGTTTGGTGGAGAGCGAATAGGAAAAGACGACCCAATTCATAGGCAGTAAGTTATGTATAATATCTATTGTGATAGATTGCAACAGTTGTTACATTGATATTCGTACGGACTGTATCCGCCCCATGCTTCACCTGTGAACGGAATAAGGCGCGCGATCCCAGTAGCCGGTTCCCCCACCATTTCACGATAGAAAAGGAGGCACGACCGTGAACGCACGACCAGTGAAGACACAACACATTCTGCTTGCATGCCTACTCGTGTTGGCGAGCCATGTGAGCACCTGGGGTGCCGAAGAAGGCAAGTTTGGAACCCCGAAGGGCAATGAAGGTACCAGGATTTTCAAGGCTCCTGAGCATCCTTTTTATACCGGCGAATTTCGCCTCAAGGGTGATCGTGCGGTGCTCATCGGCAGCATGAGCGATACGCCGCCCTGGGATCACCTGGACTATGCTGGCAAGCATCTGAATGCCGTGAAGGGCACGATTGAGATTCAGGTGAACGAGCTCACCAACTCGGGGCAGGTGGTAGCCGAGTTTGTCGAGGGAGCCGACCGGTATCGAATTATGTTTGACCGGTTTGCGGCGAAAGCCCCCTTTCAGGATGGCGGGATTGCGACCAGACTCTACGAACATGGGGATTCAAACAATGGTGATCCCCTGTACCCGAAAACCTGGCTCTACCTGGCTGGGTGGGGGACCGCCTCGATGTGGAAGAATGAGCAAGTCCTCTACAAGGACTACGATGCGCATTTTATGGTCATGGAACGCTCCCGTGATCCCAAGACCCATGAGGTCCACTATCCGGTGAAACGCACCTTACCTGGCGGAGAAACCGATCCGGCAGGCATGGAAATCGATCTCTGGGTGCGATCAAAGGAACAAAACACGAACAATTTCCCCCCATTTGAAACGTTTGTCCATCTGTGTTGGGAGGAGGTCACATGGCGCTGAAGCTACACACACACGATGCATGTATGACTGGCCTATTCGTTTGGCTGTGCGGTTGCGGAGCGCTGGTTCTCGTGCTGAGCACGACGTCGGTGACCGCTGCCGAGGTGCAGCTTTGGAATTTTGATGGTGACCAGCCGGGGAAGGTTCCACTCCCATTTCAAATTGGGACGCTGTTCGATGGGCGACCGGCCGGCGACTGGCAAGTCACCGCGACGGACAAGGCCACCAGTCCACCCTATGTCTTGGCTCAGCTCCAGGGGAAGGGGGCAGAACACGCCTACAAACTGGTGCTGGCCCAAGGCACAGAGTCAGAGAATATCGATCTCAGCGTGAAGCTGCTGCCCATTGATGGCAAGGCCGATATGGGAGGCGGCCTCATTTGGCGGGCAACTGACGATCGCAATTACTATCTCGCTCGCGCCAACCCGCTAGAGCAAAACATCCGTATCTATCGGGTCGTGAAAGGGGTGCGGCACATGATCCAGAACTTCGATCATGTCATTGATGTGCGCCGCTGGCACCACCTGCGGGTGCGGATGGACGGCTGCAACATTCAAGTTTCCTTCGATGACCGCCCGGTATTTAAACTGTGCGACGAAACGTTTAGTAAAGGGCGAATCGGACTGTGGACGAAGTCTGATGCGGTGACCTATTTCGATGATGTGAGCCTTTCAATTGGCAAATAAACAAGGCGGGGTTTGGGGGGCGCTTGCCCACCAGTTGCCATCGACAGGGTTTCATCGTGCTTGTCGAAGGCATGTGCCCCGACTCGCCTCACCGGACTCCGCCTCGTTTTACCCCACAGTCGATCCTGAACCTCTCCATCAACTGGTTGCATAACGCGTGTGCACAACGGTGCGCCTGAGGCCCGACACTTACAGTGTCTTAATCCGCACGTGACGCCATGCCACGGTACTCCCTGAATACGGCTGAATACCGATACAACCGGGAGCTCGGCCACGCGCGGTGTCAGTGTTTTGAAAGCTCGTGGTCTGTGTTCGTTGTCCACTCTGCAAGTTGGTCAAGAACACCGTGTAGTTGTCGCCTTGTACCGTGATCTCGTACTCGAACCACACCCCGGGGACGAGCGCAGGACCGGGAACGTACTGCTGCAGGGCTGGCTCGTTAAAGCCAAGGTGCCACACACGATCGCCAGCTGGAATCTTGTAGATCGCGCCGGTGCGATTCTTGAACTTGCCGTCCGGCTCCGGCCGGATGCCGTAGAAATCCTTGCTTGAGTCGCCTCGCGCGTTGTCGTCGATTTGGATTTCGAAGCCGGAGATTACCGGCCTCCAGGCCGGATTGCCCGCATCGAAGAACAACTCGTTCGCGGTGCGGGGCTTCAGTGCGGCACTGAGGTCGAGTGTGGGACGCGGAAAGCGCACGAAGATGCCACCGTTGTGATTATTCAGATCGAATATTCGAAACTGTGCACGTAGCGTGAAGTCGCCGAATAATTCTGTGGCGTAGAAAAACAGCCTCAACGCCCCCTCGCCGTAACTGACCATCTCACCGTTGAGGTGGAGCATCCCGCCACCACCAGGCCCAGCGAGGCGCCAGTTCTTAAACGTCGCTGCGGTGCCATCGAAGAGCGGACGGAAGCCAGCCTCCGGCTGTGGACTGACAACCGCATCGGCATCGGGCAGGACGCTCGCATTGAGCAGATCGCTGGTCCGTCGGCCAAGTGCGACCCCTGTGAGCATTGGGTTCGGCGAACCGACAGTTGGGAACAACGCGGGGCCGGCGACATAGCAGTTCGTCGTGTCATGAATGCGTCCGAAATCGTTGGTGACCGCATCGGCGATCGCGTCCCCCATGCGCATCGTGCCCGCATCGTGGTGCGTCGTACCCAAATCATCTCGACGATTCTTGAACGCGGCCAGCTTCGCGAGTCGCTGTGCCTTTGTGCCGATGGGAACGGGAATCGTTGAATTGGCACTGGCGAGAATGTCGAAGGGCTGGTCTCCAGCGAAAATCAGCGCGATCTTGTCGGACACGGCGTCCATGGCATCCCACGTCGTTCGATCGTTCTGGGTCTGGGTGCTGCCGGGAAATTCCTGCGGCGTGGCCTTGGCGTTGCCGAGGTGAACGATCGCTTTGGGACGTCCGAAATCGGTGTCCAGCGCCGAGAGGTCGATGAAACTGTCAGGATTGCGGGGTGTCATGTCGCCGATGCCACGGATCGTAATGACGACGGTATCATCGGTGGCGCGTAGTAGGTCTTGGAAGTGTTCAAGCGTCGGAATCTTCTTGAACAGTTCCGCCTCGGAGTCGGCACCGAGTTTCTGTAAGCCGCTGGCCGTAATTTGGAAGTGGAATGTACGGCCATTCGGCGCCTTCCCTTTCACGAGCAAGGCAGAAACTTGGAGGCTGGTCAGCGCTGTTGGTGGAAGGTTGGCCGCGATTGCGGCCTTTGGCACACGGATGGTGAGGTTGGAGCGCAGATGCGCAATGAGATTCGTGCCCATCCGCTGGGCCGCGCGACCGGCGAGCGATTGCTGGAAGGTCGTGAGCGCCACGCGGGTGGTTTCCACTGTGCCCAGTGCGATCACCACGGCACTCTGCCTACCATTACGGGCTGGGGCCAGCGGAATGTCCACCGACGCACCGTTTTGCCAGACACGCACACCGGTGACGCGCACCCAGTTATCCGCCTGCGTCTCGGTGATGAGTTCCTGGACGTGGCAGTTGGGCACGATCATCAGGCGTTTACGTGCGTCCGCCGCCGGACCGATGCCGTCAGCCTGGGTGGCGGCAAGTCGTGCGACGCGAATGAGACCAGGTACTGCGCTGTACTTGTTCGTCGGGAACAAACCCGGCAACGTCGTTGATTGAACGGCCAGCGGCGCCTCAAGTTTGAACAATTCGAGCAGTTGCGCTTTGGGTGTCGTATCGCTCGATGGCAGTCCAAGCCAGTCACGAAGCAGTGCGGCAGTCAGAGGCGGTTCCCCAGGGTCGGGGTAGCGCACGGCGGGATGATCGAGCAGATCGGCAAAGGTCAGGCCGGTCTCGTTACCTGGCGCGTTGAGCCCTGCATGAAGCTGCTTGCGCAACGCAGTATGGAGGGGACCATAGATGAAATCATTGGTCTCTTTCACACCGATCTGCCGGCTGGCATCGGCGAAATAACCTTCTCCGAGCGGCGGGCGCAGTGCGTCGCGCGTCGCTGGTGGATACGCCGTCAGCTCCTCGTCCAGCAATTCAGGTGACCAGCCCCCCCACGTCAGCGAGCGGCCACCAATCGCAAAGATCAGCCCACTGTAGTTGAGTGCCGGATGATTGACCCACGGCACACGCAGATCCGGAGCCCCACCAAGGAACGGCATATTCTGTACATGTTCAGGCAGCACAAACGGTCCAGCCTCGAGCACCAGAATACGTCGGCTGTGCGTGGTATCGTTCACGAAAAGACGTTCTGCCATGACGGCGCCAAACGTTCCTCCACCGATGACAATGACATCGAAATCGCGGCGCCGTCCGGCGACGGTTCGCGCCGTGCTATCGAGGGCTTCCTGCAAGGTATTGCAAAGAAATCGTCCCATGTTGTCCAGCGTGAAGGACGTGAGTTCCGATGGGAGCAATTGAGCCATGATGAACCTCCTTGAGAATGGTACGTATTCGATAAAGCATGGGCATCCCGACCTGGGTCAGAGACCAGCCCCTGGTATAGGTCAAGGTCAGCCACGGTTCTTGCTATCGACCACGATGAAGCCTCCCACTCGTCATGTCGTGTGCCTCGTTCTCCATCCGTCAGCGAGGCGAGGTCCTGTGAGAGAAGGGCCTATCGCGTCACAGCATCCTCCTGCAGCTCGAACTGATGGAGAATGCCGTCCGTGTACACCTGAAAGTTGATCTCGTAATACAATCGATATTGAACTTTGCGCGCGTCGGGTTTTGGTTGGACCGATCCTGGTGTTGCGGTGGACCCTTGATACATTTTGCCGGAGAATTTGAAGCGGAACGCTGGACCAAAACCGGTGTACGCCAAGGTCACCGTCTGCGCCTGAATCAATCGGTCTTGGCCGTCGAAGACATGCACATCGATCCAGGCGTTCGCACCATAGGTCGTCTCCTTGACCCAGGCGACGACCTTCAGCATTGTTTGCAGATCGGTGCCTTGTCTCGATCCCCCTCCCGCTGGTTGAGGAAACGCATTGATCTTGGTCGCACTCTGTTCCAGGGTATTCACCATGTCCGGACTGGTTCGTGCATCACTCCGATAACTGACCGGTTGCGCAGGAACCCGTGGCGGTGCCCCACCGATGGCGAACCAATAATTGGCTCCAAACCGGCTGTCCCAGGCATCGCAACGGCTGCTGGTCTGCGAGAAATGATGAAACCAGACTTCAGCCTGCGTGGCATCATCGGGTATGGGCACTTCCCAGGGGATCGGCATGTGCCCAATGACCATGCCCGGAGGATTGTCCCCCTCGTGGATGGGCGCCACCACACTGCCCCTGACGAGTTCATCGCACGGGTGGAAGCGGAGGTAGGCGATGATATCGCCAAACTCCGCCCCCCTCCACCTGGTAAAGCAGCGTGACAACCGTCCCTTGTCATAGTCGATCTTCAGCCGGCCACCACGCTCGATAGCACCCTCCTGTGTGTGGCTCCAATCTTTTTGAAACTGAACAGTCGCAATGGAAGTTGCCATTTCTTCCCTCTTACTTAACTTCAACATACCTTGGTCTAAACGACGTCTCGATCCAAGCGTTGCCCCGGCTCGTATCAGTGCTAGTACCAGAGTTACGCTGCCTCACATTGTTATAGGTCAACTGTCAATTCATGCAGAGCAAGAACGCTGCCGCAATGGAATATGACAGTTCCTTACCAATCAATGACCTCGACGTGTTACCTATCCGCTGCTCTGTATCAGTTTAGATCCACCAAGTTATCCAATTCGATACAGTCTTCAGAAGTTAGAAAACTACGCCTATGAAGCATACCCAGCCGAAAATCTACGAGAAGCAACGGTAAAGTCCGGCCACAGACAGTCCATGGATGTAGCCATCCAGCTCCCCGCCGCAAACACCGACCTGCCTCTCGACCTCACTAAGGAATACAGCAGCACAAGATCGAGGCCATCACGCTCAGCTTGTCGTCCTATCTTCTGGGGATAACCTTGTGAGCAAGTCGAGCTATACGCAAGTGTCACCGTGCAGCATGGGCTGTTCAGCATGTTGCCTTTTTTAGGCATCCGCATCCTCACTGGCAGACCACCACTGTCCAAGGGGAATGAGTCATGAGCACTCGTCTCGCCCTTCCCTGTCGTCGCTCTTTCACCTGCTCGGTAGGGTCCACGCCACAGTACGGCGACAGCGACAGCCTTGTCGAACCTCCCGTCGCCAAACTGTAACGCATGACGTGTCCCATGCCTAGCAGAGTGTCCGCTGACCGGTCTATGGACGCTGTCGGCCTTTCGCGCTGGAGGGGTCCTTCGTCACGTCCAGGTCCAGACAGGATGAATACGGCTTTGGATGTGTGCTCGATTCACGGGACCAAAGTAGCGAGCATCATAAGAACGGTGGTTGGTATCCGACATCAACAAGAGTTCCGATGAGCCAAGCACATGATCGGTGACACGAAACCGTGGGAGCGGTCGTCCCAACGAATCCGCCTCAAAAGGTTGACTCGCTGGCATGAGCGTTCCGTTGATCGTCACCCCATCACCCGTCACGCTCACCACATCGTTGTGGGCAGCGAGGACTTTTTTCATCATGTACCCGTATCCGCCAGGACAGTATCCCACCCCGATGTAGCCCCGTTCCTTCGCCAGGTCAAATTCCGGGCGCTCCGGTGGACACCACAACACATAGGCCCCCTTCACAATCGGATCGAGGGACATCCGATAGAGACCCAGCGGAATGCTGCGCGTGGTGTTGAGACGAAGACCGGATTGATGAGCCAGGACGAGGCCAAGTGCGAGACAGAATCCCACGATCACGATCGGGTGACGCAGGCGGCTCCACCAGGTCGTCATAGCTCAATCTTAATAGGGTGTGGAACCTGCGGCTCACAGAGCCTGTCACTCACCGCTGGCGGTGCAATTGCGGCCCGTGCCGCAAAGATGGGATCCTGGAAGAAGAGCGGCTGCCGGCCGTAGATGGCCGGATACCCGGCGACATAGATCACCATGTCCCCGGCTTCCATGATCTGGCCCTGCTCATCTTTCTTCGGCCCCGGCATGCGAAGACATTCATCAGGGGTGAGCAACGGCCGTTGCACCTCGTGATGTGTGCGGGATTCCTGCGCCTGCCACATGCTCATGCGGCGTCGACTGACCGTCAGTTTGTCCTGAATGACAGTCGTCTGTCCCGTCAGACGCGACAGATGTTCCGCCGTTTCGAGGCGATTCGGCGGAAACGCATTTTGGATGTGGCAGTTGGAGCTAATGGCTTCATCCGCTCCATACCCGGTCTCACGGCTCCTGAGCTGGTTGAGATCCTGGCAGATGAGATAAAACTTCAACCCGTAGCCCGCCATGAACGCGAGGGATTCTTGAAAGATCTCGAGTTTCCCCAGACTGGGAAACTCATCGAGCATGCCGAGCAGCCGATGATGAGAGGCGGCCTTCGTCGTGAGCGGTAGTGGGGTGGATCGGATTCCAAGCCGTGCAAACAGTCCCATGAATCCGGAGGGAGGAACCGTCTCTCGCTGAAAGGTGATCGTGTCGGTGAGTAATCTCATGGCCATGGCCACGAACACACGAATCAACGGGCGCAACCGGGCTTTGTCGTTCGGTTTCGTGACGAGATACAGACTCACCGGACTCGTATGGTGCATGAGATCTCGAATCCTGAACTCGGAGGCACTGACGTTGTGGGCGACAAGAGGATCACGATACAGCGCGAGGTAGGATTTCGCAGACGAGAGAACCGATCCCGCTTCCTCCTCCGGTCGATCCAGCATGTCTCGGGCCGCGGCACCCACCACGGGATGCACCTGCCCATTCACATGGCCGTAAGTCGTCATCTCTTTCCACAATTCCGCAATCGCCCGATGAGGATCCGAGAGCATGGCATCCACGACGGGCAAGGAGGTCGTGGTGCCGTCATTGCGGGCTTTGTACAGTGCGTGCAGCATGACCCCGACCAGCAACGCTTGGCTCGTCTTCTGCCAGTGGGATTCAAGACCTCGTCCGTCCGGATCCACAAGAATCGTGGCCAGATTCTGCACGTCGGCCACTTCATGTTCGGTGCCGAGCCGAACTTCATCCAGCGGATTCCACCGCACCGTGCCCTCGGCGGCGGCCGGTTCAAAACGCAAGACCTTATTCTTTGCATGTTGCTGTCGCCATCCGGCGGTGAGCTCCCACAACTCCCCTTTCAGGTCGGCAATGAGGGCGCTATGCGGCCAGGATAATAGCGTCGGAATAACCAAGCCGACCCCTTTGCCGGATCGGGTGGGCGCATAGGTCAACACATGTTCCGGCCCACTGTGGCGCAAGTAGTGCAGCCTGCCTTTCGCATCCAGCCACCCACCCACATAGACGCCATCGGCTGGTTGGTGCGGCGTGCCGTTGAACCAATCAAAGAAGGTTCGTGCTCGAGGCAGCAACGTCGCGGCTTCAAGATCCGCTCGGTTCGCCCATCGTGCCGAGCCGTGCAGAAATGGATTCGGTCGTGGCCGTGACGCCTGGACGGTGCGCGCGATGGCGAGACACAACAACCCACTCGCTGCCACGATCATGCCGAATCCTCCGGATTGTCGGAGCTGCAGCGGATAGTCGCTCGTCCAACGAGAGGCCCATTCAAGAATGGCCCAAGGCTTATACAGTCCACCGAATTGGTCCCCTAACACGTCCTGATAGTTGAAGGTATAGGCAAAAAATTGTGTGGCCGACTGCAAGCCAAAAACGAGGGAGGCACAGGCCAACAAGGGAATCACCAGGTCTGGTTTGGGGTGTGGAGCCCGAACTTGGGGCCCAACCGCATTGTTATACGTGGTGCTCATCGCCGCCGTCCTCTCCCAAGCGTGATCGCACCTGATGCATGTAGATGAAGCGTGCGCCCTCGTGTGAACGAGATGAGTCGCCCGTATGTCGCCTCATCGATGGACAACACTAACGTTTCGTCCTGCCGATGGACCAACGCGAAAGACCTACCCTCAATCTTCTGCACAGCACCGAACTGCTGCACCATCCCCTGGTCTCGTGCCTCGAAGCGTCTGAGGGTCGGCGTCCGAGTGATCTGTAACCGTTGTCGTTCCTGTTCCGCAAGGGAGCGTAGCACAGCCTCACTCGGCGTGGGGAGTGACGGTGCGGCCTGCGTGGAACGTGACGCCTGCGCTGACGGTTGCGCGTGGATGGCAACGTATCGATGCAGATTACGCTGAATCAGTGTCGTCAGCGGGGCCAGGTCGCCAGAGAACGACCGCCGCGACGCCTCCAGCATCTCCGCTTGGGTCATATGCTTCCAGACAATGGTATAACCACTGTCGTGCGCCACCTGGCTGAACAAGGCCCGGAGCGCCCGTCCATTCCCGTCCCGGAAGGGATGCAGCGCATTCAACTCGGCCAGATAGTGCGCCGCACGCCGACTAAACTCTGCTGGCTCAAGGCCGCGTAAATAGTGCTCCTGCGCCAGTTCCCGAAAGATCGGCGCGGCGGCGCGTTCAACATGAGCATGATGCGCAAACCGGTTCGTGTCCTTGATGACATGCACCGTCCGCAAGTGTCTCGCCCAATCATAGAGATCACCGAACAGATGACGATGAATCGCTTGCAGATGGGGGAGATCGAACGTGCCCGGAATGGGCTGGTGCGTCAGTTCGCGCGCGCGTTCCGCAACGAACTCCGCCTCGGTCTGTGCTAACGTGGTTGCGTCGCTAATGCCCAAGCGGTTCTTGAGCACCCCCGTTGCCGGATCGACTGACTCATCGTGGCTGGAATATCGGGACATTCGGGAAACGGCTGTAGAGTTTCCTGATCAGATCGTCGCTGGACATTTCACCACGTGCGATCCTGCGCATGTCCTCGACCGTCTCGGCGGGAACCGTCAATCCTTCGAGCGCCTGCTGCGCAACGGCATCGTCAACCGCATCGAGATTGCGCTGGATTTCGGCTTCGGTCAGCATAGAAGTACCTTACCCCAAATGCCCCTTCACAACAAGGTGAACGTATGCACCGGGCGACGACATTGACCACCTGGGAAACACACAGGGCAGTTCTGGTACGTTCCGGTTGGAAGCGTGAAGGTGGTGCTTAGCTACGCCCTCTGTCTTGCTCGCTCTGCTGCTGTTGATCGTGGGTGTGGCGTTGTTCGATGAGGAGTGTGCGAATTTGTTCCCGTCATAGGGGCAGGTCGGTTCTCACCGTACCCCATACGATGTGCCAATCCACATCACAATATTCATGGGTGATTTTGTTGCGCATGCCCCGCAGCTCAACCCACGGCAATTCAGGATGTTGTTCTGAAAAGGTGGGATCCATTCTCTGAATGTGATTGGCCGCTTCTCCGATGACTTCAATATTACGGACCACCGCATCCTGAACCTGCGGGTTCTGGTAGAGCGCACCCACATCGTTGAGCGGGCCTACGTACCTGACCGCCCGATCAATGGCCTCCACCATGTGTTCAAGATCATCTTCGACGCGTTCCGGGTGCTTCATAGAGGCTCAGCCTGTTGCAACACACGATCCCGGAACTTGACCGATAAGAAGTGTGGGGTCAGCACAGACACGGGCACACCCAACAGCTGTTGGGCCTCGTTCTCAAGCCGTGCCAAGGTGAACAACGTGGTAGAGTCGGTAGGATCGACCAGCAAATCTAGATCACTCTCGTCGGTGTCCACACCGTCTACTACGGAACCGAATACGCGCGGGCGCAGCAGCCCATGACGGCTGATGATTTGCCGCAGGGCGTCACGGTGCAGGGTCAGGGCTTCTGACGGTTTCATACGACTACCGTAACGGGAAACCACCAATCCACGCAAGAGCCTTGCGAAAATCCGCGGTGTTATTCAACGCCGTCGTCATACTCTTCATCGTCGACCACGTCTTGCACGATGGTGCCCCGCGTCGTGAAGTCAATAATATTGGCTCCTTCTGTGACCGTTAGGATGCCGCCCAGCGCCCGTGGTCCTGCCGGTCACCACTGTCGCGGCATTGATGGGTGACCGGCTGTGGGGCTCGCACGTGAGGACCCACCGCATGGTTATACGTGGTGCTCATCGCCTGCGTCCTCTCACCAGCCTGATCGCTCCAGTCGAAGACACTCGGAGTGAATGACCCCGTTTCAAAGAGGCGAACTGTTTGAATGTCGCCTCATCGATGGAGAGTACCAAGGTCTCATCCCGCCGGTGCAGGAGCGCAACATACCCGTCTTTAGTTTTCTCCACAGCCCCGAACTGCACCATCCCCTGGTCTCGTGCCTCGAAGCGTCTGAGGGTCGGCGTCCGAATGACCTGTAACCGTTTTCGTTCCTGTTCCGCAAGATGTCGGAGTATGGCCTCACTCGGCGGGGTGAGTGGCGGTGGTGCGGCCTGCGTCGGACCGGTGGCCGATGGGGTCTCTGCTGTGGATGGGCGTTGCGAATCCCGCGCATACCGTTGGCGCTGCTGTTCCAATGTCGGGTCATCGAAGCGAATGGTGAGACGAGCATGAGCCGCAACCTGTACCACACGGTCTTGAAACTCGTCAGATCCCGAAACCGCGATCGTGCTGCCATACTTCTGTAGCGCGAGCCGGAGCGCCGCGTCGATTCCCTCGTTCGTGACTTCACGCGAGACTTGGAGGCGGCTGCCGTCATCGCGGACGGCCGAGAGCCCGACACGATAAATGATCGTGCCCTGCTTCGTAATATAGTCTTGATGCGCGCCCACGACCGCGTTCACGAGTCTGGTTCCAACCGCCGCGATCGTGTCGCCGGTCAGACCGTGCGCAGCCTCTCGGGCGCGTAAGGCACGCAGCGCCTCCTGGTCGCCGGCGAGCGCCTGCTGTCTGAGCCAATCAGCCCACGTTAGTCTCTGATAGCGTGCCGTGATGGCGGCACAGTCTCGCCGATGTCGATCGACAATCTGACGGAGATCAGACCGAAGCGTCTGAGAGACCTTCATGTAGAGCAGTTTCTTCGTGATCCGTCCCCGCATGGTCAGTTTGATCGTGTCCCGTTTGATCTGTCCGGCTCGCTTTGCCGCATCGATGTGCTGCGCCTTACGGCTCCGTGCCTCCTGCATCGCGACGGCTCGCCCTTGAGCGCGGACGAGCCGGTCTTGTTGATACCTGGCATAGAGCGCCTGGGTGTCCATGCGGCTGCGAACCGGCTTTGGTTCGTAGCGTCGCGTGGGCTTCGCGGTCTGGACGGGATCGGAAGGCTGAAACCGGCCGAGACGACGCTCGAGAGATTGTTTCGAGAGGTCCCGCGCCACTGAACTGGCCCGAACAAAGGTCCCCTGCCCGTCCGTGATGACCAACCCTTGGCCGCGTGGCTGGATCGCTAGGCCATGGTGACGCAGCACCTGATGCAACTCTACCCAGGTCCGTGCAGCACGCAAATCCTCAAGGCACTCCCGTTGCATCCAGCCGATCAGGCTTTCGGTGCCCGCCTGCCGTTCCATATCTGACGCCCGATTCTCCCCGCCGGTTTTCCGGACATGGTGGTTGTCCTGCTCGAGATGAAAG
>JACCDT011913863.1_pt1 | contig 15054 bp, 13 predicted proteins | sample 7446291 | NCBI WGS metagenome assembly JACCDT01 (sample SAMN15323446, study PRJNA562643) | freshwater metagenome | isolation source: river surface water | place: USA:Blue River Watershed | collected 2017-08-17
AGTTCCGCTTGGCCATGAGCGCCAGCAGTTCTTGACCCACCGCGCCTGTCACGCCCACGATGCCGATGCGATATGCCATGTTCTGAGTTCGAGTTAGGTTTGAAGAAGGAGGTGACCGAACGCCTGGAAGGGCTGGGTCTGCCTGCCGCTGAACATTGCATCGTTGTGTCGATTGACCAGCAAAAACTATGGTTCTTCAAGGGTCAGGACTGCGAGACCTACGTCGTGAGCACCGCCCGGGCGGGCCGCGGCTGCGTCCAGGATTCCCTGCGGACGCCGGATGGTCTCCATCGGGTCGCCGAGAAGATCGGCGAAGGCGCGGCGGCGGGCATGGTCTTCAAGGCCCGTCAGCCGACCGGCAAGCTGTCCGCCGAATGGCCGACGCCGGAAGACAATCTCATCACCTCGCGCATCCTCTGGCTCGAAGGCCTCGAGCCGGGTCATAACCGCGGCACCGACGCCGGGGGAAGGGTGGTCGACACTTATCGTCGCTACGTGTACATCCACGGGACCAACCAGACCGACAAGCTCGGCCGACCGAACAGCCACGGGTGCGTCCTGCTCTCGGACCAGGACGTCATCCGTCTTTTCGCCGCGGTGCCGACCGGCACGCCGGTGCTGATCCGCGCTTAACGCGGCGGCTCGGCCGTAGGTTTCTCGCCGGTCCCCGCCCAGGTCTCGAGCATCTGCTTCACCACCGGACCTGCCGTCTTGCCGCCCCACGTATTGGTGTCGAGCTGGCCTTCGACGAGGACGCAGAAGGCGACGACCGGACGATCGGCCGGGGCGTAACCGATCATCCAGGCAAGGTGGGCCTTCTCGCCGTCCTTGAAATACTCGGATGTGCCCGTCTTGGCGGCGATCGGCAGCCCTTGGATGCGCGCGCTGCGTCCGGTGCCTTCCTCGACGCAGCGAACCATGCCGCCGCGGATGGCGTCGAGTTGCGCCTTGTTCAGGCCGATGGGCGTCGAGCCGCGGTGACGTCCGTCGCGGGACGGATCATGGATGATGGTCGGCGTGGTCCGCGTCTCGCCGCGCGCGAGCGAGGCGGCGAAGGCGGCCATGTGCAGGGGGCTCGTGAGCAGGTAGCCTTGGCCGATGGAGAAATTGGCCGTGTCGCCGTCCTGCCAAGGCCCCTCCTTGCGGCGCAGCTTGTATTCGCGGTCGGGCACGACGAGGCCGCGGGAGGCCGCATAGGGCAGTTCGGTGACCGGCGCGGCGCCGGCGTCGGCGTCGGCGGCGGGGGTCTCGAGCAAAGGAGTGTCCAGTCCGAAACGACGCGCCTCCGCGGCCAACGCGTCGGGCCCGGCGCGCAGCCCGATCTGGTAATTCCAGACGTTGCAGGAGATGGCCAGCATCTTGTCGAGGTCGACTTCGCCATAGCCGACGGGCTCGTGTTCGGGGAAGTCGCGGTCGCCGACCCGATAGAAGGCGCCGCATTCGAGGATGTCATCCCAGTCCACGACCTTCTTCCGCATCCCGGCGATGGCGGTGATGATCTTGAAGGTCGAGCCGGGCGGGTAGAGGCCTTGGGTCGCGCGATTCAGCCAGGCGCCGGATTTGTCGACCTCATCGTAATAGGTGGCCGTGATGCGTCCGGCGAGCCGGTTAGGGTCGAAGGTCGGCTGGCTCGCGAGCGCCAGGACCTCCCCGGTCTGCACGTCGAGCATGATCGCCGCGGCCGGCAGGACGACGCCTTTCGAATCCTTGATCTCGGCCAGCGCGGCCTCGGCCGTCCGCTGGACGCGCAGGTCGAGCGAGAGGGCGACGTTGCTGCCCTGCATCGGTTCGCTGTATTTAAGGCGGGTCTGGTTGTAGCCCGAGGAGGTCTTCGTCCACAGTTCCCAACCGCTGAGTCCTTTGAGGACTTGATCGAACGACAGTTCGACGCCGGCGGCGCCGGTCTTGCCGGTCTGGCGCAGCTTCTGCATCGATTCGCTGCGCACTTCGGCGATGTCCTCGACGTTCGGCGGCAGCTCCTCGGAGTCCTTCACGTAACCGAGGACATGGGCGGCCATGCCGCCATAGGGATACGTGCGGATGATCTCCGACTCCAGGCGGATGGGGCCTTCGACCGGGAACTGCTCGATGAAGCGAGCGACGGACTTGACGCCTTGATCCGGCCCGGCGGAAGCGTTCGCGACCGGGAAGGCGAGGTCGGCGACGAGCGTGAAGGGCAGGGCGCGTCGCTCGCGCAGATGCCTGCGCAAGTCCTCGATGTTGACCTTGCGTTCGCCGGGCGGGTCCAGGGGCGTGGCCTTGCCCGGAGCGGGCTTTCGCACGGTCTTACGCTGGTTCTCGTCGATGACGAACCAGACCTTGTTGAGCCAGCCCTGGAGGACGTTGACGCGCGCGAGTTCCATGACGCGCTCGGTGTCCACCTGCACCGCCTGACGGGCGCGTTCGGCGGCGAGGAGCCGGAGATACTCGGCACGGAATTCCTTCTGCAGCGCGGCGAGATCGGCCTTCACGCTCCAGCGGGCCCGGTTGTCGACGAGCACGAAGCCGTTCCGGTCGTAGATGCGCCCGCGGGCCGGCGGGCGCAGGACGATGCGCCGGCTCTGGTTGTCGGACTGCTCCTTCAGGTCGTTCGACTGGACGAGCTGCCGGTAGGCGAGTCCGCCCGCGACATAAAGGAAACCCGTGAAGAAAAGACCGAAGACCGCGTAAAGACGCAATTTCTCGACGGGCGTCGACGGAAGCACCTTGGTGTCGGCCCTTTCCCTCATGGCGATTCAGGGGCGGGCGGGACGCCCAGGCGGTCCATGGCGGCGTTCTGCGTCAAGGCCACCGGCACCAAGCCGAGGGCTCCGACGACCCCCGCCAGCAGGAGCTGGCCGAACAGATGGCCGGCGGCGCCGTCCGACGGGACGTCGGAAGCGAAGGCTGCGCCGAGATACCAGACCAGGCAGGCGCCGACGTTGACGATGGCCGCGCCCTGCAGCATCCGCGGCGTGGTGCGGAGGAGAGGACGGTTGGACGACAGGAAGATCGCGACCGCGACGAGGGTGAGCGCCAGCGTCCCGTCAGGAATCGGCCGACGGGCCTCGAACAGGAAGCCAAGTCCCGCGGCGAACAGGACGCACTGCCAGCGCTTGAGCCGACGGGCTGGAGCGATCAGGCAGGCGCCGCTGACGAAGACGACGAGCGAGGAAGAGGCGAGGGTGTCGCTGGCGAGGTCCGCGCCGAGCAGCCAAGGGTAGGTCGCCAAAAGGAGGATCAGCCAGGCCCAGCCCATGGTCACTGGAATTGGTCGCCCTGCATCAGCGCTTCGCCGGGCGTCTGGATGATCGGGACCAGCACGGAGACTTCCTGCAGGTTATAGAGGTCGCGGGAAGGGACCAGCAGGCTCTCCTTGAAATTGCCGACCTGCGTCGCGTAGGCGCCGCCGTCCAGATAACCGAGCGTCAGGCCGCTGGGAAACACGCCACCCATGCCGGTCGTGGTGACGCGGGCGGGCGTGCCGGCGGGCAGCAGGTAATCATAGGGGATCACGCTTACGCGCGCCTTGGCCGCGCCCAACGAGTTAGCCGCGACCCCGTTGATGAGCACGATGCGGTTCTGGTCGTCGCCTTCGAGGTAGGCGGTGCAACGGAAGCCGGGGCTCGTGACCAGGTCGACCTCGCTCGTCGTGAGATGGACGGCGGTGACGCGTCCGACGACGGTGTCGCCGAAGACGACCGGGGCGCCCGGGCGGATGCCGTCGTTCCGACCTTTGCGGATCACGATACGCTGCCACCAGGAGGAACTGTCACGGGTGGCCACGCGGGCGACGACGGAAAGGTAATCGGGCGGGACGTTGTAGCGGGTGACCTCGCGGAGGCGGGTGTTCTCCCGGCGCATGTCTTCCATGCCCTTGAGCTTGAGTTCCAACGCCGCGTTGATGCGCGCAAGGTCACGACCGGCGGCGACGAGTTCCTCCGAGGTGCGGCTCTTCTTCTCCCAGAAGGTAGCCAGGTCACGGGACTTGCCGACGAGATGGAGGGCGGGCGCCTGGAATTCGACGAAAGCTTCCCGGTTGAGACGGCGGACGGCGGACGGCAGCAGGATCCAGACCGCGACGAAGACGGCGAGGGCGACGTAGGACGCGCGGGCTCCTTGACGATTCTGGTCCATGGCGGGAAGGCCCGCGAAGGGGCTTAGTCTCGACCGCTCCAGCGGGAGGAGTTGGCCAGGATCTTGCCGGTGCCGTTGACGACGGCGCAAAGGGGGTCTTCGGCGACGAAGACCGGCAGGCCGGTGGCCTCCGAGATGGCGCGGTCGATCTTGCGGATCAGCGAACCGCCGCCGGCGAGCACGATGCCACGGTCGACGAGGTCGGAAGAGAGTTCCGGAGGGATGCGCTCAAGCGAACCCTTCACCGCTTCGATGATCTGATTGATGTTGTCGGCCATGGCCTCGCGGACCTCCTGGGAGGTGAGGTGGAGCTGGCGGGGCAGGCCGGTGACGTTGTCACGTCCCTTGACCTCGAAGGTGAGCTCCTGTTCGAGCGCGTAGGCGGAACCGATCTTGATCTTGATCTCTTCCGCGGTGCGCTCGCCGATGATCAGGTTGTACGAGTTGCGGATATACTTGATGATCGACATGTCGAACTCGTCCCCGCCGACGCGGATGGAGCGAGCGTGGACGATGCCGCCGAGCGAGAGGACGGCCACTTCGGTGGTGCCGCCGCCGATGTCGACGATCATCGAACCGGTGGGTTCTTCGACCGGCAGGCCGACGCCGATGGCGGAGGCGACCGGCTCGGGGATGGTGATGACGTCGTCGGCGCCGGCGCGGTAGGCCGAGTCCATGACGGCGCGACGCTCGACGGCGGTGATGCCGTATGGCACGGCCACGACGACGGTGAGGTTCGTGAAGAGGGATTTGCGGGCGACCTTGCCGATGAAGTAGCGGAGCATGTGCTCGCTGATCTCGAAGTCGGCGATCACGCCGTCCTTCATCGGACGGAGGGCCTGGATGTCGCCCGGGGTGCGGCCGAGCATCATCTTGGCCTCGATGCCGACGGCGATGGGCTTGCGCGTGCTGGTGCGGATGGCGACGACGGAAGGTTCACGCAGGACGACCCCGCGGTCCTTGAGGAACACGAGGGTGTTCGCGGTACCGAGGTCGATGCCGATGGCTTGGTTGAATAGCCCGGGGAAGCGCTTGAACATCAGGGTCGTGGTGGTTTCCTTTATGAACAGTTTATTCACAGCATAGTCAAACGAAACTTCGGCCGCCGAGGGCCCGCCCTGACCGTCATAAGATTCATCCAGACAGCGACATAGGCCGGCTCGGCGGCCCGGCCTGCCGAGCTGTTCACAGCATGGCCCGCCCGCCGGCGACGCTTCGTCGGCGACCCCGCGGCAAAGTCGGCGGCCGGTCTCCAGCATGGAACTTGCGACCCGTCCGCAGACTCGTAGACCAGCATCACCCCAACCCCATGACACCCAAGCTCGATCGTCGTTCCTTCATCCGTCAGACCGGCATGGCCGCCGCGGCCATCGCCGTCACCGGCTGCGCCTCATCCTCGTCGTCCGGCCAGGCTCCTGCGGTCACCTCGACGCCCGCGCCGAGCCGGAAGCTCAACATCGCCGCCGTCGGTTTCGGCGGGGTCGGCGGCAGCAACGTGAAGAACTCCGCCGACGAGAACATCGTCGCGCTGTGCGACCTGGATCTCGGCCGTTGCGCCGGGACCATCAAGCAGTTCCCGAAGGCCGCGCTGTTCACCGACTTCCGCAAGATGCTCGACCAGCGCAAGGACATCGACGCGGTCATCATCGCCACGCCCGACCATTCGCACGCCTACATCGCCATGGAGTGCATGCGCCGTGGCAAGCATGTCTACGTCCAGAAGCCGATCTCTCACTCCGTCTTCGAAGCCCGCATCCTCACCGAGTCGGCGCACAAATATAAGGTCGTGACCCAGATGGGCAACCAAGGCCATTCCGGCGAAGGCATCCGTCAGGTCACCGAATGGATCGCCGCCGGTCTCATCGGCAAGGTGCGCGAAGTGCACACCTGGACCAACCGTCCGATCTGGCCGCAGAGCAGCGAGATGGACCGTCCGGCCGAAGCGCAGAAAGCCCCTCAGGGCATGGATTGGGATCAGTGGTGCGGTCCCGCGCCGTTCCGTCCCTTCCACGCCTCCTACCACCCCGGCAAATGGCGCGCCTGGTGGGACTTCGGCACCGGTTCGCTCGGCGACATGGGCTGCCACATCATCGACCCGGCCTTCATGGCGCTCGACCTGCGCTACCCGATCAGCGTCGAAGGCAACGTCTCCACCGTCTTCGAGACCTTCGGCAAGAAGACCACGGGCAAGTTCGAGTCCTATCCCCGCTCCTCGGTGGTGCGCTTCAAGTTCCCGGCCCGCGGCGACCTGCCGCCCGTGACCCTCACCTGGTGGGACGGCGGCCTGATGCCCCAGCGTCCCGACGAGCTCGAAGACGACATGCCCTTCGGCGATCCGAACGGCGGGTGCCTCTTCATCGGCGACAAGGCCAAGCTGGTCTGCGGCTGCTACGGACTTAATCCGCGTATCCTCAACCCCGATCTTCGCGAGGAGTCGAAGAAGCTCGCCAAGACCATCCCTCGTATTCCGGGCAATTCCTCCGGACACGAGAAGGACTGGATCCGCGCCTGCAAAGGCGGACCGGCCGCTTCCTCCAACTTCGACTATTCCGGTCCGCTCTCCGAGATGGTGCTCATGGGCAATCTCGCGTCGCGTTATCCCGACCGCAAGCTGCTTTGGGACGGACCGCAGATGCGCGTGACGAACGACAAGGACGCCGACGCCTACGTCCGTCGCGTCTACCGCAAGGGTTTCGAACTCGGCACCTGAACCGGCTCAGCGCAACGCGAGGAACGCCAGGATCGCCCCGCCCAAAGCGAGGCGATACCAGGCGAACACGCCCAGGCCCTTCCGCGACACATAGCCTACCAGCCACTTCACGGAGACGAAGGCCGTGACGGCGGCCACGAGCAGCCCGACGCTCGCCGGGCCGGCAGGGTAGACCTGGGTGAGCGCGGGGCCGAGCGACCACATCTTGTAGACCGACGCGGCGGAAAGGGTCAGGAGGCCGACGAGGAAGGAGAACTCGGTCGCGGCGGCATGGGAAAGACCGGCGACTCGACCGCCGAGGATGGTCGCCAGGGATCGGCTCGTTCCCGGGATCAGGGCGAAGCACTGGCAGAGCCCGACGGTCAGGGCCGGACGCCAGCCGATCGCGGCGACCTCGTCGGCGGACGCGGCAGCCTTCTTCGGCAGCAGTTGCTCGGCGACCAGGATGACGAGTCCGCCTACCACCAAGGCGGCGGCGACGACCTCGACCGAGAAGAGATAGGCCGTGATGATATCCTTGAAGAGGAAACCGAGCAAGGCGGCGGGGAGGAAGGCGACGATGAGCGCGAACGCGAGGGAGAGGGACTGGCGTTCGCCACGGCAAAGCCCCGTCAGCACGCCGCGCACGCGTCCGAAGAACGCCACGAGCACGGCGAGGATCGCGCCGAGCTGGATGATGACGATGTAATCGTCCGCGACACGTTCCATTGAGACCGCCCGACCTTTGCGGTCAGTGACACCCGCCACGGTGACATCGGCGAACTTCGGGATGCCGAGCAGGCTGTCACTGAGGATCATGTGACCGGTCGAACTCACCGGCAGGTATTCCGTGACGCCTTCGACCGTGCCGGTGACGAGGGCACGAGAATAGGTGAACTCGCGGCGGACTTCCTCGGGGGACACCGTCGGTCCATACCCGGCGAAAGAGGGCAGGGAGGACAACAGCCACAGACCGAAGGCTAGACGAAGCATGGGCGACCATTAGGCTCGCGGCCATGCCGGGGCAAGGAAAGCCGTCAAAAGCCCTTGTCGCTTGCCCTTAGGTGAGGTTCTCGCTTTATGCAGGCATCACCATGTCGGCCTCCAGCCTCATCCCGACCACCGAACCTCGCTTCCGCGTGCCTGACGCCCGCGGCCGTTTCGGTCAGTTCGGCGGGATGTACGTCCCGGAGACCCTCATGACCCCGCTCCTGGACCTCACCAAGGCCTATGACGAGGCCCGGCGCGACCCGGCCTACCAGCAGGCCTTCGCGGACATGCTCCGCGACTACGCCGGCCGTCCGACAGGACTCTATCACGCCGAATCGCTGACCAAGCACGTCGGCGGCGCCCGCATCTACCTCAAGCGCGAGGACATGCTCCACACCGGAGCGCATAAGATCAACAACGTCATCGGCCAGGCCTTGCTCGCCGTGCGCATGGGGAAGAAGCGCATCATCGCCGAGACCGGTGCCGGCCAGCACGGCACCGCGACCGCCGCGGTCTGCGCCCGCTTCGGCCTCAAGTGCGTCATCTACATGGGCGCTACCGACATGGAACGTCAGGCCCTGAACGTCTACCGAATGCGCCTCATGGGCGCGGAAGTCCGAGGCGTCGAAGCGGGCCAACGCACGCTCAAGGAAGCCGTCAACGAGGCCATGCGCGACTGGGTGACCAACGTCCGCGAGACCCATTACATCCTGGGAACAGCCTATGGCTCGCATCCGTATCCGATGATGGTCCGCGATTTCCATCGCATCATCTCGATCGAATCCAAGCAGCAGATCCTGCGCGCCGAAGGCCGTCTCCCGGACGCCATCGTCGCCTGCGTCGGCGGCGGCTCCAACGCCATCGGCGCCTTCTTCGAATTCCTCGACGAACCCGGCGTGCGCCTCATCGGCGTCGAGGCCGGCGGCCGCGGCATCGCCCGCGGCGAACATGCCGCGCGTTTCGCCGGCGGTCGTCTCGGCGTCCTGCAGGGTTGCATGACGAACATCCTGATGGACGGGGAAGGGCAGATCGAAGGCACGCACTCGGTCTCCGCGGGCCTGGATTACGCCGCCGTCGGTCCGGAGCATGCCTATTACCGGGAGAAGGGCCGCCTGGAGTTCGCGTATGCGACCGACGACGAGTGCCTCGAAGGTTTCCAGCTGCTCTCCCGCACCGAGGGCATCATCCCGGCCTTGGAGTCCAGCCATGCCGTCGCGCATGGCGTCAAACTCGCCGCGCAGCTGCCCAAGGAGCAGGTGCTCATCATCAATCTTTCCGGCCGCGGCGACAAGGACGTGTGGAGCGCGGCGCGCGCGATGGGCACCGAGATCAAGCTCTGACCATGGCGGCGTCTTCGATGACGGGTTTCGGACGGGCGGAGATCGATCTCCCCGGCGTCCGTCTGGCCGTCGAGATCGCCACGGTAAACCAGAAGAATCTGCAGGTCTCGGTCTTCGGTCCCGAAGCCTGGCCGGCCCTGGAGTCCACCGCTTCCGCTTGGATCCGCGCCCGGCTTCAGCGTGGCAAGGTGACCGCCCGCGTGACGCAAGCCGCCGCTTCCGTGCAGCAACGCCAATGGGATGCGGAGTCCGTGGCCGGCAGCCTGGACGAACTCGCCAAGCTCGCCGCCCGCTGCGGGGTCACGTTCGTGCCGGACGCCGACCTGCTGCATCGACTGGCCGAGTCCAGCCGCCGACCTTCGGTCGGCCTACCGCCTTTGGCCGAGGTCGAGCCCATCGTCCAGAAAGCTTTCGACACGGCCTTGCTTCAGCTCGTCGCCATGCGTCAGGCCGAAGGCGCGGCCTTGGCCAAAGACCTGGAGGGTCGTCTCGTCAGGATGGCGACCATGGTCGACGGAATGGAGGCCGCCGAGAAGGCGGCGCCGGTCAGGCATCGGGACGCCATGCTCAAACGCCTGAAGGAAGCCGGCCTGAGCCTGGATGTTTCCGACGAGAGGGTGCTCAAGGAACTGGCCTTGTTCGCCGACCGCTCAGACATCACCGAAGAAGTCGTCCGCCTGAGAAGCCATATTGCCCAATTTTCGACCGAACTCGCCCAACCCAACGCCGGACGGAAGCTCGATTTCCTCATCCAGGAGCTGCTCCGAGAAGTAAACACCATCGGTAGCAAGGCGGCGGAAATCGCCACGACCAAGCTGGTTTTGGAGGCCAAAACCGAGATCGAGCGCATCCGGGAGCAGGTCCAGAACCTGGAGTGAGGTTTTTTAGGGTGCGGTATTGCCACGACCGCTTTCCCATGCCTTTGTCTATCAACACTTACGCAACGTCATGTCCAACAACCTCACCAAGCGCGACATCGTCCTGAAGATTTTCACGGACAAGGGTTACCCCCAGAAGCATATCCGCGACTCGGTCCAGATGACCTTGGACGCCATCAGCGAGGCCTTGCTCGCGGGTCGTGATGTCGAGCTCCGCAACTTCGGCGTGTTCCAGGTCCAGGTCCGTAAGAGCCGCATCGGCCGTAACCCGAACCGTCCGGAGACGGACGTGGTCATCCCGAAGCGCGCGGTCATCAAGTTCAAGGCCGGCAAGGAACTGAAAGCCAAGCTCAAGTCGATCGACGTCGAGAAGCCCGCTCAGCAGTAATCCGCGCCGCGATGTCCGACATTCGAACGCTCCCCGGTTTCCGGGAGTTCTATCCCGAGGACCGCGCCGTCCTGGGGCATATCATGGACGTCTGGCGTCGCGCCTGCCGGCGCTACGGTTTCCGCGAGTGGGAATCTCCGGTGCTCGAGCCGCTCGAACTCTTCACCGAGAAATCGGGCGAGGAGATCGTCCGCCAGCTCTTCAACTTCGAGGACAAGGGCGGCCGCAAGGTCAGCCTCCGTCCGGAGATGACCCCTTCGCTGGCCCGCATGGTCGGAGCCAAGGCCAACGGCATGCCCAAGCCGATCCGCTGGTTCGCGATCGGCGAGAACTACCGCTACGAGAAGCCCCAGAAGGGCCGTCTCCGTTCCTTCTATCAGCTCAACGCCGACCTCCTCGGCGAGGCCGGTCCCGCGGCGGACGCCGAGATCATCGCCCTCTGCGCCGACTGCCTGCTCGGCTTCGGCCTCACGCAGCAGGACTTCCGCATCCGCGTCTCCGACCGCACGCTCTGGTTCCGCTACCTCGCCAGCCTCGGCGTCCCCGAAGCCCAGGCGGTCGCCGTCCTCGGCGTGGTCGACAAGCTGGAACGCGGGGCGCCCAAGGACCTGCTCGACGCCATGACGGCGGCGCTCGCCGGAACTTCCGTCGACCCCGTGAAGGCGTTGGAATCGGCCCGCACTTTCGCGAACACCAAGTCGCTCGCCGAAATCGAGAAGCTCGCCGCCGGCGACGCGGCGATGACCGAGCGGGTGGCCGACTGGAAACATCTCCTCGGCACGCTCACCACCATGGGCTTCGGCGAGTGCGTCGCCATCGACCTGACCATCGTCCGCGGGCTCGCCTATTACACCGGCTTCGTCTTCGAGGCCTTCGAGACGGGCGGGGAAGCCCGCGCCCTCGCCGGCGGCGGACGCTACGACGCCTTGGTCAAGAAGCTCGGCGGCCCCGACCTGCCTGCCGTCGGTTTCGGCATGGGCGACGTCACCATGCGTGACCTCCTGGAACTCAAGAAACTGATCCCAGCCTATGCCGACGGCCCCGACTTCTATGTCATGATCCTCGGAGACGACGCGCGGAGCGCGGCCTTGGAAGACATCGCGAACCTTCGCCGCGCCGGTTTCCGCGTCGAATACAACCTCAAGGACGGCAAGTTCCCCAAGCTCATCCAGGCCGCCGAAGTCGCCGGCTCCAAGTATGTGCTCGTCTACGGCGGCAGCGAAGTCGCCAAAGGCGTCGCGAAGGTCCGCAGCCTCGCCGCCCGGTCCGAGGCCGAAGTGCCGCGCACGGCCCGCGTCCCGGCGCTCCGCGCCGTGCTCGAGGACGGCATGAGGGCCATCCAACCCTGAGGTCATGACCGAGCAGACGCGCCAGTACCAGGCCATGGCGAAGACCGCCTCCTGGACGATGGTCTCTCGCGTCCTCGGCCTGTTCCGCGACCAGCTGACCGCGGCGGTGTTCGGCGCGTCGGCCATCGGCTCGGCCTTCGTCATCGCGTTCCAGATCCCGAACCTCTTCCGCCGACTGCTCGGCGAAGGCGCGCTGACCGCGGCCATCGTGCCCGTGCTGGCGGACAAATCCGTCAAGGACGGCAAGCTCGCCTCGTTCGGCTTCCTTAATTTCGTCCTGCGCAAGGTGCTGCCTTGGATGGTCGGACTGACGCTCATCGGCATCGGCACGGCCCTGGCTTATGACTTCGCCTCCGCCGGCAGGAGCGAAGCGGCCGTGCTCACGGCGATCTGCATGCCCTACATGCCGCTCATCTGCGTGGCGGCCTTGTTCACCTCGGCCGTCAACCTCTCCGGTCGCTTCGGACTCGCCGAGGTCGCCTCGGGCGTCCTGAACCTCTGCATGATCGTCGCCTTGGGCGTCTTCGGCGAGAACTTCGCCTCGAACGACATGGACAAGGCCGTCTGGCTCTGCTTCGGCGCCTTGGTCGGCGGCGTCTGCCAGCTGATGATCCCGCTCTGGGGTCTGCGCCGCGAGGGCTGGCGACCAGGGCAGGTCCATGTCGACGAAGCCGCGTGGAAGACCCTGAGCATCGCCTTCCTGCCGGCCGCGCTCGGCGCCGGGGTGCAGCAGGTCAACGTCCTCGTGTCGCGCGCCTTGGCCTACAACGTCAGCGACGCCGGCCTGATGTATTATTACGTCGCCAACCGCATCGTCGAACTGCCGATCGGCCTGTTTTCGGCCTCGGTCGCCGTCGTGATCTTCCCGGCGCTCGCGACCGCCTTCGCCAGCCGGGACGTCCCGGCGTTGGCCCGCAACTACGGACGCGGCATGCGCCTCGTCCTGGCGATCAACGTCGGCGCCGCCTTCGGGCTGATCGCGCTCGCGGTCCCGATCGTCCGGCTCCTGTTCAACTACGGCCACTTCGGCTCCGGCGACTGCGCCAACACCAGCCGGTTGCTCGTGATCTTCGCCTTGGCGATGCCTTTCTACGCGATGATCTCGATCGTCACGCGCGCCCTGAACGTCGCCGGGCAGACCAAGGCCACGCTGATCGCCGCCCTCCACGCGCTGGCCGTGAACGCCACCGGATCGGTCCTGGCGGTCTGGATGAATCAAGGCGTCGAGGGCCTCGCCTGGGCGAACGCCGCTTCGACGCTGTGGCAGTATCTCGTGCTTCGCCACTACCTTAAGAAGCATGCTCCGGAATTCCTCGCCGAGAGCCTGCTCAAGCCCGGCTTGCAGGTCGTGGTCGGTTCCGTGCTCCTCGCCGTCGTCGCCTTCCAAGGGTATGCCTACCTGCACAACATCCTTGCCGGACACTTGAACGAGCAGATCAACCTCGTCGTCTCGATGGGTCTGGCCGGAGGGGCGGGCATGGCGCTCTACGCGATCCTGCTGGACAAGCTCGGCTATCCGGAACGTGACCTGCTGCGCGGCTACGCCAACAAGGTCTTGCGGCTATGCGGGCTGCAGCTCAGGGCCTGACCTCGGCGGGACGATAGGGCGGAGACCCGTATCGACGCACGAGGCATTCGAGGATCGCCGTGCATTCGACGTCGATCACGCCGTCGATCTTGGTCGGACGGAAGTGACGCTGGAAGGCCTCCACGGCCAGCTTCAGGCCCGCCTCATCCGGAGCCACGGCGTAGCCGTATTCCGTGAGCAGCCGGCGGAAGGACGCCGATGAGGCGACGCGTCCGCGCCCGATGCGTTCCTTGAGCTCATCCGGCAGCGGCGAGGCGCCGATCCCGAGCTTCGCGAGCCTGGCCCAGGGAAACTTGGATCCCGGATCGATCTTGCGGCCGACCGCGATGTCCGAATGCGCCACCACGTTCCAAGGCTTGATGTCATGGCGACGGATGATCTCGGCGCACAAGGCGAAGATGATTTCCGTCTGGGCGTCGGAGTACGGATACACGTTGCCGTCGTAATTGATGATCTCGATGCCGATGGAGTGCTGGTTGAGTCCTTCGAGCTTACCCCAGGCGCTCTTGCCCGCATGGAAGGCCGCCATGTCCTCGGGGACCATCCGGATGACCCTGGGCTTGGCTTCGTCGGTGACCACGTAATGGACGCCGACCCGATGCTTCGGGTCCTTGCCTTGGAGGATGTCCAGGGAGGAGGGCAGGGAGCCCGCGGTGTGGTGAAGGACAAGGATGGTCGCCGGGTGCCGACGAGGTTCGCAGCCCAAGGAGGTCGGGCCTTGCTCGATCGGCAGACCCGTGAAGGCCAGCTTGGCTTCCGTCACCGCGGCAGGCTTCGTTTCTGGCAGGGACGCGCAACCGGTGAAAAACGCCGAGATTACCGTACAAAGCGCAGCCTGACGGCAATATGAGCGAATCGTGGCAATCATGGCGGGGTATTGAGAGAGATACCCAAAGTCCCAAATAGCCCAAGAAAATACCGATTAATCGAATATTAGCCCATCTGGGCTTATTCATTACTTAACTAGACATAATGTATATTGTGCGAAATATACCTAAGGTCGGGCTCGGGCGCTGATTGCGTTATTGATTGGTCGATTGGATACGCTCATAACCATGCTTTATCCATCCCCGTAACCCCTGACTTTATGAAAGTAGCACGACACATCATCGAAGCCCGTCGCGAAGCCATCGCCAAACTTCTCTCCAAAGTCGGCTACGTGCCGGTCCTGGAGATCTGCAAGCAGTTCAACGTCTCGGAAGCCACCGCGCGACGCGATCTCACGGAACTCGAGAACCAGCGACGCATCACCCGCACGCATGGTGGCGCGCTTTCGGATTTCAACCGCAACTTCCCTCCGCTCGACGACCGCAAGATCGAGGACGCCGAAGCCAAGCGACGGATCGACAATCTCGCCGCCTCCCGCGTCAAGGCCGGCATGACCGTCTACCGGGATTCGGGGTCGACGATCTTCTTCGCCGCCGAAGCTATCGCCGCCGCGGGCGTGCCCGATCTCCAGATCGTCACGACCTGTCTCCCGACCGCCCAGCTGATCTCCTGTCTGCCTGGCGTCGAGGTCTACATCCCGGGCGGTCTCTTCCGGACCCGCCATGCGATGGTCGCCGGCGACCGTACGCTCGAGGAAGTCGCCCGCTGGAACTTCGACGTCGCCCTGCTCGGCGCCGAAGGCATCGACGAGAACGGCCTGTGGAATTCGCAGCGCGATATCTCGCACCAGCAGCGCGAGGTCATCCGACGCAGCGACGAAGTCCTGAT
>JACCDT011563420.1_pt1 | contig 15052 bp, 11 predicted proteins | sample 7446291 | NCBI WGS metagenome assembly JACCDT01 (sample SAMN15323446, study PRJNA562643) | freshwater metagenome | isolation source: river surface water | place: USA:Blue River Watershed | collected 2017-08-17
CCCCCAGACCGTCGAGCGTTTCCGTGCTAGGTTTGACCATGGAAGTACACGTGCCGGCATTGCTGTGCTCCACAGTCATCTTACCGATGCCGAGCGTCGCGAGGAGTGGCTCCGTCTGCAACGAGGGGAGGCGCGCATCGCCATCGGTGCCAGAAGCGCTGTGTTCGCCCCGCTGGTCAAACTAGGGATCATCATCGTCGACGAGGAGCACGAGAATACCTACAAGCAGGAGGAGACGCCCCGTTACCATGCCCGCGACGTGGCGGTGATGAGGGCCCGCCTGGAGGGGTGTCCGATCCTTCTCGGAAGCGCGACCCCCTCGGTGGAGAGTTACCGCAATGCCAAGGCGGGAAAATACCGCCTTCTGGAGATGCCGCGCCGCGCCGACGGGCAGATCATGCCGCTGATCCGGGTGGTCGATCTTCGTCTGCAGGGAAAACGTTCGAAAAACGACGGGGGACTCTCCGCCCCGCTGCAAATGGGCATCACCAAGCGGCTGGAATCGGGGCAGCAGACCATTCTTTTTCTCAACCGCCGCGGTTTTTCCACCGCGATGCTCTGCCAGCAGTGCGGCCATGTCTGCCGCTGTCCCAACTGCAGCCTCTCCCTGACGCTTCACCGTGCCGAAAACCGCCTTGCCTGCCATCTCTGCGGTCATCATGCGTCGCCTCCGGCACGCTGTCCCGAGTGCGGGGATCCCGGCATCCAGCACTCCGGGATCGGGACGCAACGCGTCGAGGAGACCGTCCGCAAGCTGTATCCCTCGGCCCGCGTCGCCCGCATGGACGCCGACACCATGACCCGTCGCGGATCGTACGAGGAGGTGTTGGGAAAATTCCGGGCCCGCCAGATCGACATCCTGATCGGGACCCAGATGATCGCCAAGGGACTTGATTTTCCCAATGTCACCCTGGTCGGGATCATCAACGCCGACATCGGCCTTCATTCACCGGACTTCCGTGCGGGGGAGCGGACTTTCCAGCTTCTCACGCAGGTTGCCGGACGTGCCGGACGCGGGGAGACGGAGGGGGAGGTGATCATCCAGACATTCTCCCCCGCGAGTCCCTCGATCCAGCATGCGAGGCATCACGATTACGCGGGGTTTTACGAACAGGAAATCTCCTTTCGGGAGGCCTTCCGCCATCCGCCCTTCACCCGGATGCTGCTTTTGAAGATCCGCGCCGCTTCCCTCGAGTTGGCCTCCCGGACGGCGGAGCATCTTTCCAAGGGGCTGACCCATGACGCCCCGGCCTCCGTGGAGGTTTCGGCAGCCGCTCCCGCGCCGCTGGAGAGGGCCCACGGCCAGTACCGCTTCCATGTTTGCCTGAAGGGCGCTTCCGGAGCCGCTTTGGCGAATCTTGTCCGCGATGTGATGGCCCGACTGACACTTCCCAAGAGCGTCGTCCTGACAACCGATGTCGATCCCTACTCGCTGATGTAAGCTGGCATGGCGGTCTCGGGATGCCGTTACGGGAAAACATGCCCGTTTTTGTCCGTTCCCCCCTGCTTTACAACGGGTCGTGCAATTCGGAAGGTGGAGGCATGCTCAACTCGCCACTCCAGGGAATCCGCCTTGCCGTTCTGCGGCGTCGGGGCGGCAGGGAGCAACGCACGGCTATTGGTGCGAGGATCGAGGACTTCCTCAGGTATGTGGCCTCCTGGTTGTTCATGGGACTCGTCTTTTTCTGCGTGATCGGTATCCCCTCATTGCTTGTGGTGACCTCCACGCTCGGTCTCGGAGACATGGCACGCGTGATGTTGGAGGAGAAGCTCGGGGGCCGCTTCTACCGGGTGAGCCTGCGGAAGGTCCTCTTCAATCCCACCCGCGGATTCATCCTCGAGGGCTTGGTCATCCGCGACACCACTCCCGCTTCCCGACTCATCCTTTCCACCGACCGCATTTCCATTTCCTTCAACATGGAGTCGCTGACGAAGCGTCGTATCCGGCTGGAGAGGATATCGTTTCGGGACACCACCTTGGACATTCCCTTGGGGCAGTCGGAGGAGCCGAGGCTCCGGCTTGACCATGTCCGGGCGCTGATCCTTTGCCCCCCGGAGCAATTCCGTCTCACCGAGGCATCCTTCGAGCTTGCGGGCATCACTGTCCGTGCCTCGGGGACTTTTCTGAATCCCAAGCAGTTCTCCCCGAAAGCCGTCTCCACGGAGGGACCCGGCGAAACGGCCCGCACCATTGATGCAATTCAGAGGGAACTCAAAAAAGTCGTGTGGGGGTCGGAGAGGCCCGTGCTGACGATCGAGGCCGGCGGCGATCTTGCCGATACCGAGAGCCTGCGGGTGGATCATGCCGAATTCCGCGCAGGCATTGCCGATTTGAAGGGAGTCCGCCTTGAGCGGATCATGCTGGACCTTCGTTATGCGGCGAGGGTGCTCTCCGTCGAGAAGCTCTTGCTGGACGACGGGATGGGGGTCCTGCAAGCCGTGGGGAATGCAGATTTCGGTAAGCATCACGCCGACCTTGAGATTGCCGGGGCATTCAATGCGGGGGTCATCCCGCTACTGCTGTTGGGGAAGGAAAAGGCCCGGGACTGGGTCTGGACCGATCCTTTGAGGCTAAATGGAACATTCTCCGTTACCTGGGGAAACGGTCCGGCCACGAGCGAGGGAAGGGCCATGATCGAGTCGGGACGGTTTCGCTACCGGGGAGTCTCCTTTGATTCCCTGTCCGGAGGGGTTGCGCTGCGCGAGGGGAAGGTTCTGGTGCGTGATTTTCATGTCGAGGGTGATCCCGGCAGCCTCGACGCCGACGTGATGGTGGCTCCGGGAGACAACAGGCTCCGCCTGAAAGCCTCCCTTTATCCGGGAAAACTAGCCCCCGCCGCCTCGGGGAAGGCTGCCGAGACACTCTCCTCCATGGACTTCCGCGATCCGCTGGTCATCCAGTTTTCGGGAGATGCGGCCAACAGGGATCCTCTCGCGATCCGGGGAAAGGGAACCCTGAATCTTGGGAAAGCCGCGATGCGGGGAGCATGGATCGATTCGCTTGCCTCCAATTTCCAAATTGAATCCGGGGCCGCCGACTTCAGGGACATTGTTGTCAGGATCGGGGAAGGGACCGGAAAGGGGGAGTTTGTCTATGATTTCAAGAACTGGGAGGGGCGCCTGCCGGCGGTCCGCTCCACGCTGGATCCGGTGAAGGTGATGACCTGGATCGACCCGCGGATTGCGGATGCCATCAGGGACTACCGCTTCAACAGGCCGCCGGAGTTGCAGGTTTCGGGAAAGGTGGGACTGCGCAATCCAGACAAGAACGACCTGCGAATCGGCGTGAATGCCGCCTCGGGCCTGAAATACACGCTGATCGGCAAGGAACTTCCTTTCAATAACGCCACCGGAACCGTGCGCGTGCGCGGACAAGAACTCTTCGTCGACATCCCGAAGGCCTCCTTGTTCCGGGGTACTGTCTCGCTGAAGGCCGACGTGCCGCTGGCGCCCGGTTCCACGGGATTCGGCGCCTCGGTCCATCTCGAGGATGTCGATCTGGAAACACTCACCAAACTCTATTTCGACTACAACGAATCGACGGGCCGTCTCACGGCCGACTATGCCTTCCGTGCCGTGCACGGGAACGACCGGGCCATGACTGGCAAGGGGAACCTGCTCATCAAGGATGGCAACGTGCTCGGCATGCCGATCCTGGGACCTCTCTCCGTGCTGCTGAACGAGGCGGTTCCGGGACTCGGCTACCAGACAGCGCGCCGGGCGACGGCCGACTTCACGGTCGATGACGGGGCGATCAGCACCCGCAACATCCTCATCCAGGGGAGCGGGTTCAGCATGATCGGCAACGGGAAGATCTTCTACCTCGACAACCAGATGAGCATGAACATGCGCCTCAACATGCAGGGGCTTCCCGGCATCGTCCTCTTCCCGGTCAGCAAGATCTTCGAGTACGAGTCGGTCGGTTCCGCAACGCATCCGAAATGGCGTCCGAAGCTCCTTCCCAAGTTTGGCTCCAAGGATGCTCCCGCACCACAGCCATCCCCCGCAGCCTCCCCGACTGGATCCCCAAAACCGTCAGGGCAGTAGTGTCAGGGTGGCGAGCATCCGCCCTGTCAGTCCCTTTTCCCTGCGGTAGGAATAATAGAGGCCGGGATGGCAGGCGGTGCAGGTGAGGTCGTCGTGGATCGAACGGACACCGGCCTCCCTTGCCTGATTGCGGATCTCCGCTGCAAAGTCGGTCTCGTAGCAGGGAGGGCGGATGCAGGGCCCGATCACGACGATCAGGTCGGAGGAGTTGATGCCGGCATGTTGGCAGAGCGCTTCGATGCCGGCGGGGACGATACCAAGCCCCGTTCCTTTTTTTCCCGAGTGCAGTAGGGCGCCGGCATTGCCCTCACGGGTGACGATCCAGACAGGAGCGCAATCGGCGACATAGATGCCGAGGGTGAGACCGCGCGACGAGGTCAGGAGTCCGTCGACGCCCGGCAGGGCCGTGGAGGAAGGTTCCGTGACCGGGGAGATCTCACGTCCGTGGACCTGTTCCGCGGTGACCAAGGGGTGGTCGCCGAGCCCCTGCTCCGCGAGCAGGCGGCGGTGATGCGGCGCCAAGGCGGCCATCGCCTCATCCCTCTCCATGGTGACATCCACGCCGGGGAGTCGCCCCAGGAACCGCACGGCGATTCCAGGAACCGTCTCCAAGACGGGTAACCTTTTGACCACGGCGCCGGGATCTGTCCCGCTCAATCGACTTGTTTCTTGTCGGCCCCGTTCGACTTCCCGGAGGACTTGCCTTTGTTTTTCTTATCCAGCGGTTGTTCCTGTTTCCGGACGGTAGAGCTCTTGATGAGATCATCGAACTTCACGCCGGGTGGCAGGGGATCATCCTTGCGCATCGAGCGGGGAAGTTGCGGGCGGGGCCTGTTTTCGGCATTGAGGGACTGGTAGCGCGCCTTGTCCCATTTGTTGAGGGGGTCGTCAAAGAGTTCCTCGTATTGGGTGTGAAGGGAGAGGGCCCGGTCGTATTCCGCGGTGGCCGAGACGTACTGGAAGAGCGCGGAGAGGACTGAGGTCTGGGCCTGCAGGAGCTGCACCTGGGCGTTGATCACGTCGAGTTGGACGCCGGCTCCCGCATCGAGGCGTTCGCGGGAGAGGCGGAGCGCCTCGGCCGCCTGTTCCACGGTGGCCTTTTGGCTCTCGATGGTTTCCTTGGCCTGTTGGAGATTCGAGATGGCCACCTGAACATCCGTGACGACGCCGCGAACGGCGTTGTCATAGGCGATCTTCGCGTTCTGCATGGTGGCCTTGGCCTGCTTGACGGCACCATAGGTGGCGAGGCCATCGAAGACCGCCCAGCTTCCGCTGGCCCCGAAGAACCATCCCTCGATCGTCTCGGAGAGGCTTTGGTCATATTTGTAACTCTGGATCTGATAGCCGCCGTTGGCATTGATCGTGGGGAGCCAACCCGAGATGGCGGCGGTCACCTGCTTGGCCGTGACCAGGATGTTGGACCGCTGGGCCTTGAGCTGGGGATTGCGCTGGAGCGCGGTGTGGATCGAGGCGTTCTCGTTGATCTTGCGGGGGTAGTACCCGAGTTCTCCCTGCACATCGAAGGGGATCTTGATGTTCTGGATGTTCGGGTAGTTCATGCCGATGAGCTGGACGAGGCGGAACATCGAGGTGCGGAGATTGTTCTCGGCCGCAATGAGGGGAGGCATGGCATTGGCCATCTGGACCTGGGCCTGGAGCACGTTGAAGCGGGGAACGGTGCCCGCGTCGTAGCGGCTCTGCTGGTCGGTGACCTGGGTTTTGTAGAGGGCGACCTGCTGTTCGTTCGCGATCACGAGCGCCCTGTTGAGGACGACCTGGTAGAACTGCCTCACCACGTCGGCAACCACTTTGTCGAGGGTCTGTCGCAGCTGGAAGTAGGCGATCTGCTCGGAGAGTTTGGCCGCCTCGGTGAGGGCGGGGGTCTTCCAGCCGTCGTAGAGAAGCTGAGTGCCCTGAAAGTTGATGTTCCAGGACTGGTTGACCTGCACGCTGGGGATGCCCGCGTTGGACGCCCCGGGAGGTTTCTGGCCACTCTGGATGTTGGGGTCGAGCCAGGTGTAGGCGGGCAGGACGTTCAGCTTTGGAAGCAGTCCGGCACGCACGTTGATGTAGTTGCCGGAAGCCCTCTGGATATTCTGGATGGCGGTCAGGACATCGGGGTTGTGGGCAAGGGCGTACTGGACCGCCTCATCGATGGTCATCCTCTTGGCATCCTGCGCGATGATGCCGGGAACAACCTTGTTACCCGCCTTGGCAAGTGCCTCGGCCGTGAGGGGGACATCCTTGATCTGACTCATGATCTTGTCGATGAGGCCGAAGTTGTTGGTCGTCGGGGTCGGCATCGGGATCGGGCCCGTCGTCGTGTCGGGAAGTGGCGCAGGCAGGGATCCGGGAGTGATCGGATTGGTGATCAGCGGCGCCTGCGGTAGATCGGGGGTAGGGATCGAGGGGAGATTGGTGAAGGCGTTCGTGCCCGCATTAAGGCCTTCCGGGGGCGCGGGAGGGTTTGTCGCAAGCGAGGGGGCAACGGAGGCCCCCGAAACCGACTGGTCGGTCACCACGGGGAGATTGGTGGTCACAACCGGCAGGTTGGTTGCGGTCTCGGCCGCGGCTTGAGCTCCGACCGAAACACCCTGGATCGAGGAGTCGTTGGAAGCCGGTTGCTGGGCAATCAGGCCGCAGGAAAAAACCGCCCAGACGGCGGAATGGAAAAGGGATCGGTTTTTCATCGGTGGCAAGAGGAGCAGTAATCGTTGATTTTTCCGTAAATGTCCAACCAAGCCCGCTGTTCGTGCGGTTCAAGGCGGTCCATGAGTTTCGTGAGATTGCCGATCATTTCCTGGCGGATCCCCTCGACCAGACGCTTTCCCTTGGCGGTGGCGCCGGCCGTCACTTTGCGCCGGTCCTCCTTGCCGTGGGTGCGCCGGACATAGCCTAGCTTTTCCAGACGCTGGACCAATCCGGTGGCCGCCGGCGTGCTGTGCCCCATCAGTTCGGCGATGCGGCTCATTCCGAGATCACCCTGGCTACAGAGGTGTCCGAGCAGAAAGAACTGGGGGAAAGAGAGTTGTCCCCTGGAAAGCTCCCCCATCAGGCTCGCCATGAAGCGTCGCTGCATCACCATGATGATGTCGGCCAGCGTGCCGATTTCACCGCTCTGGAGATGTTGCTGGGAGGAAGACATGGGATGCTGCCGTGGGAGGGGGAAACCCTTGGCGTTAATGATTAAGGTGCTTAACAAAAGCAAGACTGATGCGCCCGGGGGCTGGAGTCAATCCGGCCGATGGCTTAAGGATGCAGGGAAAGCTACCGCTGAACCACATCCCCGGGGGCGGGGGAGCCGCTGATCACGTCAGCCACAAAGTAGGGTGTCTGCATCTCGGCCACCTTGAGCCTCGCGACTGCTCCTCCTGAGCGGGTGATCATCAGTTCGGTTCCCGTGGTGACCATGACGCCCGGCTCGAGTTCCACGATGACATAGCTGCCGTCGTTGGAGAGCGTCCGGATCACGCCGGTCCTGCGGAGCGGTTCGGCCTTGGGCGGGAGCTTCTTCTTTGGAAAGAGGTGAATCCCCCCGAAGGTTTTCCCGAGGCGCTGCAGGAGGCCCTGCTTGGGGGGCGTTGCGGAGGGGGTTGCCATCCGGGGATCGGCCTGCGCTGAGGAGGTTCGGGACGGGGCTTTTTGGATATTCCGGACAGTGCAGCCGGTTTCCAGGAGAAGCCCCGCGACGGCAAGAAGGGGCATCGCTGCCCGGAAAAGGGTGGACATGGGAAGCCGGTGGCGTTGCATCACGGACAACTTGATGCTCCCGGAGCCCGGGAAAATCAACACCGCTTCCATACGGAGATCTCCGGATGCGCTTGCCCGGCGGAGCGCCCTCCCGCATAAATCATCGCGTCATGCCATCCGCCGCCGTCGCCTACCTCGGACCCGAGGGGACCTTTTCCCACCTTGTGGCGCTGCGCCGTTACCCGAAGAAGACCGGTCTTCCCTGCGCCACCATCACCGAGGTCTTCCATGCCGTGCGTGACGGAAAGGCTGCCTGCGGCATCGTCCCGATCGAGAACTCCTCCGGCGGCACCATCACCGAGACCGTCGATCTCCTGATCGAGCAGGCCGCGGGGATCCGCATCGCCGAGGAACTTGCCCTCGACGTGAGGCTGGCCCTGCTGGGACGCAAGGGGGCGAAGTTCTCCTCGCTCAAAAACCTTTACTCCCACGTCATGCCGCTGCGCCATCACCGCGACTGGATCGGGGAAAACCTCCCCTCCGTCACCATGGTCGAGAGCTCCAGCACCGCCGAGGCGGCCAGAAAGGCGTCCCTCTCCGCCACCTCCGCGGCGCTTGCAGCCCCTGGAGCTGCGCCCCTCTACGGGCTTTCCGTCCTCAAGTTCCCGGTCCGTCCCGAGGCGGTGAACGTCACCCATTTCTTCGTCATTACGGCGGCCTCCGGGAAATCCCCTCTCAAGCCCGTTGCCGGCGGCAAGCGCAGCAAAACGGCTATCGTCGCGGCGCTGCCTCAGACATCCGGCAGCCTTCATCGCTTCCTCGGACCCTTCGCAAGGGAGGGGGTGAATCTCTGCCGCATCGTCTCCCGTCCGGTTCCGGGGCAACCCGAGACCTATGTCTTCTACCTTGAGGTCGAGGGATCCGCCTCGGCTCCCAAGGTCCGCAAGGCCCTTGCCGGGGCAGGGCGTCTCTCGGTGCGCCTCGATCAACTCGGCTCCTATGCCACCAAGCCCCGCTACAGGTCGTAATCCTCCCGACGAGGCATCATCGCCGGCTTGCCAATCCCCTTTCCTTCATCGAAACAGAATCCAGCATCCCATGAGCACCACCCATTCACGGATCCTTCCGCTCCTTCTTCTCTCGCTGCTTCCGCTCCTCGGAGTCGCCTCTCCGCTTTCGGCGGCGGAGGCCCCGACCATCACCGTCCGCAAGAGCGACGCCCTGAACGTCTCCTTCGCCGGCATCGGTGGCAGCGAAGGCGCCGCCGTCTCCAAGGTGGTGCAGAACGACCTCAACCTCGCCGGATGGTTCGCCCTCGTGCAGCCCGGAATGGCCTCCTTCACCGTCAGCGGCACCGCCGCGGGCGGCGTGTTGCAGGGGACTGTCAAAAAGGGTGCCGAGACGGTCCTCTCCAAAAGCTACAGCGGCAGCCCCCGCGTGGCGGCTCACCGCTTCGTCGACGACATCGTCCAGACGCTCACCGGTCACAAGGGGATCGCCTCCTCCACCATCGCCTTCATCAGCAACCGCAGCGGCCGCAAGGAAGTCTATGTTGCCGACTACGACGGCGCCAACGGCCGGCAACTCACCCATGACAACGGCCTGAGCGTCTCCCCCGCCTTGAGTCCCGACGGCCGCAAGCTCGCCTACACCGGCTACCAGGCAGGCTACGCCGACATCTACGTCATCGATCTGGTCAGCGGATCCCGCATCCGCCTTGTGAAGTTCCCCGGAACCAACTCGGGAGCCCGTTTCTCCCCCGATGGCGGCCAGCTTGCCTGCTCAATCAGCAAGGATGGCAATCCCGAGCTCTATGTCGTCGGCCTCGGAGGCGGCGCGCGACGCCTGACCCATACCCGTGGCTGCGAGTCGAGCCCCACGTGGTCGCCGAACGGCTCCGAGCTCATCTATTCCTGCGACGAGAGCGGCGCGCCCCAGCTCTACCGCATCGGTTCGGGCGGCGGCAGCGGCCGGATGATCCCCACCGGTTTCGGATACTGCACCGAGCCGAGTTGGTCGCCGGACGGCCAGCACCTCGCCTTCAATGTCCGCTCAGGCGGCGGATTTGCCGTGGCGGTCATGGATCTCAACGGCGGCAGCGCCCGGATCGTCGCCCAGGGGGAGAACCCCGTCTGGGGAGCCGACTCCCGCCACCTCGTCTACAGCACGGGGAGCACCATCTCCCTGCTTGATGTCCCCACCGGCAAATCGATTCCCGTCGTGAGCGGCCTCGGCAAGGTCACCGAGCCGACCTGGAGCCGCTGATTCCTTGATCTTTCGCCACTTTTAACCCTGAATAACACCATGCGCTTCCAATCCTTTGCTACCCTTTCCCTGACAGCCCTTCTGGCCCTCTCCGGTTGCGCCAACAAGAAGGGCAAGCAGTACGCCGGCGTCGACGGCGACTATGTCACCGGCACGCCGCTCGGCGAGCGTACCGAAGGGGCCAACTTCCTCGGCTCCAACGTCCAGCGCGGGCAGTACGCCCCCGTCCAGTTCGGCTATGACAGCTCCTCCGTCTCCCCCGATCAGGAGTCGAAGGTCGAGGCCGTCGCCAGCGCCCTCAAGGGGAATGGCAAGACCGTGATCGTGGCAGGCTTCACCGACGAGCGCGGCACCGAGGAATACAACCGCAGCCTCGGCGAGAAGCGCGCCCTGGCCGTGCGCGAGGCCCTCATCGCCAAGGGACTCAAGCCGAACAACGTCCAGACTGTCAGCTTCGGCAAGGAGATGCCTGTCGATCCCGCCAGCAACGAGGCTGCCTGGGCCAAGAACCGCCGCGCCGAGTTCGGCGTGGTCAAGTAAGCCGCCCGCCCCGCGCGATCCGTGCCTGTTCCCCTTTTTGACCTGAGTCGGCTCGGGCCCCGGGTCGACGAGGCCGTCAAGGAGGCGGCTCTCCGTGTCCTCGGTCACCGAGGCTACGTCCTCGGCGCCGAGGTCGAGGGCTTCGAGAACGACCTCGCCGCCTACCTCGGCGGCGGACACGCCGTCGGCATGTCCTCGGGAACGGACGCCCAGCTCGCCCTCCTCATGGCCATGGGGATCGGTGAGGGAGATGCCGTCATCTCCACCCCCTACACCTTTTTCGCCACCGCCGGGTGCATCCACCGCACCGGTGCCGAGATCCTCTTCTGCGACATCGATCCGGCCACCTTCATGATGGATCCGGAGAGCCTGCGCTCCCTGCTCGCCTCGCTCAAGCGCGGCCCGGAGGGATTCCTCCTCTCGCCGAAGGGCAACCGCCTCCGCCTCATCGTCCCGATCCATCTCTTCGGGGCCCTCTGCGACATGGATGGCCTCGGTGCCGTCGCCGCCGAGTATGGGGTCGAGATCCTCGAGGATGCCGCCCAGAGCCTCGGCGCGGAATACGCCTCCAAGGAGGGCGTCAAAAAAGCGGGCCTCATCGCCCCCACCTCCTACGTCAGCTTCTATCCCAGCAAGAATCTCGGTGCGGCCGGCGACGCCGGCGTCGCCCTCTGCCTCGATGCCGAGATGGCGGAAAAACTCAGGCGCGTCCGCAACCACGGCATGGAGCAGCGCTACTACCACAAGGTCGTCGGCGGGAACTTCCGCATCGACGCCATCCAGGCCGCCGTGCTCCGGGCGAAGCTTCCCTTCCTCGACGGCTGGAACGCCACTCGCCGCGCCAATGCTGCCACCTATCGGGAGGCTTTCACCGCTGCGGGACTGCTCGATCGCGTCACCCTGCCCGCCGAGCCCCACCTCGCAAGCGGCCTCAAGAACCATCACATCTACCACCAGTACGTGATCCGTGTGCCGAAGCGCGACGCGGTGATGGCACACCTCGTGGAGAAAAAGATCGGCTGCGCCATCTACTACCCCGTACCGCTCCATCTCCAGGAGTGCTTCGCCTACCTCGGCCACAAGCCGGGTGACTTCCCGGTTTCCGAACAGGCGGCATTGAAGTCCCTCGCTCTCCCTATCTTCCCGGGTCTGCGTGGGGAGGAGATTCAAGAGGTGGTGGGCGGCATCAAATCCGCGCTCGATTAGTAGGCTTGGGATTTCGGCGCAGGGCGTCGTTGCTGCTCGGTCAGCGTAGGAAAACTACGCTTTCCCTCGCGACGCCTAGCCCTGCATCCAAACTTCCAAGCCTTTACAGAAGCCTGAGACGAGGGTTTGTTTCCCTTCACCCGCTCCACTCTTAGAGGCAGATAGAATAGGCTTCTACGGCCTGTTGCAAATCAGTGTAACTTGGAATGTAACTTTTTTTGAAGGAACCTTTCCCATCGCTTAAAGAGAACGCCATTCATTTTTTAAATACGATCTGAAGAAATATGAGTGGATTACGATCACATTGGGTAAATCGTGTGCTTGCTCATCCAATGCAGGTGAGTTGGATATTGGGTACAATAAGTCTCTGGATTATTGTTACGCTTCTGTTCTTTAACTCAGGCGTTTTTCACTCTTTTGCAATCGATCGGAGCATGATTCCTCTTGTTCTCATAAGCTATGCCGCCACATCTGGTCTTGGTTTCTTCGTTGGAATGTTTGGCGTTTATTGGTTGGTAATTGCTATTGCTCGCCGTGCAAACGGCGCTCCACACCATACTGGAGATTCTGTCATGATTCTCTCTGGGCAGTATTCTGGGATGGTAACAACTATTTACGAGATATCTAAAGGGCAGGGTGGTGAGCCTGTTCAAAGGGTGGAACTCGGAGAAGAAGCTAAAATGAAGTATGAAGATATTTTCCCCGAGTATGCCTTGCTTCGCATGTCGGTAAAACCAACCGGGAAAGAATGTTGATTTGAAATTCCAGAAACCTTTCGAATTCTACAGCGATTATTTTCCTCTGTAGCGAAGACGATCGTTTTTGAGTCAGACCTCTTAAGATCTTAGGGGCGCTCACCAGAAGCGCGTTTTCTGATTCAAAATTCCTTTCGAAATCAAAGCCCCAAAAGTGGTGACCATCAGGAGTTTTGAAGCGCAGTGAGATTGGATGGAGAGCAAGGCGCGCGAGTGCCGCTGTAGTGAACTACTGCAAGTGAGCGGCAACGCAGCTATCCGCCAACTCTCACAAGCCCCTAAGCCGTCAACGCTTCACGTTCGTTTCCTAGCGCCCCCACGCGCTCCAGGAAGTCGTCATAGCCCCCGAGGTGGGTGGTGACTTTGCCATCCTTCACATGGAGCACCTTGGTGGCGAGTTTCCGGATGAAGTGGACGTCGTGGCTGATGAAGACGAGCGTTCCCTCGTAGGCCCCGAGCGCGAGGATGAGCGACTCGACGGTGTGGATGTCGAGGTGGGTCGTCGGCTCGTCCATGAGCAGCAGGTTCGGCGGGTCGACGAGAAACTTCACCAGATTCAGGCGGGTCTTCTCGCCGCCGCTCAGGACGGCGGTCTTCTTGTAGATGTCGTCCTTGCGGAAGAGGAACGAGCCTAGGATGCCGCGGGCGTCGTTCTCGGAGAGTTCGCCGTTGCTGGCCCTGACCTCATCGAGGACCGACTTGTTCGCATCGAGGGTCGCGGCGCGGTGCTGGCTGAAATAGCCGATCTTGGCGTTCGGTCCCTCGGTGCGCTTTCCCTGCTGGAACTCGAGCACGCCCGCGAGGATCTTGAGCAGGGTTGATTTGCCGGCGCCGTTGGGGCCGACAAGGACGGTGCGTTCCCCCCGCTCTACGGTGAGATCGAGTCCAGAGTAGACCTTGCGCTCTCCCTGGGCGGTCGGATAGGCCATGTGGATCCCCTCGAGGACGACCGCACGCTGTCCGCCGCGGGGCGGCTGCGGGATCTGGAAGCGGAACGGCTTGCGGGGAGCCTCGGGCTTCTCGATGAGTTCCATGCGCTCGATCTGCTTGAGCTTGCTCATGGCCTGCGAGGCCTTGGAGGCGACCTGACGGAAGCGGTCATAGAACTCGCGGAGTGCCGCGATCTCCTTCTGCTGGTTCTTGTAGGCGGCGTTCTGGCGCTCGTAGCGGGCCTCCCTCTCGGCGAGGAAGGCGGTGTAGTTGCCGGAGTAGGAGTGCAACCGGCCGTCGGCGATCTCGTAGACGGTCTGGATGATCTCGTCCATGAACTGCCTGTCGTGGGAGATCAGGAGCACGGCGCCGGAGTAGGTCTTGAGGTAGTTCTGGAGCCAGAGCAGGGAGACGAGGTCGAGGTGATTGGTCGGCTCGTCGAGGAGCAGGAGATCGGGCTCCATCACGAGCAGGCGCGCAAGGTGGGCGCGCATGACCCAGCCGCCGCTTAGTTCCTTGGCCTTGCGGTCGAAGTCCTCCTGCTTGTAGCCGAGGCCGACGAGGATCTTTTTCGCCTTGGCCTCGACCTTCGGGTCGCTCAGGGCGGAGTGCTTGGCGCTGGCTTCGCTGTACTCGGGGATGTCGACGGTGCCGGCCTGCTCCAGTTCGTGAAGCCGCTTCTCCAGCGCGGGAATCTCCCCGGCGCGTCCCGTCGCGACATCAAGGACGGTCTCCTCGCCGGTGGCCTCGCCCTCCTGGGCCAGGTGCCCGATCATGGTCCACTCGTCGCGCTCGATCGTGCCGGCATCGGGCTCGTCCTTTTTCAGCAGGAGGGAGAAGAGGGTGGACTTGCCCGCGCCGTTGGGGCCGACCAGGGCGACGCGCTCGCCGTAGTTGACCTGCATGTCGGCCTCCTCGAAGAGGGTGCGGCCGCCGATGGTTTTCTTGAGTTTGCGAATGGAGAGCATGGGAAAAAGGGAAAGGCTAAAGGATGAAGGCTAAAACAGCCGAAAGACAGGAGAGAGGTAATCTTGGGCTAACAGTCTAACAGACTTCATTCTAAACCCCTTGCGGAATCGCACCCAGCGATTCCTCCACCGCCTTGGCCACCATCTCGACGGTGATTTCGTTCATGCAGCGGAAGTCGATGGGGCACTCCCGGAGGTAGCAGGGACTGCACTCGACCTTTTGGCGGAGGATGCGGTGAGGGGGTTCCGTGCTGCCCGAGGGGCCGGTCAGGGTCGGTTCCGTGGAGCCGAAGATCGCCACCGTGGGGACGCCAAGCAGGTCGGCCAGATGCATCGTCCCCGTGTCGTTGGTGAGTAGCAGGCGGCAGCTCTTCAGCTCGGCGATCAGTTCGGGAAGGGTGGTCTTGCCGCAGAGGTTTTCGGCTTTTCCGGGGAAGTCCCGCGTCAGCGTGTCACCGAGCTCCGCCTCCTTGGCGGTGCCGACGACGACCCAGGTGAGGTCATGTGCGGAGGAGATCCGCTCCATAACGGTGCGGTAGCGCTCGAGGGGCCAGCGCTTGGCCGGACCGTATTCCGCTCCGGGGCAGAGGGCGATGCGGACGGGGCCCTCGGGGGCGGGTCGCGGTGCCCGTGGGGGCAATTCGGGAGCCC
>JACCDT011731225.1_pt1 | contig 15038 bp, 12 predicted proteins | sample 7446291 | NCBI WGS metagenome assembly JACCDT01 (sample SAMN15323446, study PRJNA562643) | freshwater metagenome | isolation source: river surface water | place: USA:Blue River Watershed | collected 2017-08-17
GACAATCATGAAAGTTAAAATTATGTTTTTAAAATATTGCGCTCTTTTGTTTTTTCCAATTTATCTATATTCTGCAGTGGCTGCTCCTGCTGCATCTGTTTCTTTATCGAATGTTGGCCAAGCAGCTGTGTCTGAATCGACTACTTTTTCAAGACGTTTTTCTCAGAGTGTGTTAACAGACTTGATTGCAACAACAAAAAAATCTGAACCAAGTGGTTTATATACTTGTCCAATCTGTAATAATAGCTTTCAGGACATAGTTTTTCATAAAGCTAAAGCAGCTTTTTTGAAACATTTACGCAGGGAGCTTAATCGAAAAAAAGCAGGCACCACTACCTTTCAACCAAAATTTTGCTGTGAATTTTGTCCTATAAGTTTTTCTCAACATGCTTGTCTTGCAAGTCATACAAAATTACATCATAAGACACCATAAAATGCCTAAGATTTTGCAAAAACTATCGTAATTTTAAGGTCATTAAAGAAATTAAGCATAAAATAAACGATATGATGCAAAAGCGAACGGTTATTTTAGATTCTTGCCAACCTTGCAATTCAAAATGATGATGCAATGGAGCCATTCTAAATATTCTGCGACCTAAATATTTGTACGAAAGAACTTGCACAATAACAGAAAGTGTTTCGATCATAAACAATCCGCCTGCAAGGGGCAACAGAAGTTCTTGTTTGGCTGCTAATGCCATAAATGCTAAAACAGCTCCTAAAGCTAACGAACCAACGTCGCCCATAATAATTTGCGCAGGATAGGTGTTATACCATAAAAATCCTAACGACGCCCCTACTAATGCGCCTCCTGGCACAACAAGATTGGCGCAATAGGCAAAAGGAATATTAAGATAATGCGCGATAGCTGCATGACCAGCTACGTAACAAATAATAGAAAATGTTGCAAAATTTGTAAGTAATGAGCCTATTGCAAGGCCATCGAGTCCATCAGTGAGATTTACGGCATTACTTGTTCCGACGATGATAAAAACAGCCCAAGGAATAAAAAATAATCCTAGATCAGGTTGAAAGTGTTTAAAAAAAGGGAATGTAATCGTTGTTGCGAGGTTTCCGTACATGATCCATACACTTGCAAGGATGGTTGCGATAAAAATTTGTGCGTAAAATTTTACCGAAGCGTTGATTCCTTTTTTGTACCAGACTTTATAAAAATCATCGCACGCTCCAATCGCTGCAAATCCAATTAAACAAAACAAAAATAACCATATATTAAGATTATCTAAAGGCGCCCAGAGTAATGTTGTCGCAACAACGACTGATACGATAAAGACACCGCCCATGGTTGGCATAGCGTTTTTTTCTTGTTGCTGTGCGTGCGGCGTATGTTCTCGAGCCTTTGATCGTAAATAGGTACGAGAAAAAGCAATAAACGTTTGGCCAGAAATAAAGGAAAAGCATAAAGCTGTTAAGAGTGATGCCATGCCTCTAAAACTTGCATAATGAACAACATTTAAGAATGAAATATGCTCCTGCAGATATAATGCTATATGATATAACATAATAAAACTTCCTTTAACCTTAAACAGAGATTATTTTACTCTTTAGGATAGATGGATACAACGCTTAAATCAATATATTAAAGAGGGGGGCTTTTGACTCTGCTGATTCTATCGGTATTCTTTACTATATATTATGACTCATTAAAGGTGAGGTTTTTTTAATTTAGTCATATTTACTTAGCAAGGATTTTATCATGAAACGTATATTCTTCTCTCTTTTATTTCTAACAACTTTTATGCATGCAACCACTGAAACAAAAAATAATAAAGCTAAACCAGTTGCAAAAGATCAAGTTAAGCCTGGAGCTGTGCAGCATGAATCAGTTGAAATTATAACGCAAAAAGCTTTAGGTCAAAAAAAATTAAGCGCTTTGATTGCTGCTTATGAAAAAGCAATACAAGAAAATCATCCAGATAAATCAACCTTGCAAGCTGATCTTGCGATCTTAAAAAAGATGCAAGGTGCTAATACGATTTCATTAATAAGCCTTGGTAAACAGCTTTCTAGTTCTTTGCAAAATCTTATCAAATCATTATATGGTGCTTTAGGATATTCTCAGGCAGCTCAAGAAGCTCGAGCATTTGCATCTGCTTAAAATAACAAAAAGGGGAAATGGAGGTTTTCCTGGTAGAATGTTCTACTTTTTTGTAAACTTATGAAGAATCTAAAACAACTTTACTAAAAAATAAGATTGCAAAAATGTTGGCTTCTAAAAGAAAATTTGATGTTATTGTTATTGGCGCAGGCCATGCAGGAATTGAAGCTGCTTACGCAGCTGCTCGTAGTTCATGCAATACTGCGCTTATAACTTTGTCTATCGATAAAATTGGTTATATGCCCTGTAATCCTGCAATTGGCGGGATTGGCAAAGGGCATATTGTTTTTGAAGTTGCAGCTCTTGGTGGCTTAATGCCAGAATTGTGCACAAAAACCTATCTGCAAGTTCGTATGCTCAATACGACAAAAGGTCCTGCCGTTCAAGGACTCCGTTTACAAATTGATAAAAATGCATACAGCAAAGAGAGTCAAAAACGCTTGCAAGAAACACCATTTTTAACGATTATCGAGGCAATGGTTGATGAACTCATTATTGATAATCATAATACGATTGCTGGTGTAAAACTTGCTGATGGAACGTGTTTAGAAAGTCCAACCGTTATTTTAACAACGGGAACTTTTTTAAATGGTCTTGTTCACGTTGGATTAGAGCAGTATGCTTCGGGCAGAGAAGACGAAAAACCAGTTACAAAACTTGCGGCATCGATGCAGCGTTTAGGTTTAAAATTAGGTCGACTTAAAACCGGAACGCCACCGCGACTTTTGCGCTCTTCGCTAGATTTTAGCAAAATGCAGAAACAAGAATCTGATTCTGTACGTTATTTATTTGAATTTAATGAGCATCTTGCGACAACAAAACTTGATTGTTATATCACGCATACGAACCAAAATGTACATGACATTATTTTAAAAAATGCACATTTATCAAAAATTTTAAGAAAAGAAATTTCTGGCATTGGCCCACGTTATTGTCCCTCGATCGAAGATAAAATTACTCGCTTTCCTGATAAAACATCACATCAAGTTTTTGTAGAACCAGAAAGTCTTTCTTCTGATTGGATCTATCCTAACGGACTTTCGACATCTTTACCGCTTGAAGCACAACGTGCGTATATTCAAGCTATTCCTGGATTTGAATCTGCTGTTATTACGCGTCCTGGTTATGCCATCGAATATGATTTTGTAGAACCGCAGCAACTTAAACAAACGCTTGAAGTTAAAACAGTTCCGGGTCTTTTTTTGGCAGGTCAAATTAATGGAACAACTGGTTACGAAGAAGCTGCAGGGCAAGGCATTATCGCAGGAATTAATGCGGCTTTATATGCGCGCAATAAACCACCCTTTATTATCGATCGAACCGAAGGATATATCGGTGTTATGATTCATGATTTAACCACATTAAGTGTTGATGAGCCGTATCGTATGTTCACTTCCCGCGCAGAGCATCGATTAACGCTCAGGCAAGACAATGCATTTTTACGTCTTACGCAAAAAGCATATGATCTTGGAATCATAGCTGAAGCATTTTATAAAGATTTTATAGAAGAAAAAAATGCAATCGAAGAGACGCTCATTGATCTTAATAATCGTTATAAAACAACAGAACTTTTGCATTTATTTAGTGACAATCAAAAAAGCCAAGAAACTGTTGCTTTGTTAACAAACAAAAAGCTTTCTGCGCGCGCTTGTCAAACGATTCAAGCTTCGATTAAATATGCTCCGTATATCATTCGAGAAAAATCAGAAATTGAACGACTTAAAAAATATCAAGCAACAGCTATTCCTGCAGATTTTGATTTTTTAAATACCGAAGGATTATCGATGGAGTTGCGACAAAAATTAACGCATTATAAACCAGCAACTATGGCTGATGCAGGACTTATTCCTGGCATAACGCCAGCAGCTTTATCGTTATTATTTTTAAAAATAAAACATAGCAAAAAAGATGCATGATGATACCGTTATCGATTTCTATTTTCGGGCTTTTTTCGATTCATGTGTATGGCTGCATGATTGTTTTTGGTCTTTTGACAGCCTATACTTTGCTCATGCGCGATCAAAAGCAGGCACAACTTATTTCTTCTGATCAATTGCAAACTGTTTTAACGTTGAGTGTTTTTTCTGGTATTATCGGTGGCAAACTTTTGTATCTGCTTGAATTTTTTCATCACGATTATGTTTCTTGGAAAACGTTTTTATTGTTTGCAGAGACCGGATTTTCTGTGCTTGGAACTTTTATAGCGATTATTATTACTTCTGCAATTTATTTGCGATGGCATCATATTCCAATTTTTGCATTATTTGATCGTGTCTTTTTGTACGTTCCGTGCATGTTTTCTATCGCTCGTTTAGGTTGTTTTTTTGCAGGCTGTTGCTACGGAATGCCGACAAACTCTAGTTTTGCAGTCTGCTACACTCACCCTGATTCGCTAGCGCCGTTAGGAATGTATGTGCATCCAACACAATTATATAGTTCAGTTTTGGAATTATTTTTATTTATATTTTTGTATTTTTTTATGCAATATCGCTTTAAAAAGTCTGGACAATTATACGCGATTTATTTGATAGGGATGTCGTTTGAGCGCTTTTTAATTGACTTTTTACGTGGTGATCGCACACTCATCTATGCGGGTCTTTCGTTTTCACAAATAGTTGCGGTAGGAGTTTTTATGTTTGGTATTTGTATTATGATACTTGCGACAGCAAACTTTTTTACAGTTACAAAAAAAGAAGTTTCAACGACAGTATGAAAAATCCTTTTAATCTTGTTAAACAACGAGTTCCTATTCTTGATATCATTTCGCACTATATTTCGTTAAAAAAAATAGGCTATTACTGGAAAGGTCAATGTCCTTTCCATGATGAAAAGACAGCTTCTTTTACCGTAAGTCCGCACAAAGAAATTTTTTATTGTTTTGGATGCCAAATGGGTGGCGATGTTATTTCATTTGTTGCAAAAATAGAAAATTGTTCTCAGTTTCAAGCAGTAAAACAATTAGCAGATAAATATAGTATTGAGTTGCCAGAATCATTTTCTGATGAGTCTTTTCGTGATCTTGATACAAAAAAACGTTTTTTTGCCTTGCACGAAGTAGTTGCTGAATGGGCTCATCAAGTCTTATTAAAAACGCCGACAGTTTTAGAATATCTTGCACGCAGAAAATTTTCATTAGCATCTATTGAGCGCTTTAAAATTGGATATTTTCCAGAACATGAACGGGCAATTAAAGATTTATCAAATTATAGCAGTAGGCATAATTTTTTATTAAAAGATTTGATCGAAGCTGGTATTCTGCATGATGGAAAATCGCTCTACAGCCCTTTTGAGGATAGATTATTATTTCCGATCAGAGATCATTGGGGCAACTATTGCGGATTTGGTGGCAGAGTTATACAGCCTGATGATCAGCGATCGAAATATTATAATTCAAGAGAGCATATATTTTTTCAAAAAGGATCATTACTTTTTGGATTTGATGCAGCAAAAAAAGAAATTCAAAAGACAGGCATTGTTTTTTTAGTTGAAGGATATACGGATTGTATCGCGTTACATCAGCATGGTTATAGTAATACTGTTGCTACTTTGGGCACTGCATGCACGCATGAACATTTAAAGCAGCTTTCTGCGCATGCTCATACGTTGTATGTTTTATATGATAGTGATTCTGCTGGACAAAAGGCGACGTTGAGACTTGCACAAATGTGTTGGGAAGTGAATTTGGATATTAAAGTTATCATGATTCCTGATGCCAAGGATCCAGCATCTTTTTTTGAAACTCAAACAGACTTGCAACCTGCGATAGATCAGGCTCAAGATATTTTATATTTTTTTCTTATGTCTCTTGGTAGTGATTTTTCAAGCAAACCTTTGACCTTAAAACTGCAAGCAATGAGATCATTTTTAGAGATTATTAAAAAGTTAGAAGATCCTTTAAAACAAGAGATTCTTTTGCAAAAAGCGAGCATTTTATTTGGACTGCCCCTTTTAGTTTTAAAACAAGAATTAGGCTCACATAAAAAAAATTCTTTTATCAAAAAACAGAGCCCAGAAAGCAATAAGCTTATAAATGCCTATGAAATATCGAATTTAGAAAAAAAATTCATTTATGTTATTCTTAATAAGATTGATCTTTTGCATAATAAACAAGTAAAAGATTTATTAGAATATCTTCCTGAGCCTTTTAAAAAAATTATGGAAAAAATATACAATGAATTTTCTAAAACAGATGAACCACAAACAATTAGTACATTTTTTAGTTTTTTAGACGAAAATGAGAAAATAGCATTGAGTGAAATTCTTTTTAAAGAAGAAGAAAATAATGATGAAATAGAGCAGATATTTTTACTTCTTGAAAAAAAATATTGGAAAAAAATTGTACAAGTTACGCAACAAAAGCTTTCTCAGGCAGAACACATAAAAAATTTTGATACCAAGCAAGAAATTATTGAATCTTTTTTAGAGCTGAAAAAAAGATTGTTACATAAGGGGCTTATATGAAAAAAAAAATCACACAAAAGAAAAAAAAAGATACGCTAGCAAAAAAAACAGCCTCAAAAAAAAATAAAAAACTTGCTCCTAAAAAAAGTAATAAAACAAAAAAAACAGTTACCTTGGTTTCTCCAAGTGCGGCGACTAAGCCAGCTAAAAAAGCTTTACAAAAAACATCTACTAGCGCAAAAGCAACGGTTAAAAAAGTCGAAAAAAAAGATACGTTAGCAAAAAAAACAAGTAAAATTGAAACTAAACTATCGACTGCTGTTGCAAAAAAAATAATAAAACCTGTAAAAAAAACTACTGCTTTAAAGATTTCTGCAACCAAAAAAGCAGAAAATGAAAAGAAAGATTTTGATTTTAAAAAAGAATTAATTGATGCGCTTATCGAAAAAGGTCGAGAAACGGGAACGTTAACCTACGAAGAAGTTATTGCATTTAACGAGCGCAATCAGCTTTTAGAAAAAGAAATTAATGATCTTTTTAAAGTTTTAGAAAAAGAACACATTGAATTAGTGATAGAAGAAGAATTGCAAAATCAAGCTGCAGGGTTGCACGATATCGAAAAAGATGATTTGAGCAATCAGGTTGTGATGAAGGAAAAATTAGCTTCTAGTCTGCATGGTGATGATTTGCTCGATCAAGAAGAAGATGAAGATGATGGCGAAGAGCGTCCAGCTCGTGATGCCGGTGAATCAACCTATATCACTGATGGTGTCAAATGTTATTTGCGAGATATTGGAAAAATTCCACTTTTGAATAAGACGACCGAAAAAGTGCTTTCTGATAAGATTGCAAATAGTAAGCGTTCTTGTATCGAAGCAATTTCGCATTTCCCGTTTGTTCATAAAGAATTTTTATGGATTGGCGAAAAATTACGTAAAAATTCACTCTCTTTAAAAGACATTATTCAATTTACTGAATTCGATGAAGAAAATTTACCAAAAATTGAAGATGAAAAAAAAGGATTGTTGGTTATCATCGATAAAATCGAAGCATTAATTAAAAATGAAGAAAAAATTTATGTATCGTATCGAGAGCATCTTTCTTCTGAAAAAATGAAAAAAGAGATGCTCGAAAAGGTTAAAGAAAATAAAGTTGCGATTGTTAAAACGATTCAATCAATAAAAATTGCTAATAAATTTATTCGTAAAATAGGCAAGCGCATAGAAAAATTTTTAACAAAAATTCAAGAGCGACAACATGCTATTCGTGAAAACGAAGAACGATTGGCAAGCTTAAAAAAAGTAAAGCATGCTACTGAAGAAGATAAAAAAAATAGAGAAGCGCTCGAAATTATTATACGCATGGCTCGCAAATCGATTAAAAAAACGGAAAGCGAAGCCGGACTTTCTCTTGATAAAATTACGACCTATTATCGTCAGTTAATTAAAAGCCAGCGTGATGATAAATTTGCAAAAGATGAGCTTGCTAAAGCAAATTTGCGACTTGTGGTTAACCTTGCAAAAAAATATGTTAATCGTGGACTACATTTTCTTGATCTCATTCAAGAAGGTAATATTGGTTTGATGAAAGCTGTTGAAAAATTTGAATTTGAGCGTGGTTATAAATTTTCAACCTATGCAACGTGGTGGATTCGTCAGGCAATCACTCGAGCAATTGCAGATCAATCACGAACCATTCGCGTTCCTGTGCATATGGTTGAAACATTAAATAAAATTAATAAAATCAAGCGCGTTTTTGTACAACAAAATGGTCGAGAACCTTCATATGCTGAACTTGCAAAAGAATTAAATCTTGATGAAAAAAAGATAAAAAATATTATAAAAATTTCTAAAGAACCTATTTCTTTAGAGACTCCTGTTGGTGACAGCGAAGATGCATTTATTAAAGATTTTATCGAAAACGATAAAGATTATTCGCCAGCTGAAGCTGTTGCAAATTCAGATTTAAAAGAACGAGTGCGCGAAGTTTTAAAAACGCTTGCGCCGCGAGAAGAAAAAGTGTTGAAAATGCGTTTTGGCATCGACGTTGCTTCTGAACACACACTCGAAGAAGTAGGTAAAGATTTTTCTGTGACTCGTGAGCGTATTCGACAGATAGAAGTTAAAGCATTACGTAAACTTCGTCATCCTTCTCGTAGTAAAAAATTACAATCGTTCTTTGAAAAAGAACTTGAATTAGTTTTAGAAGAAGCGGATGATACGTTTGAAGATGATAATGAATAAAAATTTAAAAAAAGGTACAAACTATGGATCCACTCGTTGACCATACGTTATCGTTGCAAGTTGTTTATTTTGGAATAGCGCTTATATCTTGTGCGCTCTTTTCTTTTTTAGAGACATCAATTACTGCTTTACGTTTATTTAATTTGAATGAATTGGCAAAGAGTACTGGTGGCTATAAAAGTCTTTTTGCGGCATTAGAAAAAGAACCACAGCGTGTTTTGATTTCTATTTTGATTGCAAATAATATTGCAAACGTTACAGCAGCAGCGCTTATTACTCATGTGATGGAAGAAGTTTTTGCTAATTTACATTTTTCGCAAGGCCTTGGGTTTTCTCTAGGAATTGCGATTGCAACAGGAACAATTTTAATTATTGGTGAAATTATTCCAAAAAATCTAGCGCAATCTCATGGCGAACGACTCTTTAAATCAACGTTATGGTTTACAAATATTATTTATTTTTTAATGTCTCCACTTGTACAATTTCTTTTTATGTTTTCAAATTTTATTACCAATTTTTTTAGAGATAAAAATGATAGCGCAGGACAAGCGATTGCTTCAGAAAAAGAAATTCAATTTTTGATTGATTACATAAATAAACAAGGAAAAATGGATACGGATAAAAGCCAAATGTTGCATAGTATTTTTGAGTTAGGTCATACGACTGTTGAAGAAATTATGGTTCCCGAAGCTGATGTTATAACCTTGAATGTTGCAGTTTCTTTAAATGAAGCTTTAGAAGTTTTTTCTAAATTCCATTTTTCTCGATTACCTGTTTATGAAAATAAGCCAGATAATATTATTGGCATGGTTCATCAAAAAGATATTTTTATTTTGCTTTCTAAAAATGAACAAAAATCGCTCAAAGAATTGGTGAGGCCTATTATTTTTGTTCCAGAAAGTATGAAAGTAAATCAATTGTTGCGACAATTTAAGCAGCAGCGCAAGCATATCGCGATGGTCTTGAATGAATTTGGTGGCATTATTGGACTCGTGACGCTAGAAGATGCGATTGAAGAAATTGTTGGAGATATTAGTGATGAGCATGAATCAGTTCCTGAAAAAATTATTCCTTTAGAAAAAGGTGGATGGCTTGTTTATGCGGGCATCGATCTTGATGAATTGGAATTACTTTTAAATATTCGCTTTGATACGCAAGATGCCGTTACGCTCGGTGGTTTTTTAATGGAGCAGATGCAGCATCTTCCTAAAAAAGGTGAACGAATTTTGTACAAAGAACATATTTTTCAAATTCAAAAAACAACAGAAAAACGAATTGTACAAGTTTTAATTTTTAAAGAAAAAACAGCATACTCTTTTAAATAGCTTCTTTATATTTGTATAGCATACAGAGGATGTAGTCTGGTGCTGTACAATCAAGGAGTAGGTATGAAATCAGTTTTTTTAATGAGCATCGCTGTTTTTTTTATAAACTTTGATACTTTTTCACAACAATCACAACAAGCAAAACAACAACCATTAGCTTTACAACAGGATCCAGAAGATGAAAAAGCTTTGGATCTTTTACGTGTTTTTTTTACACAAGTGATTCCAGGAATTATTACGGTTGGAACGGGTAAAAATAACCCTGAACAACAATCTGCTGGTGTTTCGATGATCACGCAGGCTTTAAGTAATTTTTTTAGTACCATAAGTCGCGATCCTAAGATAGCCGATTTATTTAAAGAACATAATGAAGTTGCGGTAGAAAATTTAGTAAGAAAATTAATGGAAATGCCAGTAGCTTAATTTTTTTTGTTATAATTTTTACTATAATCATGCAAAAAGACTACATCCTTTTTAAAGCGATTTAAAGCTCTAGATCAAAAAATACTTGTTATTATGGTGAAATAATTTTTATACTAACAAAGCAGTGTTTTTATAAAATTATATTCAAAGGAGAGAAACATGTTTCACTTGTTTTTCGAACGGCAAAAAGAAAAAGAATACCCTCCACATGTGTTAAGTTTGTATCTTGCACAATCTATTATTTCTTTCTATCTCACTTGTCATATTCTTGACACGGTGTCCTCTTTTAAACAGACATGTTCTGTTTTTTCTCCACTATCTCCATTTTATACTATTACATCAGAATCCATTTAATTATTTTTAGTAACATTACATAATTTAAAGGAAAAATTATGAAAGCCATAAGTCTATGTTTAATCTTTTTTTGTATCATAATATTGCCTAAAAAAAGTCATGCTATCATGAAAAAAAATTATGCAAGCGTAACAATATAATATTTTTATTTTCATTTTCGTCATCCTCAAGAACAAAATGATGCAAGGATGACGAAAATGTATTATTTTTTAGTCGCTATTTTTTTAATGTTATGAGCAGTATTTTCTGGCAATAAGTTACTGACAACTTCTACCAATTGGCTTCGTTCTGGACCAACAGAAATATAACTTACTGGTGCTCCGCAAATTCTTTCTATTTTTTTTATAAAATCACGTGCTTCTTCAGGAAGTTCACTGAATTTTTTTATCTTAGAAAGGGATCGTTTCCAGCCTTTAAATTTTACATAATGTGGAATTACTTTTGCTAAATCACGAGAAATAGCAGGCCTGTAATCGAGATCTTTATCATCTATTTTATAATGAACACAGACATAAATTTCATCAAAATCATCTAGATCATCAAGGCGGCTGATTGCGATTGAATCAACGCCATTAATCATGATTTCTTGACGAATCATTACGGCATCAAGCCATCCGTAACGAACATCATCTTGATTCTGTGTTGTTCTTGATTTTGTCATAAGATTTTTTAGAATTTTTTTATCTTTTATTTCTGTAGGAAATGGCCCCTGTCCGTACATTGTTGCATAGGCATTCACTTGTCCTAAAGTATGACCTATGCGTGTTGGACCTACTCCTGCTTGTGCGCAAATGCCTGCAGCTGTTGTGCATTCAACAGAAGTGTACGGATAGCCGCCATGAGAAACATCATAGAGTGTGCCATAAGAGCTTTCGAATATAATCCGAGGTCCGCTATGTTGAGCGAGCAAAAGATTTAATTTTAATTCAACTTGATCGCGCACAAATGGTGCAAATTGTTTTGCATATTCTTTATATTCTTTTAATAAAAGTTCATAATCTAAAGGTTTTTGTTGATACATTTTTACTAAAACATCATTAGCTCTTTTGACTGCGTTTTTTAAAAGTTTATCAAAATCTTGAGCATATAAATCTGCAAGTCTTATGCCAATCCCAAATCGTTTATCAGCAGCTGCAGAACGAATACCTGAGCGCAATATGGTTCCTTTTCTGGTATGGCCAGCGGCTGTTGCTTGATCATCAATTAAGCGATGATAGGGCATAACCAAATGAACGCTCATAGAAACACGCAAGCGTTCTTTGATATTTTTGATTCCTTTTTTTTGTAATGATGCAAGTTCATTAAAAAATAATTCTGCATCCAAAATCATGCCGCCAGAAAGATAACATTTTACGTCAGGACATAAAATTCCTACAGGAATATAAAAAAGTTCATAACTGACGCCATTAATGATAACGCAACTTCCTGCAATGCCTGCACCTTGAGCGCGAACAACGATATCGCCAGGTTTGGTAATGCCATCAATTAATTGACCAGTTCCGCCATTATCATAACCAATGTTGACGACAATAAGACCACGATTTTGACTAAAAATAATTCCAGAACATAACAAACTTGCTAAAAAAGTATAAAAACATAACTTTTTTTTCATAAACATCTCCTTGCTTAATCTCATTCAAGGAGAGTATCGCTTAAAAGTATGCATATGTAAATATAGATCTATAGCGTCAAGTCCGCTTACTCATTTGTTTTTTCAAAAAGTGTTTTAACGGTTGCTAAAGAGCCAATCATCGAGCTAGCCTCGTAAGGCACGATAATCATTTTGCCATTTTTATCTTTTGTAATCTCTGGCAACGTTTTTATGTATTCACGAGCAATCATATAAGGAAGAGGATCTCCGTTAGGAACTGCTTTTTGAATCATTTCAATAGCGTCAGCTTCTGCTTGTGTTACTTTAAGACGCGCTTGTGCTTGTCCATCAGCTTCTAAAATACGAGATTCAGCTTGACCCTTAGCGCGCAAAATATTTGATTCACGTTCACCTTCGGCTTCTAAAATAGCTGCGCCTTTTTTGCCTTCAGCTTCCAAGATCATTGCACGGCGATCACGTTCAGCGCGCATCTGTTTTTCCATAGCTTGCTGAATATCGTAAGGCGGATTAACTTCCTGAAGTTCAACGCGATTAATTTTAACGCCCCATTTATCCGTTGCTTCATCAAGAATAAAGCGTAATTTTGTATTAATTTGATCGCGAGACACGAGTGTTTCGTCAAGATCAAGAGAGCCAATCACATTACGCAAGGTTGTTTGCGTTAATTTTTCAATAGCTTCTGGTAAATTTGCAACTTCGTACACAGCAGCTTTTGCGGAACTAATTTGATAATATAAAAGTGCGTTAATTTCGATGTTTACGTTATCTTTTGTAATCACATTTTGTTTAGGAAAATCATAGACACATTCACGTAAATCAATGCGCGTAATATGTTTTACAAAACGATAATAACGATTTTTTTCGATCAATTGAACATACGTCCATTCGCAAATATGCGCAGCATCAGTAAAAGGCATCACAAGATGCAAACCAGGTCCAAGCAGACGATGGAATTTACCAAGTCGCTCGATAATAATAACTTCGCTTTGTTTAACGATATAAACAGAACGGAAAAGAAGTAGTAATAAAAGAATAAGGCTAACGCCAAATATTCCAAAAATGAATTCTATAATCATATTTTATTTCCTTTATTTTTTAAGGTAAGGAGCGACGATTAATCGTACTCCTTCAACACGGATAACAATAACTTCAGTCTGAAGAGTGATAGCAGAACCATCGCTTGATTGCGCTGACCATTCTTGTCCATCTTTTAATTTTACCAGACCCCAAGAACCGTTTCCTGCAATTGGTTCTATAATGTTACCACGTTGTCCCGGTAATGCATCAACTGCTGATTTATAATGTTTGGAATCGTCCTCGATTAATTCTTTTAAGCCATTTTTTTTGATCACATAAAATAAGACAAAAAAGGCAATAATCGAAGTGACAATAAACAAAACGCCTTGCGTTTGATGCGATAGTTGGAATGATTCTGCAATGCACGCAGGAATACAGCCGATTGAAAATGATAAAAATAAATAAAGTCCGTGAAAGCATATTTCCAATAACGCCAATAAGACGGCCAATATAAGCCAACTACTTATAAAAAATATCATGCAAAGCCCTTTCTCAAGTTGTAAAAGAGTGATTATCTCTTTTGTATCATCTTTTTATAGATGCTATACTACTCTATCATGAACATTAAAAAATTTCATCTTTATACAACATTTTGCGTTTTTATGCGTACGCAATTATTGTTGTCTTTGTGCTCTTTGCCCGTTTTAATTGCGTGGGGTCTACCACTTTCGCACATGACTTTAATGGGAAATCTCATAAGTTCTCCTTTTTTAATTATTTTTTTATTGCTCTCTTCGTTTATATTTTTTTGCGAAATTTTTGGCATACCTTCATCATGGTTTATTTTTGTTTTTGAAAAATTATGTAATCTTTGGCGCGCATTTTTGCATCAAGGATCCTCTTCTTGGCTATACGCAATTGATATGCATGGATTCTGGATAGCATTGTTTTGTTTGTTCTGTGCGCTTATAATTTTTCATCACAAAGTATGGAATAATCCTAAAAAATGTTGGCCCTTGCTTGCACTGTTGCTGTATGTTCCTTTTGGTTTTCAAAAGATAAAATTATATTTTCCAGCGTATGCTACGATAACATGCATCAATAAAACGATTGATATTGAACGATACAAAGGGCAGTTATTTTTGTTCGATCGTGGTGCGTTAGGAGAAAAAAAATCATGCGAAAATTGGATTCTCTATACCTTTTTGCCTGAACTTATAAAAAAATATGGTGTTATAAAATGCAATACGATAACGCTTTTTGATCCGACAACGCGTACTTTGCAAGGTCTTTGTTGTTTATGCCAGCACATAACTATTAACAAAATTCTTATAATTTCTGTTACAAAAAAATCAAAAGATTATAAAAATAAGCTTGCATTGTTGCAGCAATTAACTACTAAAAAAAATATAACATTATTACAAATGCGTTAAGCCAATTTGGTTAACAATGAAGTACTCGTGTAAGAATATCAAGCCATGATCTGGTTTCTTGCCTTTGCACAGGCTGCTCGCTTGCTGGATGCGTAGGTAAAGAAACTGAGC
>JACCDT010223596.1_pt1 | contig 15035 bp, 10 predicted proteins | sample 7446291 | NCBI WGS metagenome assembly JACCDT01 (sample SAMN15323446, study PRJNA562643) | freshwater metagenome | isolation source: river surface water | place: USA:Blue River Watershed | collected 2017-08-17
CGCGCTGGCCGAACTTCGTTTTCCCTCGCAACGGCATCACTTTTCCGGAAACGGTCTTCGTCTCGCCCGTCGCCATGCGGCTGAGGAGCGTCGCTACCTGCGACAAGCCGGCCATCGGATCGAGGCGACTGTCGCCGATGCGGACCTTGCCAAAATCGCTCGATCGCGGATCGGTGACGACGCTCCCGTCCTTCTCGTCGTCGCCGAGGGAGAAGAGCATTGTCAGCAGCGTGTAGTAAGCGCCCATGCCGATGAGGATGCGGCCATACTCCTTCGCGATGAGCTTTCGACTGCGGCTGGTCCCGCCCCACAGCGAATGGCCGGCCAGCATTTGGAAACGGCTGGCGAGATAGCGGGGCGAGAAGAGCATCCGGCCAAGGAAGACGGCTGCTGGTTCGCCAACCTTGCCAAGTCCGCCGCGGCCGGTCGCTTCGTTGATGAACGTCGCGATCGCATTCCGCTCTTCTTCGGTCGCGGTTCCGGTGCTTGTCGCCGCTTTCTCCATCGCCAGATACATGTCGAATCGCAGCTTGTTCATGAAGACGCGGCCAGCGCGAGCGAACGCAGAGACGCCGGGGATGCGGCCAGCGAGTCGCGACGTTAGAAACTCCTCTTGCTTGTTGAGCGAAGAGTCCTCATCGGTCATGTGGAGGCGGGCGGCCTTCGCTTCGTCGTACTTGGGATGGCTGGTGATCTGATTCTCGATCGCCCTGGCCGTCGTTTCGTTGCGCATGGCGCGGAACGCGGCGCCGAGGGCTCGGCCGGTCTTGATCGGATGCGAGACGGCAGCCAGCTTCCCTTGGCGAAGCAGGAACGACATTTCGCCGGTCGTCATTAGCAATCGGCCAAGATCGTAGGCGTCGACGGCGTATCGCTTGCCCTTTTCCCAGACCGACGACTTGTTCCAGCGGTCCCGCTCCAGCCCCTCGCGGTACTCCTTCCGCAGCATGTCGAGCTCGGCCTTGAGCTTCGCCCCCTCGGCATCGAGCTTCGGGCCGGTTTTGCGCGGCGTCTCGGTGAAGTCGCCGGCGGCCAGCTTTTCCGCGAGCTTCGCCGCTTCATTCTTCATGCGAGACTTCAGCGACTGTAGGGCAATCTCTTCGGCCGTCTTCTTCGGTTTGGCCGCGTTTCGCAGGTCGGCCATGACTTTGTTCAGGTACTCGCGCTGGTATCGCAGCAGCTTCAGTTCCGAGTCGACGGGGCCTGTCTTTCCCGGTTTGCTGACGGCAATGTCGCCCGCGGCAATCCGCTTGGCGAGCGAGTCGATGGCGGCTTGCGTCGCAGCTTTCGCGGCGTCGAGTTGCTTCTGCTTGTATTCGGCGCCGGCTTCGCGCATCGTCTTTAGTCGGTCGCGAGCCGCATCGAGCTTTTCCTTGAGTTCGCTGACCGCCTTGGATTCGGGGCCGAATGGCCGCTTGGGCGCCGCAATGTCGCCGCTGTTGATCTTCGCCTCGACGTCGGCCAGGGACGCGGCGAGCGAATCGACCTGCCGCTGCTCATTGATATTCGAGTCAAGCGACTTCAGCAGTTCGACTTCCTCGCGGATTGCTTCGGAGCGGGCCCGCACGGCTTCCAGTTCGGGGCTGGTTAGCTTCCGCTTCTCACCAGTCGCCGGATCGAACTTTCCTTCCTTGGCCGCCGCCAGTCGCTCTTGCCAGCGAGCTTCCGTCTTCTCGGCCGCAGCCAGGGCGAGCTTCAGTCGATCGGCGTCGGTCATTTCCCGCTTGCCAAAAATCTCCTGATGCTGCGTTTGCAGTTCACGGTATTCGGCGATCAGCCCTTCGAGTTCGGAATCGGAGGGCGACGGGGATTTGTCTTTGATTACCCGCTGGCGGCTGTCGATCTCTTGCTGTAAGTCGGTGAGGCGATTGCGATAGTAAGTCTTGCGGGCTTCAAGCGCCGACTTTAGTTGCGTCTCGGGGTCGGTGACGACGACGCCATACTTCCGCTTGAGTTCGTTGACGATCTTTTGCAGCCGACGCTCCTCGAAGCTGGGCTCGCGCCGCTCGACGCCGGTCTTCTCCAGCGGCTTGCGGGCTTCGAGCGCTTCGATCTTGAGCAACTGCTGCGTCTGCCCCTTCAGGTCGCGGAGGCCGACTGACATTTCGTCTTTTGAGAGCGGGCTGAAGTTGCCGTAACCGCTGAACGCTCGCTGCGTCTGGTCGCGAGTCCAGCCAGGAATCATTGGTTCGAGAACGCCGTGGAGGGCGTCGATCATCGGCTCCTGCTCGCGCACGCCTTGTTGCCAGAACAGCTTTGCGAGCTTCTGTACGAACGGCGTGATATCCGAAGTTTCTTCCTTTGCAATCTTCCCCTTAATCGCAGCAATCGCCGCATCGACGTCTTGCTGTGGGTTCGCGGTCGGCTGCGGCTTCTTGCCGACTGTAGGCTTGGCCGCCTCGCCCATCGCATCGGCGACAGCCTTGGTTTCCTCGGCGGCTTCGGCCACGGCTTCTTGCTCGTCGAGTTGCCGCTGCTTCTCGACGATCTTCTTATTCATGTCGACGACTTGCTGCCGCTCCTCGGGGGTGAGCGGGCCGCCCTTCGCTTGGGCCGTCTCCATTTCCATCCGCGCGAGCGAATAGTCTTCCTCGGCCATCATCTTGCGGGCTTGCAGACTGCGGCCAGATTCCGTGCCGATCGCTTTGGTGACTTCTTCCAGATCGGCCAGGCGGTCGCTGGCGGCAGAGACGCGGGCGTCGAGTTCAGCGGCCAGGTCCGTATTGCCGGCGGCGGTCGCATCCTGCCATTGCTCCAGGGCGTCGTAGTAGTCGTTGCGGAGCGTGACGCGGCGGTGCAGGAGGGCGGCGTTTTCCTCGGCGGTAACTGCGCGCGGCGACTTGGCGAGCGATTGCTGAAGTTCCTCAGCGTGGTTCGGGTTGCGGTCGATCTTCCGCATGGCCGCATCCCAGGCGTCAGCGTTTGCCTCCCGCGCCGGCGCCATCACCGGCGGCAGACCCCGCTTCGCCCGCTCCTCATCGACGACGGCGTTCTTGTTGCTGGTCGGGGAGAGCCCACGGTTCTCGGCCAGTACGTCAGCATCAGATACCTCTACTGTCGCAGCCTGGGATTGCGGATTATCGACTTTTCTGGAAAAGTTGCCGGGGCTTGTCGTGCGGGCTTCTGCCGGCACCAGCAGCCGGTCAAACACCCCGCGCATCTCCGGGGTAATGTCGACGTTGAGTGGAGATTTGGCGACTACCGAATAGACGCGAGACAGCGCCGCCTTAAATCGGGCGAAGATGGACTCAATCGCCTTGTTGGGTGCAATGCCATCGCGCAGATACCGCTCCCACCCGCGAGCAAACTTCTCCTCAGCCTTTCGATCCCACCTACCACCACGCGCTCCTGCCCACCTCTCGGCCTTCTTGAGATCTTCTCCTTGAAGGTAGCGGCGAAGGATGTGCGCTGTTTCGTGGGTGAACGTGGATTCGTTGGCAGTCTCAAAGAGTCGTATGGTGGCCCTGCCGTCCTTGTGGAATTGGACTTCCCCGCGAGGGGTGGGGCCTTTCTTTTGGGCGAGCACCTCCTCGATAGCCACGTCGGCGCCGTCGAAGATGACGTAGTTGTGGTGTCCGCTGCCTTTTCCGCGAGAGGCGCCATCGAGGTAGCGAATGCCACGGACGCCGATTGACTGAAGATACTTGCTTGCTGCTTCATGGGCGCTCACCCCAGGGCCGCCAAACATTGCTGCTGGACCTTCGGCGCTTTCCGTCTGCCATGAAATGGTTGAATAAAGCTCACCTCCGTAAAGATCATCAAATGCGATATTGTCGATGCGAACATCACCTCTATCTCTAGAGATGGCGTTACGAACCTTCTCGCTTTGCTCGCTGAGCGGCTTGTCCCAGTCAAGGTACTCATCTTCGCCCGGCTTGAGGTCGACCCTATATAAAGCGCCGCCTCCAGCCTTGCTCAATTTCTGCTTGTAATAATCGGCTACCTCTTTTGTTCCAGCAAAATACAGTCCCCACCCGAATGCCTGTGCGCCTTCTCCAGACCCCGTCTTTTCGGTGGTGAACTTGTCGAATTTGTACGGCGAACCGTGGTAGGCGGTCTGCGCCAGCGCGTCCGGCCTCCCGCTCTGCCGCTGGGCCAAGTAAGCCGACTTGTCGCTGGTGGTCTTCTCGATCGCCTTCACGCGCTTGGCAACGAAATCATCGAACGACTCTCCAGCCGCAGCCGCTAGAAGCCTCCAAACCTCTAGGTCAAGTTCAGCCTGCGCAGGCGACACTGCCGCCGCCCGTAGTTGCTCCTCGAACTGCTGGCCGGTGAGTCTGTTGCGAATATCCGCCGCCAACTCCGACCGCTCCTTGGCGGTGGTGGCGATCTGGTCGACGCCAACCTCCTTGGCGGCCTTGCGTGAGGGCCGTTCGCTGTCGACGAACGTCTTGATCTTCTCTTGGATCGCATTCGCCGCTCGACCGGCCACTCGATCGGCCGCGTTGATTGCCCGGTCGCCGGAGAGAACGGTCGTCGTGCCGTCGTCTTCGATGTTGACGGAAGTGATCGTGCCGAAGCCGCGTGCGCCGGCAGTAACGGCCAGCGTCCACATGGCGTCCTTCAGCGTCGGCATTCTCCCATCGCCTACGCCGAAGCCGCGGTCGACCATGGCTTGCAGGTAAAGTTGCGATAGCTCCTCGCCCGATTCGATGCCGAAGCCTTTGAGCATCGGCCCCAGCGTCTTGCCGGCGACCTTGCCGCTGAGCATGTCGATCCAGGTGCCGCCGGCCAGCTTGCCGCCGAAGTAGGTTGCAGCGCCCTGAATGACGCCGGAGGTCAGGGCGTAGGCGTCGCTGTCGCTCTTGAGGTAGGCGTCGTTCGTTCCCTTGGCGCCGACTTGCAGCCAGGCGGGGACGCCGGATGCGGCCAGGGGAAGATACTCGGCGGTCATCTGGGAGACTTGGTTCGTCAGCGCCGCCGCGGTCCCCTGCGTCTCGTCCAGTTGGGCTTGGTACTGGCCCTCGGCCATCCGCTCGCGGCCGAGAACGTCGGCCATTTCTGACGGCGCCCCTTCGCCGGGGAGGAGTCGCAGGGCAATCTCGCCGATGCTGCTGGCTGCGTTCGACGTGCCGGTGATCGCCCCGCGCATGACGGGCGCGTTGGCGAGCGCCATGTCGGGCCCCAGCCCTCGCTCAACCGCCGCCCGCTCTTCCATGATCTTCTGTTCGGGGGTGATGCCCCGCAGTCCCAGGTCGGCCTGATCGGCGGCCATCTGGTTCCGCCAGGCTTCCTCGCCAGATCGCTCCATCTGGAGGGCGAGCAACGCTTCCTTCTTCCGCTCCGGGTCCGTCTCGGTGTCGTACCAGTCCTGGAAGTAGGCGATCCGGTCGCGGCGATGCGCGAGCCCTTCTTCGTCGCCGGTGTAGAGTTCCTTGAGCCGCTTCGCCCGCAGTGTTTCGAGCTCGGTCGCGTTGGGCGGCAAGTCCCACGGCTTGGGACCACTGGCCCGCTGCTGCTCGATCTGGTCGGCCATGGCGGCGTAGTCGGCCGTGTACTGCTTCTGCTTCTCGGCCTTCACTTTGGCCGACGACGGCAGCAGGTCGGCGAATTCGTCGTCGCTCCAGCCGCCGGGGAGCGTGGCTGTCCCTGCGGCTCCGGCCCCCAGGGATTCGAGATCCATGCTGGGTCCCCAGCCACCAAATTTATCGTACGGCATCGCTTAGATTCCCGGCGGAGGCGGCGGCAGCGGATTCTCTTGCTTCGCCTGCTCAAGCAGCCGGGCGAGAACTTCTTCCGACAGAGCGTCGGGTTCTACCGCCTTAGTGTCTGGATTGGTTGATTGGAGTTGCTTCGTCAGCGCTGCGGCCATTTCCGCTTTCAGCTTGTTGAAGCGGGTGATGACCTTGGCTCGCGCCGCCTGGACGGAAGCCTCGTAAGTGTGGCGGGCTTCGGCCGTTTTGATCTGAAGTTCCGCGTCTGTCTTTGCGGCATTCGCGGCAATGGTCTTGTCCTCGACGGCCTGGATCCGCTCGTTGTTCATCTTCGCCGTCGCGATCGACGTGAGTGACGCGAGCGTCTTGTCGGGGATCATCGGGCCCGATTCGGTGTCGATAGTCATGCCGTCGACAATGGCCGGGTCGAGTCCCAGCATGTTCGCGTGCGCAGTGACGAAGTTTTGCCGCCGCGTCTCGCCCTCGCGCATCTGCTGCTCGGCAACGGCCCGCTTGGGGAAGTTGTAGTCGAGCCCGGTCTGCTGTTCCCATTGCTGGATGGCGGCGTCGTATTGGGCCTGGGTATTGATGCGGCCATCGGAGACGGCCTTCTCGATCGCGTCTTGCGAGCGGATCGCCATCGACATCTTCCGCTCTTCGAGCTTCTGCTGCTGCGCGGCGGCCAGCTTCATTCGCTGCTGCTCGATCGCCGCGTTCGCCCGCACGTTGTTCGCGATGGCGTCTTGCTCGATCGCCCAGGCGTTCTGGTCGAGCCGCTGCTGGTTCTGGTCGAGTTGGTCGTACTCCAGCCCCATGCCGGCCCAGGCAAGCTGGTTTCTCGCCCCGAACTCCGCCGCTTGCTGCGCCTGCCCGGCGTTGAACATGTACCGCTGCTGTCCCAGCGAGTCGGCGCGAAGCTGGTTGTCGACGGCCGACTGGTCAAGCTGGTACTCAAACAGCCGGTCGCGGTGGGCGAGTTGATCTTGGTAGCGGCGTTGGTCCTCGCCGGCCATGGCGCCAGCGCCGGCAGCCAGGGCTTCGGCTCGCAGCGTCGCTGGGACGCGATATTCGTGGACGATGGGCATGGTTTAACCGATCGAGTAACCGTAGGTGCTGCGGGGCTGCCAGCCGGACGGCGACTGGTATTCGCGGGGAGCGTAGGGAGTCGTCCCGTACTGGGAGTTGCCGCCCAGCGAAGGGATCAACGTGCGGCTCCCCGATCGGCGGTAGAGGATGCCGCGTCGCGGTTGGAACGGCGTCGGTCGGCCGCCAGCGATCGGAGCCCCCGGCATTTGATAACCGCCAAACTGCGGCATCGGCTGGTACGCCGGCATCTGGCGGGGCAGTTGGCCGGGCATCTGGTATCCGCCGCTGCTCGGCATCGGTTGCTGCGCGATTGGGCCCATGGCGAACGGCGCTTGAGGCCGCGGGCGACCAGGAACCGGCAACGCGCCGTCGTCGTATCGCACTGGCTGTCCGCTTTGCATTTGGTATTGCTGGATGTTCATGGCGTTATCCGTTCATGCGGCGAGCGTAGGCGCTATCCCGCGACTCGCCGCGTCGATATGGGTAAGCGTTGGAGGTCCAAGCTGGGCGGTAGTTGTTGAGATTGTTGAAGTTTCTGAGGAAGTTCATTCCGCCGGCAATGCCGCCGAGGAAGTTTCCTTGCGTGCTGGCGGCCAGCATTTGAGCATACGCGGGCGAGACGCCGCCGCCCGATTGGATTGGCGGGAGCCGTCGACCGCTCCGGCGCCGTCCGCCACTGCTTCGGCTGCGCGCGGCGGCTTCGGCTCGCGCACGGTCCATCGCTTCCGCTTCGCCGAGCTTGGCGTAGATCGCCATCAGGTCGCGGCTGTCGGGGGCATTGTCGTACTTCCGTTCAACGAAGGCGTCGCGGTCGTTGGTGAGGTTTACGTCGTAACCAATCCGCCGGTCGCTCTTACGCTCGCTGAGATCTTGCTGGACGAGGGCCAGGTTGCGTTGGGCCTGCATCTTGGCGGCGGCGGGCGCGTTAGAGTTAGCCAAGCCGCGTTCGGCCATGTCGGCGGTAATCTGGTCGATCTGCCGCTGGGTCGTCTCTTGGTTGAGTTGCGACTGGACGTTGCCCCAGTTGTCGACTTCGCCCATGACGCGGCCATACAGGTCGCCCTTCGACTGGTCGATGCGAGCGAAGCGGGCTTCGTTGGCGGCGTTGGCTTCGTCGACCTTCCGCTGCTCGGCGGCGGCCAGTTCCCGAACCAGCGAGGCGTATCTGCTGCCGGGGGCTCCCTGAGCGGCGGGAGCGGCGGCAGGTCGGGGCTCGGCAGCGTACGCGGCGAACAGGTCGCTGGGGCTCGTCTTGGCCGGCGCAACGGGGCGAGGCTGCTTCGGCCCTCCACCCATCGCCTTCCAAAACTCCATCGCTTCGGCGTCGTTCGGCGCGACGCCGTACTGAGTGTCGAAGAAGCCGGGGCGGCTGTTCTTGGCGCGGGCGAGGCCGCCTGCGTCGTAGCTGCTGCGGTCGGTGAACGCGCCCCACTGACGCCGGCCGCCGTCGGCGCCCTTGAGTCGCATGAGCGCGTCGCGGGCTTGAGTGAATGTCATGGCCATGGGTTATGTCTTTCGGGTAAGGGCGGTGAGCAATTTTACGCCGATGGCGGCGATGGTTGGGTGCGAGTTTCCGAATTGGTTGAACTTTTGACGGCGATCGTCGCAGCCGCATTCACCGGTCTTATTGATGTTGTAGCTTGCCAGGAAAATCGCAAAGGCGTCACCGAGTTGCATTGGCAATTCAGCGTAATTGATCTTCTCGATATCGCAGTTCCGCTGAGCGTCTCGCTTCGTGCAAATGCCGCCGCACTCTTCTCGCTTGCAGTGGAAGCGGCCGTCTTCTCGAATCTCCTCCTCCCATTCGCAGTTCATATTCGCCTAATATGCCCAGGAATCGGGCTTGTCGGATTGATGTTACATGTACCGCCAATTCCAGCGAGGCATAGGTAAAAGGTTACTTCCTGATTGAGTGTTGCGAGGTGATCGCAAGTTGAGATGCAGACGGGAGCGACAATTCTGAGGTCACGAGCGGCGGACGGCCCAAAATCTATTTCGGCCAGGATTTCCATGTTACCAATTGCGCTTGAAGGCCTGCCGGTACACGACGTTGAAATGCTGTCTGTGAACAGGACTGAGGCAAGTTGTCCGCACGTCGTCGTCGCAACCTGGTATCTCCACTGGCATCCAGCAGTGTAGGTAAGAACAGAAGTCCCGTAGCCATCGATCTCCACTTCGTATTGGTAAGCACTGCGGCCAGAACAGCCCTGACAAAAGACTCGGCAGCAGCAATGGCATGTTCCAAATAGTGGGAGTCCGTTTCTGAAAATCGGTCTGCCAGCAGAAAATCGTGGCGGCATGAGCCTCCTCCCTAGCAAGAAGACCTGCCGAGTTCATATTTGTTGCTGCCCGCCGGGTGGTAAGGCCCCTGCTCGTCGGTCGAACTGTGCCCAACGAAACTGCGCATGTCAAACGGACCAACGATAACGAAATGCTCCTCCTCTCCGTCGCCTGAATCGTAAGTCTCCAACTTGCCCCACATCAGAATTGGTTCGCTGGTCGACGCACGAAAATCGCTTTTGCTGAATGTCGCGCCGCGACGAACTGCATTAACATCGCCAGCGCCAAGGTCTTCTTGGAGTGCAGTGAGGCTTGACGGGTCGCCAGTCATTAGCGTCACCGCGTCGGCGTCAGCGGATCGGCCAGCAGTCGCGGTTATCGCCGTTCCGTTCATGGCCGTCGCGCCAGCGATCGTCTTTGTTACCATCCCAATGACGAGATTTCCCGTCGAAATGGTAACGTCAGTTCTCCCCGAGCCAGCGTTGTCGACGATCGATGCGGCGCCGATGATGTTGAGTTTGGCTCGCTTCGTGAGAGCGGAGCCATTGTCGAGGATTTCGTCGTATCCCACGCCATCGGGTGCGGGTAATGTCGCCCACTGGAACGTCCCGTTATTGTTTCGCCAGTATTGATCGCCGCTGCCGCTGTAGCCGCTTCCCTCGGTGAAGTCGACCGACACGCCGTTGGCGTCCACGTCGATGAGCGTGTGAGCTTTTACGCGGACGGCTCCGGAGCCGTTGTCTTCCAAGCCGTGGCCATTGTTGAAGACAAGCGTATCCGCCGTCTCCGTCAAGCCGAAGCCGATGGTGAGCGAAATATCGTTGCCGCCAGAGATCACCAGCGGCGTGCTGGCCGTGTAGGTCGTCCCGCCGCCTCCGCCAGTCACGTCAACGTCGACTTGCCCGCCGCCAGCGTCGACGACGCTGAAGTTGGTCGAGAAGTTGATGATCGTCGCCGTGGCTTGGATGACCGAGTTGTCCCGCTCGATCGTGATCTCGCCGCCGCCAGCCAGGCCGGGGATGACGTCGGGGGTTAGCGGCGTGTCCGGGCGGCCGGCGTACAGCACCCAATCGGGATCGACGAATTGGGCGACGACGTTCTGGTACTTCTCGTCACCATCCTTGGCGCCGCAGGCGTAGCCCATGCCTGTGAGGGCGTCCTGAATGGAGATCATCGCCTCAACGAGCGCCGTCCAATTGCCGGCCGCGAGCGCTGATTCCAGCGCCGCCCGATCGAATAACGGTCGGCCCATCCCGAGGGCGTTCGAGTTGGCGGGGGCTTGGGCCATCTAACCGACCCTCCGCATTCCGCGACTGCCGATTTCGCCGAACACTTCTTCGATGATCCAGCGTTCGTCCGACACGTCGAAGATGTTGAGGTAGGCCGCGTAGCCGCCCTTGCGCGGGTTCTGGGTGTAGTTGATTCCCTCGCGGTCCCACGCGCTGAGGGTGAAAAGGTGGGCCGGGATGGTCTGACGAAACGCCTCTTCGCAGCTCTTGCCGAATCGCAGGCGAGCGTTGCACGAGTCGGACCCGTCGGCCAGCACGCCGGTAATCGACGCGATGTAGCCTTCGCTGGTCGGGCCGGCTAGGCGAATCGGACCCATGTCGAGGTAACTGTCGAAGTCTTCGGTGCTGGCCGAGTCGAACTGGTAGATGCCGCCCTCTTCGTCGATCGGCACGATCGAGCTTTTGGTGGACGACTGCGCGGGAACGAAGGTCGGGTAGAGTTGCGGCGTCGCGGCGTCGAACTCTTCCGGCCAATAGCTGTCGGTGGGGATGTGGTAGAAGTAGCTGATTGAACTGCCGCTGTTGGGCCGAACCGTGATATGGATGCCCTGCCAGCGGCCATCGAATCCGATCGCCACGTTGTCGCCGGAGACGGGGTTCACCCCTTGCAGTTCGTCGGGAATCTTCGTCTTGCTCAGCAGTTCGATCGAAAGCCCGCCGGCCTGGATGACGGCCAGTCCATCGGTCGTGAAAAGGTAGGTGTTGTTCTCCCCGCCGGGCCCTTCGCCCTTGCACCAGGCGGTGTGAGTGAGCGGGCCGAGGCGGCTGCTGATTCGCCGGGTCGAGCCGCTGTTGCGCGGATTGCCGACGATCGCATAGCAGGCGCGAGCGGAGCCGACGAGCAGGACGCTGCCGTCATGGCTGAGGATCGCCGTGATCGCATGGCCGATCTGACCGCCTTCGCTGCCAGTGTTCGTCCACGCTCCGCTGACGCTGTTGATTCCAGTGTCCCAGTTGGTCGCGTCGCCGGTGGCGCTCTTGTAGATGACTTGCGGATTGGCGGGGTCGCCAGCCAGCCAGAGCGAATCGAGGTGAGCGCAGACAAGCCCGCAATCTTCGGGCGCGATTCCGCCGCCGGCATTCGAGAGGTCCGCCTGCGATCCGCTGGGGAGCGGCTTCTGTTTGGTGACGGCGCCGGCTTGGGCTTGGTAGAGCGTTTGCTTGTAGACGGCGCACGAGGAAAGGTTGGTGCCTGGCGAGGTGTTGATCCGCTGCGTCCAGGTCGTCAGGTCGAGCGTCGAGTAGGTGCCGTCGACCCAGGTGACGAACAGGGCTTCCTTGGCGCCGCTGTCGACGTAGACGCCCGTCGTCCAAGCGTAGGGCGCCACCCCCCGATTCCCCGCCGAAGTGATTCCCGGCCGGACGCCGCCGCGCTCCCGCCCGGTCGTCACGTCGAGCGGCCAGACGTTCAGGCAATCGGGCGTCGTGTAGGGCGCCTGGTCCTGAAACGCATAACGGCGGTCTAAGCCGCCGAGAGGAAACCGCAACGAAAATGGCCGATGAGCGGACAAAGAAAAACCCTAACGATTATGACGATTCTTCCGAAAGTGCATTGACGGGGCGCCTTTTGCCTGCCTATGCTGCGAAAAGGCGCCTTCTTATCTGCTTTGCCAATTTCGGGGATGCGGCAATGTCTAAAGCGTTTACGTTGGTGGAACTGCTTGTATCAATGGCAACGATTGCACTGCTGGCGGGGCTTTTGCTGCCGGCGGTTCAAGCGGCCAGGGAGGCGGCGCGAGAAGCGGAATGTCGCAGTAACCTCCATCAGTTCGGGATCGATCTTCACGCCCGCGAACAGCGCGACGGTCGAATCCCCGACTTCATGGAGGGCCCGGAGCGGCTGGAGTGTCCTGAGCATGTCGCCCAGTTTGGGCCCGGCTCCTACTTCCAGCAGTGCGTCGGCGACAAACGAGAATCGCTGGTCGACGGATATCAGGCTCCGCCCCAGCGAATCGTCGTTGTCTGCGATCTTTACGAAGTCCACCACGATCGTCGCCTCGCGCTCTTTTTGGACGGCCACGTCGCCGCCGTTGCTGACGGCGACGTGGGATACGAATCGCCCTAAAACTTCTTCGTGTACGTCGCCCAGATTTGGTAGAGCGTCAGCGAATCGGTGCCGTGCGAACCAGGGGTCAATTCGATGCTGACGGTCTGCGGGCCGCCGGCCGTTGAAGCCGCATAGTCAGCGGCGGCGATCGTAATGATCCGCTCTTCAACAGCATCGCTGAAGGCCGCCGAGGCGTCTTCAATCTTCGTGTCCTGCTCGCCGAAGAAGGCGTCGCAGTCCATGACGGGCGTGTTGGATACGCCGCTCATCAGTCCCGTCATGTGGATGATGAGAGGTTGGGTAGCGTCGAAGTCGTACGGCAGAGTGAATTGCGTCGTGATTGGGTCTTGGTTCGAGGCCGCCCAGAGAAGGCGGTGCCCGCTATTGGTGTCGCCGTTGATGTATTCGTAGGCGGGAGTCGTATCGGTCGCGAGCGTACCGCCGGCGGCAGCCGCGGCGCCAATGTCGTTCGTCGTGACTTTTCGCCAGCGAGTGAACGGCAGGTCGATGAAGCCGTCCTTGCTGATGCCAGAAGAAACGACCGCTTCCGTTTCCGACAAGAACAGCACTTCGACGACGCGACTCGACCGGCCATAGTCGACGTTGATCGTCGCGACGTGGGTTCCGCCAACCGTTTGCAAAACCACCGTGCCAGTGATCCGGAGAAAGAATCGATGCCCCAGGCGGCCAGCAGGGTCGATCTTGTAAGTGCCAGCCGAAAGCGGATAAATCCCCGATTGGAGATTTTGCAGCTTGAGAATCTCGCCGCTCGCCACGGTCGGATGGACGGGGTTCGAGGCGAAGAAGTCGTACAGGGCGGCAGACGTTTTGTAAGCCGAAGCCATGGCGAAATTCCTTTATCCGAAATTGATGTTGTCGTGGATTTCCGGAGAGCTTGATCGCCACTCGCGGAGAGATTCTTCGTAACTGGGACCGGATGGCGCGAGCGATCGCGCCCCTTGCCCGCGGGTGAACGCTTGGCCGCGGCGCTGGTCGAGTCGCACGCTGCGGCGAAGCTGTTCGAGGAAGGCGTCATGCCGCTCGAAGCTGCGGTGGATTTTCTGATACGCCTTGTCTTCGATCGACGCCTTGATCGTCAGCATGTGCGCCGGGCCGCCGTAGACGTACAGGTGCGTCGAGTTGCCGAGCGGCGAGATCATTGGCGGCGACGCGCGGTACATGTAATCGACCGTCGCGTCTTGGCTGGGGATCGGCCAGAAGGACGCCTGCCAGCGCGTCGATTCCGTGTCGTCGTTGGCGGCCATGGGGGTGATCGCGACGGCGCGGGCGACGCCGGTCGAGTCGGTGCGATCGGCTCGCCGGATGGCCGCTTCTGGAACGACGACGATCCGCCCGCTCTCGTCCTGGTCGCGGCGATAGGTGAAGGCGTCGGGGGCTTGGCCGCCGTAGTCGTCGGGAAGGGCGTATTCGTGCTTGATTAGCGAATACTCGGTCCCGGCGGCGGCGGTGACGGCCACGTCGTCGAGACGGATGACGGAATTGCTGGTCCGCGACAGGACTGAGTAGCGGGCGCCGTCAATCCAAAGATCGGCGTCGGCCGCCCATGACGGCCAAGTTCCGCTGGCGAGCGTGACGATCGAGCCGCTGCCATTTGCTGCGATCGTCACGGTGCCGGTTGCATAGGGAGCGACCAGGTTGATCGTCCCCTTGACCCAGAGGAACCGCCACTCATGCGGAACGCGATCTTCCGGCAGCACCGGCGGGAAGTAGAACTGAAGCAGCGCTTCGTTGAGGATGTCGAAGCCGTCCTCCTCCTGCTCGTCAGTCCAGACGGACGGGTTGCGATCCCAATTCGCGATAAACGCGATGAGTCGCAAAAGCTCCGTCCGGCTGGCTTCAAACGAGTGGGCTGCCACAGTTAGTCAATCGCCCCCGCAGCTTGGAGTTTGGCGGTTTCGGCCTTCTTCGCAGCAGCCGTCTTCGGGCCGTCGACCGGATCGGCGCCGCCGTTGGGGACGGTGCGAGGCTTATCGGCGTCGGCGCGAAGATGGACGGCGGCGATCGACATGAGTCGATCGTCGGTCAGGGCGTTATGGCCGTGCATCCGCATCGCCATGTTCGCCCACTTGAGGTATTCGGCCTTCACGTCGGGGTGCTCGACGTCGCCGCCCGCCCGGTAGATTTTGCGGCGGTGGTCGTCCGCGATTGATTTGATCTGCGCCATGATTCGCTTCTTGGTTGGTGGTGGGGGGAAAGAGAACGGACGGGTCGCCGCGATGGAGGTCGCCGGGGCGACGACCCGCCCGACTCAGGAGACGTTACGGCAGCGGAACCGAGGCGACTTCGATATCCAACACGCCGAGGATCGGGTCTGCCGTGGTTGACGACAGACACGCCAGGACGAGCCGGAGCGGGGTGCCTTCGGGGATGGCGCTGGCAAGCACGGCTTGGTCAGCTTCCTCGCCGTCGACGTAGAGTTCGAGCGATTGCGTCCCGTTGACGCGAATCTCGAACTTCACGACTTCCGTTCCGTCGGTGACGGTATCGCCGTCGAGGAACGTGTGGACGTGATCGGATTCGAGCGACTGCGTGCCGCCGTCTTCCGCCGCAAAATACACGCGGCCAACCGTGCCGGTGTTGCCGGTCGTGTAGAGGCCGATGTAGTCGGTGGCGCCGGAAGCCGGAGCGTCGGCCGTGATGGGCGTCGTGTCGAGCGTC
>JACCDT010332302.1_pt1 | contig 15027 bp, 15 predicted proteins | sample 7446291 | NCBI WGS metagenome assembly JACCDT01 (sample SAMN15323446, study PRJNA562643) | freshwater metagenome | isolation source: river surface water | place: USA:Blue River Watershed | collected 2017-08-17
TCTTTGAATACATGATCAAAGACTTCAATAAAGACGGTGGTGGTATATATGCTGAATATTACACACCACACTCAATCGCCCGCGTCATGGCCGACATCTTGGTTGGCACCGATAGCCCTAGCAATGTCACCGCCTACGACCCAGCCGCCGGCTCTGGCACGCTACTTATGAACCTAGCCCATCGCATCGGTGCCGACCGTTGCACACTATATTCGCAGGATATGAATCAAAAATCTACAAACCTCCTGCGTATGAACCTTATTCTCAACGGCCTCAGCCACTCTATCGACCACATCGTCCAGGGCAACACCATCACCACACCGCGCCACATCGGCCAAAAGTTCGACTACATCGTCAGCAATCCACCGTTTAAGCTAGACTTTTCAAATGTTCACGATGTTATCACCAGCTTACCAAATGTAAATGAGCGGTTTTTTGCCGGAGTACCAAAAATAAAACCAAAAGCGAAGAATAAAATGGAGATATATCTCTTATTCATCCAGCACATCTTGTACGGTCTATCTTCAAACGGCAAAGCGGCAATAGTAGTACCGACTGGATTTTTAACCTCAAGTCAGTCAATAGAGAAAAAGATTAAAGAAAAAATCATTACAAACGGCTGGCTCAAAGGTGTTGTATCTATGCCAAGCAATATCTTTGCCACCACCGGCACCAATGTTTCGATAATCTTCATCGACAAATCCGCCGGCTCTAAAGACATTGTACTAATGGACGCCAGCAAATTAGGCAAACAAGTCAAAGACGGCAAAAACCAACGCACCATATTAAGCAAAGACGAAGAAGCCAAAATCATCGAGGTATTTAACGCCAAAGAACAAGTCGACGACCTGTCGGTAGTAGTCAGTGCCGAAGACATCAAGGCAAAGAATTATAGCCTCAGCGCCGGGCAATATTTTGAAGTCAAGATAGAATATGTCGACATCACCGCCGAAGAGTTTGCAGATAAAATGCAGGAGCATAAAGCCAAACTCGGCGAAATGTTTGCCGAAGGTGAGCGGCTAAACGGTGAAATACAAAAGCAATTAGATAGTTTGAAGTATGAATAATTTTAATTCTGTAAAAATCAAGGATATTGGTGAAGTAGTAACAGGAAAAACCCCACGCACCGCAAATGAATTAAATTACTCAAGTAACGACTACATGTTTGTTTCGCCATCCGATCTACACACGGGCTATTTTGTGAATGAATCAACAAAATATGTAAGTGAGTTAGGGCTCAAAGAGGTGAGGAACAATTCAATCGATGGGGTTAGCGTGCTAGTTGGCTGTATTGGTTGGGACATGGGAAATGTTGCTCTTACAAAGACATTATGTGTTACAAATCAGCAGATTAACTCCATAACGAGCTTCAAGCGAGGTTTTGATCCGCTATATGTTTACTATTGGCTTAGCAAGAAAAAAGACTATCTTTTTCAGATTGCGTCAGTAACCAGAACCCCTATATTGAGTAAAAGTACTTTTGAGAATATTGAAATACCGTTGCCTAATATAAATACCCAACAAAAAATCGCAGGGGTGTTGTCGGTGCTGGATGACAAAATCGAGATAAATCGCAAAATCAACGCCGAGCTCGAGCAAATGGCGCGCACCCTGTATGATTATTGGTTCGTCCAGTTCGACTTCCCAGATGAAAACGGCAAACCCTACAAAACCTCTGGCGGCCCCATGAAATTCTCCCCCGAACTCAACCGCCAAATCCCCACAGACTGGGAGGTGAAGACGTTAAGCGAACTGCTCTCTAAAAGAACGGAAAGTGCAGAGCCAAACGCCAGCCTTAAGTGCATCGATTTGTCAGTTATACCGTCAAGCAACATCAGTATTGCTGACTACAACGAAGGGGACGCATTCAACTCGAACATGAAACGAATGTACGAGTATGATATATTATTTGGCTCCATTCGACCCTATTTGAAGAAAGCAGGGCTTGCGCCATTCAACGGATTGCGCGCGGGGACGGTGCATGCTTTTTATGCGAAAAAAGCTAGTAACATAGAGCACTCGCTAATTACAATGACTGGTGAAAACTTCTTTAATTATGCAATTAGCAGATCTGGAGGAAGTACGCGAATGCCCTCCGTATCTGCCGATAGCTTACTTGAGTACGCTGTGCCATATGATGCAAAAGTAGTCGGCGAGTACCATAAAATGTTTTCAAGTTTGACTGATACAATATCACATAATATCGTTGAATCCCAAAACCTCGCCACCCTCCGCGACTGGCTCCTCCCCATGCTCATGAACGGCCAGGTGAGTGTTGGAGCAGTGAGGTAATAATTAATTGACTCACCACCCCTGTAACTAATACAAAAACTATTGATTTTTCAGCCCATCTGTGATAATATAAAAGAGTATACCGATACGGGCTGTCCGACAGGAGCGATACCTAAGGAGATCCCGTTTTTTATTTCTTAAAAAAGAGGACTGTCCTCTAACAGATAAGAAAAATACAAATTATTGGCGCTCATCAGAAAAGGTCCAACTTTTTACAGTAGTGATAGATAAGAAACAATCAAAAAAGAAGACGTTGGCCCAAGCTGTCCAGCAAGGGCGACGTCTTCTACTTAAAAATATACCAAACTACTTCTTAAAAGTCAAGCATTCGCCGTTGAACCGGACTACCACCACGAGACCTTTCCAGCTTTTGGTGCGTTGAAAATCGGACTTCACTCTTTTGATAACTTTGCCTTCTAATGATCTGCTGAGCTTACGAAAATCAAAAATCAGATTATCCGCTTGCCGTAAACCGGCTCGCTCAGCGTGGTCGAGAGTGTATTTACCGAGCTTTTCAATACTTTTGATCTCCCACGGCACACCATCCATTAGGATGTCGGGAGTTTTCGCACCCTTGGTACGACTTGGCTTGAGAAATTTGATGCTTTCTTTGACAACCTCGTGTGCTACCAGCACTTCGACTACTTCTAGCTCGGTAGTAGATGGTCGAGCACCCAGTTCAAGCTCAATGATGATATCTTTTTTGGTCATTATTTCACATTTTACCACAAAAAAGAGGACTGTCCTCTAACAGATAAGAAAAATTCAAATTATTGACGCTCATCAGAAAAGGTCCAACCTTTTACGCTGACATATGTTGTCTTATTTTATGAGGTGATACAATAAGACAAGCAGGAGGGTCATGATAAGAGAGTATCAATTACTCAAAAAATACGGTGCAATAGAAGATATTCAGACATCTGTTTTTGAATGTGGAGATACTGTTTGGCAATCTGGTCGGTTGGCGGATACTAGTAAGGTTGGATTAATTACTGGGCTATAGGGCAAAAAGCTTTTAAAGAAAGTGTAATTATGGCAAAACTTCAAATAACAATTAAACGAGCATACGACAAAGCTTCTCTTGAAGACGGATATAGGGTTTTAGTAGATAGATTGTGGCCGAGGGGTGTGAAAAAAGAGGTGTTAGCAATTGATGAATGGCGCAAAGATATAACTCCAAGTACGGAATTACGAAAGTGGTTTGGTCATCAATCGGAGAAGTTTGAAGAATTCAGGGTTAGATACGAAGAGGAGCTAAAAGGGTCTTACGCCCCACAGCAACTATTGAAAAAAGTTGGAGAATATAAGAAATTAACTCTAGTTTACTCCGCGAAAGATCCAAAAATTAATCATGCTGTTATTTTAAAAAACTATCTTGAAAGACTTGATGTTTAAGTATGTATTTAAATTTATGTATAAAATGCCAAGCATTGTTGATGCTTATGAAGAGTTTGAATTTTAGTTGAGTTATTTTAAGCACCCTAAAGACTCAATTTTCTGAATAATGGCCAATTGACATACACAACATGGGACCATTTGCTATAATAAAAGCGTAGGACAGCGGCCAAAAGGCGTCCATTGCGGCTACGATTTAACAAATTAAGTTAATTCGGGTCGCGTTTTTATTTTTGTCAATCCGTGAAAGAAGTAGGTATGGATAAGGTGTGACTAGAAGAAGTAATCAAAAACATAGAATATAACAATGCCTATGCACAAAAATACCCAGATAAACAAAAAGAGTTTGCTGATGAATATATTTATTCTAACCCGAACAATATTAAACAGATGAAGGAGATATATACTCTTTATGGCTACCAATATAGCTGGAGCCTCTGGGCTTACCAGCAAAAGGTGTTTCAAGAAGCGGATAAACAAACTAAAAGGAGATTACTAAATGATTAACTATACGCCAAGACTAGACAAAGCACTGCGCAGGGCGGCTTGGGCCCACGAGCAGGCCGGGCAACACCGCAAGGGCACGGATATCCCATATATTATTCACCCTGTGGCCGTGATGATGATTGCCAGTAATGTTACTAGCGACGAAGATATTTTGATAGCTTGTCTGATGCACGATGTGTTAGAAGATGTCGATAACCACATATATAGCCAAGCGGATATGCGGAGTGAGTTTGGTGATAGGGTAACGGAAATAGTAAAAGATATTACCAAAGATGGGGCTACCACCGACTGGCACGAGCGTTCCAAGGCGTATCTAAATCACCTTGCTAATAAGGCCAGTGATGAAGCCGTAATTGTTAGCGCCTCTGACAAGATTCATAATTTATTATCGATTATTGAGGACTATAAAGAGGTTGGTGATGATATCTGGTTGCGTTTCAGCACAAAAAGTCGTGATGACCAGATTTGGTGGTATACCAGTATCTTGCAAGTTATCACTGAACGAGGTGCACCAGAAGCGTTGAGGGTCAAACTGAGAGAAATGTTGGACTGGCTAGAAGAGAATTGATTCAGGTTACAAAAGTTACAAAAGGTCCGTCCTTTAACAGATGGAATATTTGTCATATGGCAAACGGTACTTTCGCTAGGCTATGTACACTATAATATAGTTATGAATAATGTAGCCTTGCCGATAGTTGTAAGTGTTGAAGCAGAAATGATTGGGCTAGCGTCGCCGAACAATGCCGAATTTTTACAACGGTTTTTTAAGACGGGGCCGGCGCAGTATGGCGAGGGCGATAAATTTTTAGGTGTTCGTAACCCGCAAACAAGGGCAATAGCTCAAAAATACTACAAGCATATATCTAACCAAGAGATTATTATTTTGCTACACAGCCAGTGGCACGAAATTAGGCTGTGCGCTTTGGTTATAATGACCAAGATTTTTGTCAAAGCAACACCCGACAGGCAAAAACAACTTTACGAAATATATATAAAAAAAATTAGTAAATCTGTTAATAATTGGGATTTGGTAGATTTATCGGCTCCTAATATAGTTGGAGCTTATTTAGTTAGTAAAAACAGGCAAGATATATACCAGCTAGCCCGGGGCGATTTATGGCAAAAAAGGGTAGCTATTCTAGCGACTTTTGCTTTTATTAGGAACAACGATTTTTCTGATGCTCTACAAATATGTGAACTGTTAATGTACGAAAGACACGATTTACTGCATAAGGCTGTTGGCTGGATGTTACGGGAGATAGGCAAAAGAGACGAAGACCTGCTAATTAATGTTTTAAACGCCCATGCCTCAACAATGCCTAGAACAACCCTTAGATATTCAATTGAAAAATTGTCCCAAAACACTCGCCAACACTATCTCAACCTTAAGAACAAAAAATAAAATACCCCAGGTATTAAATACTTGGGGTATTATAAGAAATTTAATTGTTATTTTTTGTTGCTAAGTATAGAAGGCATTATGCTAAGGCTAGCAACTACTAGCAGGCCTGCAATTAAGTAGGCTAATGTATTAATGCTAACACCAGTGCTTGGAAGTGTCTTAGTGGTAGCTGTGGCTACGACTACGGTTGGTGTAGCTTGTGTTTCGGTTACAACGACTGTTTCGTCGGCAAGAACAACTTTAGGAGCCCATTGCTTTACACCAACTTGGTCTGTTATAACGGCAACTTCATGAGTTGCTATGTCAAATGTTGCTGTTCCAACAGCAGTATAACGATGATTATTATAGCCTTTGAAAGCTTGAGTATTTTGTTTTTCAAATAAGGTACCAATTAACATTGTGTTATCAGGTGAAAAATATGCAGGCATATATTCTTTTGGTAGACCAGCTACAGGCAGAATGCTACCGTCGGCTGTATTAACGAAATAATAATCACAGCTACTGTAGTCTTGTTGGTATCGGTTTGCAAGCATCCCGTAAGCGTTAAAGCAGGTTAACGATTTTACATCGGCAACCAGAATTTTACTGTTATCTGGTGATACATCTATAAAATATTCAGAAACTTTGGTTGAATTCGTTAATTTCTTTGGCGTTGGATCATCTGGAGTAATATACCAAATATCAGTGTTTAGGCCGGTAGTTTTGCTGTAATAAATAGTTCCGTTATCGGCATAGCCAGCATTTAAGTAAGGGTCGAATGATGGAGCAACCACTGTTGTAGTAGTACCAGTTTCGTTATTTATAGTAACTACCGCTGATTTTGCATCTAAAAATTTTGTACTGTATTGTGTTGCCAGTACAGTTTCGCCATCTGGTGAATAAGAAAGGTTATTAACCCAGCTTTCGCTCTTATTATTTTTGGTGCCATTGACTAAACTAGGTAGTTCTGCAAGAACTTCAGGTGTAGTTACGACCGTACCATTTTCGTCTGTTGTAACTTTATTGACAACCGCACAAGTCTTCTCATACTTGGCGCAATCATCTTTAGCTTCGGTAGCGTAAGCTATATCGTAATTATTTTCGGCTGTTGGACCAGATATGCCAGCAGTGGTTATTTTGTCTTCTGATTCTGCTACAACTTGTTGGTTAGTACCATCGGGTGAGGTGGTAATAACTTCATTTAATTCTACGGGTGGTTTTTGGGCTTCAGCCTTTACTTCGTCATTTTCATTATTTTGCCCTGTGTTGTTGTCGGTATAGACAATTGGGCCATTTTCGCCTTCTAATGCCGCCGATGCGCTTGGCGAATATGCCAAAAACCCTACTAGGCAGGCGGCTAACGCAAACATCGACACAATATAAGTACTTTTAATCCTCATTTGCTCTCTCCTTAAATTTATTAACTATTAAGTATTTTTAGCTTATTATAAGCCATTGTCAATAGGGAAAATTTTATACTATATAATTTATTTAGTTATAATGCTTACTCTTATGGGCCATATCTTGCTAGCCAGATTATACCCTTTAGCTTTTTAGTTTTTTATATACAATATGTAGTTATGAAGGTAATATCTTTCAATAAAAATAATAATAGGTTAGCTAGTTATGGCTTAGTTTTTGCAGTTGTTTTAATAATTATTGCTGTATATATAAGCATACTATTAGTTTCACCTAAATTGCCAGCTATACCCTATGTGGTAAAGACCTCAATAGATTTAAATGTTAAAGACGACACCAGTGATACTCGAAACCGAGTTCAAATACAAAAAATGGGCGTAGAAGTGCCTTTTTTTGAGGGTGGTGAAGAGGTTTTAGAGCTTGGTGCTTGGCATCGAAAACCAGAAAATGGCAACCCAATAATGGGTGGCAATTTTATACTAGCTGCCCATCGCTTTGAAATTGGCAATACCCCAGGGCAAACCAAGCAACAATCTCCATTTTATAAAATAGACCAACTAGAAATAGGTGATGTAATTAGAATATTTTATGAGAATAAATGGTACGACTATAAAGTGGCTAAAAAAATTGAAGTTCCTCCAACGGCGCTTTATATAGAAAATAGGTCCGAAGAACCGAAGTTAACTCTTTACAGTTGTATGTTAAATGGTGCTGCGGCCGGACGGTATGTTATTGAAGCAACTCCGGTTAAATAGGCTTTTTATTAGGAAAATAATTTGTTTCTACCCATTTGTATAAAATAATTCCAGAGGCAACTCCTACATTAATTGATCTAGTAGAGCCAAATTGCTCAATAGCTACAATTTTTTGGCATATTGCTTGCATTTCTGGCGACAAACCGGGGCCTTCTTGGCCAAAAACTAAAACACACTTTTTGGGCAGTTTTGTTTTGCAAAGATTCACGGAGCCTTTGATATTATCTATGCCTATAATTGTTGTGCCATGTGCGACGGCCCACTGCTGAAAATCAGCTATAGTTTGGTGATGATAAATTTGTAAGTATTTATCTGTGACCATAGCGCCTCTTTTGTTCCATTGTTTTTTACCAATAATATGCACGCCTTTGCAGTTAAAAGCATTGGCGTTTCTGACTATTGTTCCAATGTTAAAATCATGCTGGTAATTTTCTATAGCTACAAAATAGTCAAAGGCATTCAGAGCTAGTTGTTGCTTAACATAATCATTAGACTTTCCTTTGAATTTATCTACAAGGTTTCTCGTGTCAAGTTCGGGGTCAAAATCGTGTGAATAATCTTGATTACTACTTAAGCCCATATATCTTCTCCAAGATGTTTGCTAATTCTGGATTTAATTGAACCTTTGTGTCTGCCGAATTTTTTACTGAGTTCGCTAATAGTTTTACCTTCCGAAAATAATTCTATTAGTTTTTTATCTTGCTTTTCTGTCCATGGCTTATAGGCATTTGGATATTTTTCGCGCATAGATTGTAGCTTATCTGACCATTTATTCAATTTAACGTTATTTACAGGATTTTTGGCTTCTTCTTTGTATTTATTAATTGTATCTTTATGTTTTATTTTGCTTTGTTCGCTAAATTCTAGGAATTTCTTGTTAAGAACTTTAGCTTCAGCACTGACTAGTAGGGCTTTATTGTTCATTCCCTCTAAATATAAATTATCTATGCTTTTTACTCTTGAAAGAGCTACGTATCCCATTCCTTCAACAAAAGTTTCCGATAAATTTATAACTGCTGAATCGAGAGACATTCCCTGACTTTTATGGACAGTTATTGCCCAGGCAAGTTTAAGTGGTATTTGCGACATACTAGCTACTGTTTTGTCGCCGTCTGTTAGTTCCCATGTGTCTGGTTTAGCTAGCACCTTATTGCCGTTTTTTAACCTAACCTGTGGGTAGCCAGATTCTTTGTCGAAAGATTCAACAATACCAAGAGAACCATTTATATATTTTTTTTCTAAACTATTTTTAATGAACATAACAAATGCACCAATTTTTAGGCTTAGTTCTTCGCTGGCTAAGCTAGATTTTTTTAATAATTCAATTTTATCTTTTCTTCCGCTATATGTGGCGTAGTATGTTTTGGAGTCTGAATCAATTTCCGCAAGCCTTTTACTATTTACCGAATCGACATTTCTGTTCATGGTGTAAATTCTTGTAATTTCAGAAAGTTCTTCAGCAGATGGCTGATGGTTTAATCTGCTGGTGATCTGATTAATTTGTGAAGGTCTTAAATAGCCATCTCGAATTCCGTTTAAGATTTCGGCATAGTCATTATCATTTTGTTGTCTGAACTGCTTTTTTAAATAACAAATATCAGGTTCTAGTTCTTGCCAAGCTGAAGAATTAGTAATAAACGCGTTACCGCTGTATTCATTTTCTTGGATTGGCGGTAACTGAAAAAAATCGCCGCAGAAAATAACTTGAATTCCACCAAATGGTTTGTCTGTTTCTCGGGCTACACGACAGACATTATCTACTAAATCCAACCTATAGTCATGCAACATACTGACTTCGTCAATAATTAGTACATCCGTATTATTTATTATTTGTATACGATTTTTTGGCATATTGTCAAAGAAAGATTTATTAAGGCTATTTCTAATGCCAATACCAGCCCATGAATGAATTGTACAACCATTAATGTGAGTAGCCGCTAGGCCTGTTGTTGCAGTAACAGATACGGATTTACCAGCAGCTCTGGCAAGTCTTATGTACTTGTTAAGAGTATACGTTTTTCCTGTTCCTGCGGCACCAGTTAGCAATACTGAATTACCAGCTAGCATTATTGCCAACGCTTCTGTTTGAGTCATTTAGTTCTAGTATATAGAATTACATCTACTAATAACAGTTGTCATGTTTGGATATACTATAAGAATGATGTTATAATTTCCCCTATAATGCGAAAAATTCAGCTGCGAAAACCACTACTAATTTATTTGTATGGAATGCCTGGTTCTGGTAAGTCGTATTTAACGAGGAATTTATCAGAAAATTATGGCCTAGCGGTTGTTTCTAGTAATAAAATCCGTAGCTTACTTTTTGAAAACCCTTTGTACGATAAATCAGAGAATCAAATTATTGAAAAAATTATGCTCGATCAAGCAGAGCAGTTCTTAAAAAATGGCATTGGTGTTGTTTATGATATATCTGCCAGCAGGGTTATGCAGCGTCGTAGCCTAAGAGAGCTAACGCGAAAATTAAAAATAAAAGATTTACTAATTTGGTTACAAATAGATCAAGAAACTGCCTATTCAAGAAGCACAAATAGAGACCATCGTAAGCCAGACGATAAATATAATAAAAATCTTAGTCTCGATGCCTTTAATATTCAATTAAGACAAATGCAAAATCCATTAGACGAAGCTGGGATAGTTGTAAGCGGAAAACATATTTACAGTACGCAGAACATAGCTATCCAAAAAAAGTTGCTAAAAATGGGGCTAATAGAATCAGAAGATTTAGGTAAAAAGATTGCAAAACCTGAACTTGTAAATTTAGTTTCAAAAGCCCAAGTTGTTGGTGGTCGAGTTAATTACTCTAGAAGAAACATTATCATAAGGTAATAAAATGCCCTTTAAGATCATCAATAATAGTGACTTAGGGGAAATACGAATATATAAAAGGAGCGGTACTGACAGGCTCAGTATTAGAATGGCTCCTAAGTACATTAGGGTTACTCAGCCCAAATGGATGCCCTTTTCTGCGGGAGAAAAATTTGTTGCCCAGCACCGTGAATGGATTTTAAAAAATATAGATTCTAAAAAAGAGTTTATTTTAGAAAACGGTTTGCAAATTGGCAAACAGCATATTTTGTATTTTGAAGAGAGCAATATAAATAGAAAACAAGTAAAAGACAATCAAATTATAATTAAATATAATTCTAACGAATTTAAATATTATTCTCATGAAATTCAACAAATTGCCAAACAAGCCGTTAAACAGGCTTTAATTAAAGAAGCAAAACAAATGTTACCTAATAGAGTAAATTATATGGCTAATGAGTATGATTTTGAGTATAAAGAAATTAAGATTAAGTCTATGAAAAGTAGGTGGGGAAGTTGCAATAACGACAAAATAATCAGCTTGAATTGTTATTTAATGGAACTTCCTTGGCATATTATTGATTATGTAATTCTACACGAATTATGCCATACCAAACACCTAAATCATTCATCTGCTTTTTGGTCTTTGGTCGCCACATATATGCCAGATTATAAGATACGAAAAAAAGAAATGCATACACTTCAGGCTAAAGTTCATCAAATTCAATTTTAAAGGCATAAGCGTTTCGTTATATAATGTTGTTAAATGCCCCAAAATGACAAACCAAATACAGATAATGGCCTACAGATAGCTTCTTTAGAAAGAGAGAGGTTAGTAGCGCTAATAAATAGCATGGCTGATGCTGTTATTGCTATTGATGAGAACAAAAATATAGCCGTATACAACGGGGCGGCCTTAAATATTTTAGATATGAACTCAAGCTTAATTGGTAAAAAAATCAGTGAAGTTTTACATTTAATAAATAAAAATAACCAGCCAATTGAAGTTAATGAATTAATTGATCAGCTTAAAAACCAATACACTAGTAGGGATATTTTGTTGCAGTATGATTCTGGAGAAAAGATTAATTTATATATATCGATTGCTCCAGTGCACCTAGGATACGGCATAGAGGGCTCAAGGGGCTTTGTAATTCTGCTCAGAGACATAACCAGAGAAAAAAGCCTCGAAGAAGAAAGAGACGAATTTATAAGCGTAGTCAGCCATGAGCTAAGAACTCCCATAGCCATAGCAGAAGGCAACATATCAAATGCATCGTTCGTAGTAGGGCGTCAGCCGAATTTGGATCCTTCTGTTGTTAAGACTTTAAATGCCGCGCATGACCAAATAGTATTTCTTTCTGGAATGATTAATGATCTAGCCACACTTTCAAGAGCCGAAAGGGGCAAGCTAGAGGTAGAGGTTGAGCCAATTAATGTTTACGAGCTACTTAAAGAACTTGAGCTAAACTATACCCCACAAGCAGAAGCTAAGAATTTAGCGATAAATAGTTACCCGGCTCCAAATTTAGAAATTCTTAATTCGGCAAAATTATACGTTAAAGAAATTTTACAGAACTTTATTACTAATGCTATTAAGTACACAGAAGAGGGGTCTGTATCAATTAGCGCAAAACCACATCTTGAAGGTGTACTATTTGAGGTTTCAGACACCGGCATTGGAATAAGCAAAGCAGATAAAGAAAAGGTCTTCGATAAATTCTTTAGAAGTGAAGACTATAGAACCAGGCAAAGTAGTGGAACGGGGCTTGGACTTTATGTAACGGTTAAATTAGCTAGACTAATACACGCTGACATCTCTTTAGAATCAGAAATTAATAAAGGCTCAACATTCAGTGTTTATATGCCAAATTTAAGCTAATCTAGCTTGGGCAGCTTTTTATATACTTTAAGCCTAGGATTTACAACCCGGCCTTTCCAGATAACTTCACTGAACTCGTATCTATAGGCCGAAAGGTTAGTCGCAAAAATATCTAAAATTATAATTATTGGGAAGTTAATTGGAGCTAGAATTACAGAATAGTGGTTAGTAAACCAAGATACTGCAATGTGGCTATAAACTAGTGCTCCTGCGGCTATATATACATATATTCTTACATCAGATAAAGCATCGCTAAATAGTGCTATAGGTAAGAAAATAAATGGCATTAATAGTAAACCCAAATATACCATTCTTAGCGCCATAAGCTCGGGCCGACGATGAAGCTGGGGGTATCTTGTTCTAACTGCAGTTTCCCATTGCTCATCAAACTTTTTATGTGTAGAAACAAATAACTGTTTGTTGGATCGCGCGAAACCATATTTTTTAGATTCAGCGAATATTTTAGCAAGGTGTTCTTCTGGTGTAATTGATCTTTTAAATGACATAAAACCACCTTTTTTGAGTAGTGCTCTTCTATTAACTAACCAAGCGCTACTTAAGCTTGGCGGCCTTTTTGGGAATAGTCTTGGAACCGCCAGTTCCCACCAATATCTCATTGGCTGAACAAATGCTGCCAAAATACCCATTCTTGTCCGTATAGGCATTAAACAAAGCATATCAAGTTGCTCGTTCTGCATAAACTCAACAGCTCTGTTGATGCTATTTTTATGTAGCCTTATATCTGTTCCTATAAAAAAGATAATGTCACCACTGGCTTGGTCTAGTAGTTTTTGGTATGCCAAATTTTTAGCCAGCCAATCCTCCGGAACCTGTGATCCTTTAATAAAACGTACTCCATCTCTGGCGTATTGACGAATTAATTCTGCAGTGTTGTCCTGAGATTCATCGTCATATACAATAATTTCAAGTTTTTCATAGGAATCATTTACGACCGATTCCAAGCAGCTATGAAGTTGGTCATCTTCGTTTCTAGCGGCTATAGCAACTGTTACTGTTGGTAAACTATCAAAAGAAATCTTAGATTTTTTGAAAGCAATAGTTTGGAACAACTTCACCGTGGTATATATAGCTACAAATAAACCGAATAAAGCTAGGCACAAAAATGCCAACTGTTGCAGCCCTACATCCTCAAAGACAAACTCATACCAATATCCAATTAGCATAAATCCCATAATTAATAATTGTAGGAAAACAATTCTACCGAAAGATTTGCTAGTAACACTATAAAGTCGTTCAGCGTTATGATTATTTTTAATTACTATTAATAAGTTAAAAATTGCATAAAAATTAACTAATAATAAAGCCAGTGCGGCGAAGCTATCGAAGAATAGTACAAAAAATGATGCATTTATAAGAATAATAATTAATAAAGCCGAAAATACAGTTCTGTGTTTCCAGGCAAACTTTGTTCCGTACAAAAAAAGTCCACCTAAAATATATAAAACAAATAATAATAAAGCAAAGCTGGTTAATCCCACCATACATATATAGTATCAAAGTCAATTGACACCTAGCCGTAAAACCTGTAATATTGACTTATAGGCCCTAAAACTATAGTTTTAGGCTTTTTTAATTTGGAGTAAATATGGCAAAAAAAGAGGACGAAGCTGCAAGGAAGCTTCCAAGAAAAAGAAAGCAAACAGAGACAATTCGCCAAAAGGCTGAAAAAGAATCTGTTAAAAGGCAAAAGCCAACTAAAGCTGGAAGCATAAAAAGAAAGGTACATAAACCGCTCTCTACACTAGGCAAAGTAGCTTCGAAAGAATATCACCCCATAAAAGTACCAGATAAAAAAGGGGTAAGAGTTCTTAATAAAAGAGTAAAATATATACCTCAATTCATAAAAAACTCCTGGGCAGAATTAAAACAAGTAACCTGGCCAAGCAGAAAAGATGCCATTAAACTCTCATTTGCAGTAATAATATTTTCAGTATTTTTTGCTGTTTTTGTCCAAATTTTAGACTTTTTATTTAGCAAAGTAGTTAAGGAGATAATTCTACGATGAACAAAAAACGATATGATTCTACTAAGCAATGGTATGCAATTCATACCTACAGCGGTTACGAAGAGAAAGTAGCAGAAAGCATAAGACAAAGAGCCGAATCTTTAGATATGGCCGATAAAATATTCGATGTCATGGTGCCTAAGGAAAAACAAATAGAAATTAAGAACGGCAAAAGGAAAGTTGTCGAAAAAAGAATTTTCCAAGGTTATGTTCTTGTTCAAATGAAGCTTAGTGAAGATGCTTGGTTTATTGTTAGAAACACTCCGGGAGTTACCGGTTTTGTTGGCAGTGGTATTTCACCCACACCTGTAAGTAACGATGAAATGGACAAAATCAACAAAAGAATGGGCGTCGAACAACCTAAACACCGTATCGATTTCAAGGTCGGTGAAGTCGTTGGCATTGTTGATGGTCCATTTAAGGGCTTCGACGGATCGATTGATGAAATTAATACCCAAAAGGGCAAGATAAAAGTTCTAGTAAATATGTTCGGCCGAGAAACTCCTGTTGAGCTAGATAGCCTTCAGGTGAAGAAAGTTTAAAA
>JACCDT010749154.1_pt1 | contig 15026 bp, 11 predicted proteins | sample 7446291 | NCBI WGS metagenome assembly JACCDT01 (sample SAMN15323446, study PRJNA562643) | freshwater metagenome | isolation source: river surface water | place: USA:Blue River Watershed | collected 2017-08-17
GGCAATACCGAGCCAAGCATCGTAAGATGAAGGTGTAGAGACTAGACGGGGAACACCTAAACCGAAAGGTATGGTGAAGGTATAGTCCAGACCACAAACCGAAAGGGTAGTGAAAACTATAGTGGTACGAAAATCTGTTGAGCGTATGCTCGTGCGAGTTCAAGTCTCGCTCGCCCTATTAAATGGTAAACTGTATAAATAATCATAGAGTTTACCATTTAAATGAACACACGATATACCTATACTGAAGACGAACTTCGTGAGGCGGTAAAAACTTCTGGTAGTATTAGACAAGTTTTACAGAAACTTAACATAATACCAGCAGGAGGAAATTACCAAACAACTCACAGAAGAATATCCAAGTTAGGTATTGATACTTCTCATTTTCACGGACAAGCGTGGAATAAAGATAAGAAAATAGGACCAAAAAGACCTGTTGAAGAATATCTAAAGGAGAACACTGTTGTTCAATCTTTTAGACTTCGTAATAGACTTATTGCTGAAGGCATAAAAGAACATAAATGCGAAGAATGTGGTATAGTAGACTGGAGAGGTCAACCTACTCCTATTGAATTGGACCATATAAACGGAAATCATCACGATAATCGTTTAGAAAACCTTCGCCTTCTTTGCCCCAATTGTCACGCTCAAACCGAGACATATAGAGGCAAAAACAAGAGAAGTTAACGCTCTCTAAATAAACAAAAGTACGGAACCTTTATGAAATACCGTATTGATGCCAGATATGTTTGGTATAATCGCGGAACCGAAATAGTTTTGATGTATTTCATAAACCAAATACCCTTTACTTTTGATGACCTTCCAAAGACTGCAATGCAAGATTTGGAACTTATTCATCTAGCAGACAACGAAAGAAGATTTGAACCAGAAGACCTTTATCAAGCATCATTTTACTTAATGCTTGAAGAATGTCATCCTCTTATGTTTGAACTTGAACTGGAAAATCCAGAAATGTTGCCTGTTGATTAATTTGCCCTTGTAGCTCAGTTGGATAGAGCGCGATTTTTGTAAAGTCGATGTCGCTGGTTCAAGTCCAGTCGGGGGCTCTGAGTTCTATACTCCAATGTCACTTATTTCACAGCAAGACCGCCAAATGGTCATTGAAGCACTTGAATATTATGTTCAAAAACTTAAGGAAGATAACTGCACTCCTGCCTCTATCAGTGCATTCCAAACACTCCTTAACTGGGTTGAACTGGAGCACTTCAAACATGAAAATTAATCTTTGGTACTGTGAATCCATGAAACAATGGCGTTGGATTCTCACTGACGATTCAAGACCAATTCTAAAGCAAGAGTCTGGTCAGCAACCATTTCTTCGTGATGCCATGAACGATGTAGCAAATACTGTAGAGTATATGTTAGAATGTAAGCAAGGTTGACAATATCAAAAATATATCATATAATTTATCTGGCGATACTAACCAAACCCCTTCCGTGTGCTTCAAAACCTCCCCTTTGGGAGGTTTTGTTGTATGATAAATAATCCATAACAGAACTTATAGTGCTAATAAGATGCCCCTGTCAAGATTGGATAATTTCCTTAAGAATGCACGCGGAAATATCTTATATGTAAATCCCAATGATTTAGACGCTACAGATAGTATTGAAAACCAAGGTAATTCGCTTGCACGTCCATTTAAAACCATTCAGCGTGCATTAATTGAAGCATCAAGATTTTCATATCAAAGAGGATTGGATAACGATAGGTTTGGTAAAACAACAATTTTAATTTATCCTGGAGATCATATTGTTGATAACCGTCCAGGATGGATTCCTGATGGAGCAAATAATTTTAAACTTAGAGATGGGACGATATCTTCTGACTTTTCTTCTTGGGGACTCAGTACTAACTTTGATTTAACCACATCAGATAATGCTCTTTACAAACTGAACAGTATTCATGGTGGTGTAATTATACCAAGAGGAACATCTCTTGTTGGTTTAGATCTTCGTAAAACAAAAATACGTCCAAAGTACGTACCAAATCCAGAAAACGTTAACATTGAAAGATCTTCAATTTTTAGAGTTACTGGTGGATGTTATTTCTGGCAATTCAGCATGTTTGATGCTGACCCAAATAGCATAGTTTATAAAGATTACACTACAAATACTTTCGTTCCTAACTTTTCTCACCACAAACTGTCTTGTTTTGAATATGCTGATGGTGTAAATAGTGTTAAAATTAATGATGCTTTCATCTCAAATTATTCAACAGATCGCACAGATCTGGATATGTACTATGAGAAGGTTGGACTTGCTTATGGACCATCTTCTGGTAGAGAAATTGAACCCGATTATCCAAGTTCAGGCATAGACATTCAACCAAAAGTTGATGAGTATCGTATTGTTGGTCCTACTGGAGGATCTGTAGGTATCACAAGTATTAAAGCAGGTGATGGTGTTACTCCAACAACAGCCATTACGGTAACAATTGACTCGCCTCTTGCTGGACTTGATGTAGACACTGCATTCCAAGTCAATGGAATTACTGCATCTGGATACAGTGGTCAATTTGTTGTTAGTGATGTTATTGATTCCACTAACTTCAAATATCAAGTATCAAATCCTCCAATCAATCCTCTTCCAACAGTAACTGGATCATCAATTAATCTGCAAGTTGATACTGTAACATCTGCTTCTCCATATATTTTCAATATTTCATTGAGATCCGTCTATGGAATGTGTGGAGTTCTTGCAGATGGAGACAAAGCATCTGGATTTAAGTCCATGGTTTTGGCCCAATTTACTGGAATCGGACTGCAAAAAGACAAAAATGCCTTTGTAAAATATGATTCCTCAAGTGGTGAGTACAAAGACAGCACTTTTGCAGGAAATGAAAATATTAATTCAGATTCTCTAGCTATATTTAAACCATCATATAGAAACTTCCACGTTAAAACTGTTAATGATGCGTATATTCAAAACGTATCAATCTTCGCAATTGGATATGCTGAGCACTTCTCCTCTGATACTGGTGGAGACCAATCCATCAATAACTCAAACTCTAACTTTGGTTCCAAAGCATTAGTTGCCCAAGGATTTAAGAGAAATGCTTTCCCAAGAGATGATGTTGGATACATTACTCATGTTATTCCACCAAAAGAATTAGAAACCACAGAAACTGCAATTGAATTTGATGCTATTGATGTTTATAAAACAGTTGTTGGTGTGGCATCTACAAGTCGCCTCTATCTCTATAATCAAACAAACGCAGATATTATTCCTGATGCCGTAATTGAGGGATATCGCTTAGGCGCAAAACAAAATGATACATTGAATGTTCTTATTTCTCAAGGAGGAGTAACTAATCAGTATTCGGCAAGAATCGTAATGCCAAATACTGAACTGAACTCCATTCAAAGATCTTCAGAAAAAACATTTGTTGTAGGAAGGTCTGCAGGTATTAATAGCATTACATCAAATATATTAACTTTAACTGAACCACATAGTTTCTTGTCTGGAGAAAGTATTCGTGTTATCAGTGAAAATGGACATTTGCCTGACGGACTTGATAGTAATATTGTTTATTATGCAATTACTTCTGGTGTAAGTAGTGATCAAATTAAGATTGCTAAAACACTAAATGATTCTATTGCATTGAATCCACTATCAATTAATAACAAAGGTGGAATTCTTAAAGTTGAAAGTAGAGTTTCTGATAAAACGTCCGGAGACATTGGACATCCAATTCAATATGATTCAACTCAAGGGCAATGGTATATTACCGTTGGGACCGCAACAACAGATAATAGTCTCTATCCTACGTTAGTTGGACTTGGTACAACTGCTTTAGGTGCAGCAACTCCTAGAACATTCATCAAGCGTAAACCAGACACTAGAAGTATCATTGATACTGTATATCGTGCTCGTTATGTTCTTCCTGCTGGTAGTGGTATTACATCTGCACGTCCACCGATTGATGGATATGTTATTCAGGAGTCAAGCACAGTAACAGGAAATGATAATACCGAAGTTGCATCTTACTTCAGTCCAACTACAGTTTCTCTAAGTAATCTTAATGAACAGAGAAACTTTAACTTCATTGCACATGCTCATTGGGATAGCAACAGTGCTTATATCCTTTCAGAACTTCCTCACAACTTAAAAATAGGTGCAGAAGTTCTAATTCAAAATGTAAAAAGTGCAAATAATCCAGTAGGCACGGCGAACTCTGGATTCAACGGAACATATGCAGTTACTGGAATTAACAGTGCAAGAGAATTTATTATAAGTATTCCTGCCACTGTAGGTCCAGGAACATTCACAAATGACACTTCTTCCAGAACAATAAGTCTACCAACGTTTACTCAGAAGAAGTATTCAGGAACTTATCTTGTTTATAGAGCACAAGAGGTTCAAGAGTATATTCCCGGTGCTCAGGATGGCATTTATCATCTATTGATTATTAATGCTTCCAACTCTCCAACAGTAAGTCCATTCTCTACTGAAAGATATTCTCAGCCAATACAATATCTGTATCCACAGACAAATCGTGATAATCCAAAATCAGATCCCGATGCAACTTCGTCATTTGCTCTCCCAAGTCAGATTGGACAAGTTGTAATTGACGAACCTCAAAATAGTATTACTAAAGAGACGATTCAAGAGTCTCTATTTGATTTCAATGTTGGAGCAGGAATCACTGCAATCGTTTCAAACTCTGCTGGAACTGCTCATACCATTTATACAACAATTGATCATGGATTCAATAGAGTAATAAATGTTTCTATTGCAAGCAGTGGTGCTGGTTATGGTGGAGGAACTGCCGGATACCTGTATAATGCAAAATTAGTTTCTGCTGGTGCTGCATCAACTCAAGGTCAAAATGCTACCGCAAGAATTCAAGTTAATTCAACGGGTAATCTTGTTAGTGTCAAGATTATGGATGGCGGTAGTGCCTATAAAGTTGGAGATTCTTTACAAGTTGTAGGTGTAGGTACAACCACTGGTTATAGTGTTGGTGTTGTTACTGTAACTTCAATTTATGACAACATTGGTGACACTCTAAGTCTTGCTGGTGTTTTACCTCAATCCAATAAAGAGTTTAACACCCTATACAGAATTACTGGAATTGGAACTGGAGCAGCGAAAGAAATACAAGTTGCTTCTGCATCAACAGTTGGTGCGGCTACAACATTAGGTATTGGACTCACAAATACTGCATCTGCAACTGCATCGTTAACAGGTCAATCTTTAAATGTAACGGCATTTTCTTATAATGAAGTCACTGGGGTTGGAGTTGTTACTACAGCACAAAGACATGGTTTAAGAGTAGATAATAAGATTAAACTTGGTGGAGCTGATAGTTCTCTCTATAATGGTGACTTTGTTGTTAAAAAAATTAATAGTTCCACATCATTTAATATCAATGTAGGTGTTGGTACAATTGTTCCATCAACTTCCGGAACAATTTATGTTTATCGTTATGGAGTTGCTTCTGCTGGCGGAAATGTTACCGTTGAAAATGAGAATATTGGTGGAAGACAAGTCGCAGAATATGCTGGAATTACAACAACACTTTCTGCAGATATTCTAACAGCATCAACTCAAAGCATTGAAATTTCTGGTATTGCTAATCTTGATATTAATATTGGTGATTATCTGTTAATTGACGAAGAACTTGTTAGAGTTAAATCAACTGTAACAGGAAATCCAATTACGGTTTTCAGAGGAATTCTTGGAACAAGAGCAACAACTCACACTATTAACACTGTTGTAAGAAGAGTCAAGTGTCGTCCAATTGAATTTAGAAGAAACTCTATTATTCGTGCATCAGGGCATACTTTTGAATACGTTGGATTTGGTCCGGGTAATTATTCAACAGCACTTCCAGATCGTCAAAATCGCAATCTTTCTACTCAGGAAGAATTATTATCACAATCAACTAAAAAAGATGGTGGTATTAATGTCTACACTGGTATGAATGATCAGGGTGATTTCTATGTTGGCAACAAGAAAGTAAGTTCGGCAACTGGACAAGAGGAAGTATTTGATACTCCTGTTCCTTCTGTTACTGGAGAAGACATTCAAACGGGTGGCATCAATGTTGGATTTGACGTTTTAACTCCACTTGAAGCATCAATCAGTCGCTCTATTCGTGTTGAGGGTGGTCCAGATGGAAATCTTATTTCCGAATTTGATGGTCCAGTAATCTTTAATAATAAGATTACATCTACTTCTACCAAGGGTATTGAAGCAGGATCTTTATTCTTGCAGGGAGACGCAACAGTTTCAAGAAAGCAAACTGTTGGTATTTCTACTCCAACTCTAGCAGGAAACCCCGGAGATGTTACTTATAATGCAAATCCTGTTAAGGGTGGATCTGTTGGTTGGGTTTACACTTCAGACAATGATTGGTATCGTTTTGGTGGAATCAGTCTATCTAAGACTTTAAATATTGCACTCTTCGATCAAGTTGGAATTGCAACGACGACTCCCGGACTAAACATTCTTCAAGTTGGTTCTGGTTCATCTATCTTTGTTGTAGACGGAAATGGTGTTGGTATTGGAACAACTGCAAATCAGTATAAACTCAATGTTAATGGAAATACTAACATTGGAGGAACTGTTACTGCTAACAAATTTATTGGAGATGGTTCTGGACTTACGAATCTGCAAAATGATAGTCTTTGGAATTCAACTGCTGCAGGAGTAGGAACTGGAATTTATCCAAATAACTTACTTAGAGTTGGTATTGGAACTTCTGTTCCTGATTATAACTTAGAACTTGGAACTGCTGGAACAGGTTCAACAGATCTTTATGTTAATAATACAACAATTCTCGCTGGATTCACTACAACTAAAGATGTGATGGTTGGTGGTGCAATTACTGCAACATCATATAGACTTGACAGCACTTCAAGCAACATTCGCGCAGGTATTATAACTGCAACGACACTTGTTGTTGGAACCGCAGTTTCTACTTCTGGTTCACAGGTTGGATTCGGAACTGCATCACCAAGAGCAAAAGTTGATATTGAGGGTTCTGCCAAGTTCAAGACTTATTCTGAAAATGTACAACCTCTTACAATTTCGGGTGGTAATGTTGATATTGATCTATCGGTAGCACAATCCTTCACTTTGACAGTAACTTCTGCAGTCACTCAATTCACAGTTCTAAATCCACCATCAGGATCAACCGCATTTACCATCAAGGTACTGCAGGATTCTATAGGATATTCAGTAGGTATTGATACATTTAAGGCATCTGGTGGATCGCCAATTCCAGTTTATTGGCCTGGAGGTGGAGTTGTTCCTGTTGTGACCACAACAGCAAACAAAACTGATATCTATTCATTCATGACATTTGATGGATGTTCATCTCTATTTGGTGTTATTGGAGGACAAAACTTCGCATGATAGGACTTCAAATATTTCGTCACATTCCAACTTCCCTTGAAATTAATGGTCCAATTTTATCATTCTCTCAACAACCAGTTGGAGTCACTACTAATAATGGCGGTTCAATAACCCTAATTGGAATTGCAACCGCTCAGTTTCCATCACAAACACCATCAAATCCTGCAGAAAATTCTGGATCTATTTCATATAGGTGGTATGAGGTTGGTGTTGGAGCATTATCAAATAGTGCTTCAATTACTGGCACTGCAACAACTACCCTTACCTTGAGTAATTTGACTAATCCATCAGATACTGGAAGACAATTTTATCTTCGTGCTGATTATGTTGCATCAGCATATGCAATTGGAAAATCAACTCCAAATGCCATTAATGATCCTTTGGACTCTGATATTGTCTCAGTTACAGTTCTTCCAACAGTATCAATTACAAGTCAACCATCAGCAAGTACAGTTGCTCAAGGACGCTCAACGACATTTAGTGTTGCTGCAACAACTTCTGATGGATCCAATTCAAGTCTAACGTATCAGTGGTACTTGAATGGAAATCCTCTCTCGAATGGAGGAAGTGTAAGTGGTGCGACATCTAGTACTTTAGATATTTCCCTTCCTAATATTTCAACAAACACTGTATATGTTGAAGTGGGACATCCATCTGCTGGTAATTCTCCAGTTGCATCAAATCCTGTTACTTTTAGCGTTGTTTCTGCAAGATCCATACTAAACTATGAACTTCTTGATGGTAGTGCAAATCAATATGGATTTGGATCTACTAATTTGTTTGATCAATCAATCACATTTACTGCAAATCCTTCAACATTTACAAGAACATTAGTTGTTTATGCTCCAGAAAAAGACATTACTGTAAAAATGACAATGGCAGCTGCCTCTGGTGCTGGAAGAAATGGCAACAGAGGTGGAGAGGGTGGATTATCTGTATTCACAGTAACTCTTCGCCAGAATCAGGAATATGTATTTAAACTTGGTGCTCAAACAATACCATCTGGCGGTTCAAATGGTGGTGGAGGAGGAGCATTCTTCTACAAAAAAGGTCAACTTCTTGTATCACTAGGAGGTGGTGGAGGAGCGGGAAATGAAGGTAGAGGTGGAGATGGTGGAGGAGTAGGTGTTGGTGGAGAGAGTGGAACTGGCAGAAGTGCTGGATCTGGAGGAACTTTATTCTCAGCAGGATCATTACCAGTTCAGGGATTCTTTGCTGGAGGATCTACATCTGGTGGTATTAACTATTCTGCTACAACTGGTGGTCGTGTTGCTTCTTGTACTATAGGTGAATACTGGGCACAACAAGGTGTTGCTCCATGTAATGATATTGGAAATATTCAATTCAGAGGTAATACTGGTCAACTTGCATCATCATCAGCAACAATATTGAGAGGATATAAAGAAGGAACTGCGTATAGAAATAATGGAGGAAATGCAAGTGGTGATAATGGTGGAGGTGGATCTGGTGCTGTAGGAGGAAATGCTGGCACTGGAAGCGGTTCTGGTGGTGGAGGAGGAAGTGGATATTCTAGTGGTGAAGTTAATATTACAAGTACCAGACTTGGAGGAAATCCAAGTACAGAGGCATACGTAACAATTGAATATCTGTCTTGATAAATACTAAAAAATATTGAATATGTGTTCAAATTAAATCCACCCACAAATTCCTTTGGTTGAAATGGTGCTGCTGCATTCTTCTATGAAAAAGTAAAACTTCTTGTGGTATGTAGAGAAATAGAAGTTCAACCTTAGTGAAATATTTGACAAAAATATTTTTTTATCCTACAATATTCTCATTTAAATGATATTAATTCAAAAAAATTTTTTAGATAAAATCACATGTGATGAAATTATAGAAGTATATAATACCAATTTACCATCTGTATTTAAATATAGAGATACATTTCCACTTTGTTTGTATCACAATAAATTTCATTTAGAAAATATCTCCATAAAAAAAATATTGAACAAAATATCTTTGCTTTGTTCTAAATTAGATAATTCTGTAAAACTTGATATGGCACAAATAGTTAAGTGGCCTTGCGGATCAAAGCAAGATCGACATTATGATCCACCGTCAGATGTTTTTGCATCCATCCTTTATTTAAATGATGATTATGGTGGGGGAGAAACATGTTTTGAAAATTTAAAGATAGTTCCAGAAACTGGGAAATTGGTAATATTTTCTAATAATTCGTTGCTACATTGGGTAGAAGAAATCAAAAAAACAAATAGATATACTTTGGCGCTTTGGTTTATTAAAAATGACTTTAGTTAATTCTAATGATATTTTATCTTGTAAATTTTTTAGTGAAGAAGAATGTCAGCAAGTAATTCAATATATAGAAAATAAGAAAAAATTTTTACAAGATAAAAAATATTCTAATATAGGCAAGAGTGAAATATACAATTCAGATTCACAAATAACAACAACTCTTTTTGACAAATATAATTTTTTTTATGATAATCCACAATACATAGATCGATTTGTTGATTATATCTCTCAAATTATTCCTAACTTAGAATTTCCTATTGCAGTCCAATCATGGGTGAATATGTATGAAAAGGGAGATGGTATAAAACCTCATAATCATCATGGGTTAACATTTCATTCTTTTTCTGCCAATATTTTTATTGGAGGACCTACTGATCCGGGAATAACATATATGGAACCTGGTTGGAAAAAAACAGTAAAAAATGAAGTTGGGCACATGCATGTATTTGATTGTTCTCTTTGGCATATGGTTCCTCCGAATAAAACAAATAAAACCAGATATACTATTGGCATAACAATTCATTCTTATGAAGCTTTAACTAGAGAATTTATTTCCGGTGCATGTTCAAATTCTCACTATAGAGATATAATATTATTGACAAATAGTATAAATAATAAAAAGTAACTGGGGGAGAGTGAACCCGAATGGCTGTAAATAAGAATTTTGTAGTCAAGAACGGTTTAGAAGTCAGTACCGACCTTATTCTTGCTGATGCCGCTAGAAATAAGGTTGGTATTGGCAGTACAACCCCCAGAACTGAATTAGATGTTCGTGGTGGTATTGCCGCTACTGATATTAGTATTAGTGGTGTAGGTACTATTGTTACTCTACAAAGTAGTAGTGCATCAATAACAAATTTAGTTGTTGGTGTAGGGACTGTAGGTGCAGTACAAGCAACTGATATCACTGCAAGTGGAGTTACAACTGCAGCAACATTAAATGTAACAGGAACTGGAACAATTGCAGTTGGTGTTGTTACTCATTTAAGAGGTACTAATCTAAATTATTCTGGAATTGCAACTGCTAATTCTATTAGTATTGGTGCAACTCAAGTTATTAGTAATGAGAGACAACTTCAGAATATTGCCTCTCTTGATGCAACGACAACTGCAACGATTGAAGCAGCAATTTCAAATGCACCTAATACATTTACAGATTTAAGAGTTACTGGATTTTCAACTCTTAATGCTGTCAGTGCAGTTAATGCTAATGTCACTGGTATTACAACTCTTGGTATTACCACAGTTACTCAACTTGCATCTGCAGGAATTGTAACCGCGCTTTCATTCAGACCATCAAGTGGTTATTATCAAGCTCCAGATGGAACTAATTCTTTCTATGTTTATAATACAACTGGAAACGTATCTTTCCAAGGAACAATTGGTGCAGGACAAATTAATGGAGCAGCAGGTAATAAAGTTGTAGGACTTGCTGGAAGTGATGCAACATTTGTTAGAAATGTAAGCATTGCAGGTGTGGCAACTGCCGGAGGTGTTGTTTTTAGATCTGGTATTGTAACAGCATCTAGTGGTATTGTTACTTACTATGGTGATGGTAGATACCTACAAAATGTTATTTCTGGTGTTGGTATTGGAAGCACAGGTGGTGTAGTTGGATATGGCGTAACATTTATTAATTTCTATGGTCCTGGTGTTTCAACAGCATATTATAGCTCCACTACTGGTATTGCTACTGTTTATTTCCAAGGTGGTGGTGGAGGTGGCGGAGGCGCAATTGGTATTGGATCAACCTTTCCCGGAACTCCATTATCGCTTGATCCTGCACCATCAAATGGAGATTTATTCTTCCATATTAACTATGGTAGGACATTTATTTACTATGATGAAGTAGATCTTGGTATTGGGTCTACCGCAGTTTGGATTGATGCTGCTCCATTTAATATTGGTGTCCTTAACCCAGTAAGTATTGCATTAAGCACCGGCACATTCTCATCACCAAGTCTTTATTTCTCGGGCGATACTGATACTGGATTATTCCAATCAACTCCAAATCAACAAACGTTTGTTGCCGCCGGAGCATCAGTTCTTAATATAAATCCTGGTGGCATCAATGTTACTGGAGTTGTCACTGCAACTTCAATTAGAAGTGATGGTATTAATGTGACTGGAGTTGTCACTGCAACTTCAATTAGAAGTGATGGTATTAATGTGACTGGAGTTGTCACTGCAACTTCATTTAGTGGAAATGCAACTACTGCTACAACAGCAACTACAGCAAACTCATTAGCAACAAATGCCACTGGTACTAATTTAACTTTAAGTGGTAATTTGACTGTTAATGGTACTCAAACTATTATTAATACCAATGTTCTTGATGTAAGAGATGGAACTATTGGTATTGGATCTACCTCAACACCATCCGATGCTCTTGCCGATGGTTCTGGGATTACAATTTATGGAACTACTAATAAAAATTTAACTTATAATAATACTAAGAAAGCACTAGAAACTAATATTGCTTGGGCAACGAATGAAACAAGAATTATTGCAGGTGCTGAAAAAGTACACAGACAATCTGGAAATACTGTAACTTTAACTTATAATTCTTCTTCAAGTTCTAATGTTGGATATACTACAAATCCAAGTGGAGATATTACTCTGAACGTTGTAGGTATTCCAACCTCAAGTGATTTTGATGATCACTCAATTACTTTTGCAGTTATTGTAAACAATGCAGGAACTGCAAGAACTGTTACTTCTGTAAATCTTAATGGAGTTCCAGAAACTATTCGTTGGGCAGGAGGATCACTAGCATCAGCAATTTCTGGTGTTACTACCACTAGTGGTCATACAATTTTTAGTTTTACTGGAATTAATACTGTTGGGTCTGCCTCAACTGCAGCAAATTACACTTTATTTGGTATTGCTAGCGGAGGATTTTTCTGATCATGGCACCTTTATTATCAAGACTTGGCGTCGGTGGTGGAACAAGTGGATTTGGATTTGGTAAAAAAATAAGTGGAGGTCCATCCGGAAAACCTATCACTATAACTATGTGGGGTGGTGCAGGGGGTGGATGGGTAAGAAAATCGGGTCCAGAATGGGGTCCTCCATCAGGATCTGGTGGATCTGGTGGATCCTTAATTGCAACAACAACTACAGATAGATTGGGTCTTGTTTCAGGATCTCAATTATACATTTATGTTGGTGGTGGTGGAGCAATGGGAGGTTCAGGTGGTCCTAATGGTGGACATCCTGGTGGCGGCGGTGGTGGTGGAGGCTACGGCGGCGGCGGCGGTGGCATGTCTGCTGTTTATATGAATGGTCCCTTTTCAAGTGGTACATTACTATTAGTTGCGGGTGGAGGGTCCGGTGGATTTGGAATAGGAGATATTGCTGGACTTAATGCAGAACCTCCTAGTCCATCTGGCACACGAGCAGGTGGCGGTACACAATCAGGCGGTGGCGGCGGAGGTTCAGGAACTTCTGGTGGTTCTTCGGGAAGTCCTGGTTCTCAATTTGCAGGTGGTTCGGGAGGCACTCATGCGGGTGGTGGTGGTGCTGGATATTATGGAGGAGGCGGTGGCGGTGGAGATGCAGGTGCTGCCACTGGAGCTCCTGGTGGTGCTGGATCCAGTTACATAAACACTTCATATTTTACAAATGATACAACTGATAGTGGACTTGCAAATGGTGTAGTAATTGCAAATATTTTTAGAAGATTTCCTGCTCCCTTTAATCCACCAATGCCATTTAGTGGACCCCCAACTGCTTCATTTCCATATGGCCCTCTTCTATATCCAGGTCCATATAGTCAACCTCCTGGAAACACTGCATCTAATCCATTTCCGGGACAAAATACAGGACATCCTTTATATAATCCAAGTTATGGTGGCGGATCTAGATCGGGAAGTGATGGATATCCAGGTTCAATTCATGTAACAATAGCAGGTACTACATATTCATACACAACTGTTGGACCCCATGTTCTTACAATACCATAATATTTGACACTTTTCCTAACTTCCCATATAATAAACCTGAATAGATTATTCACATATGGCTTCCGGTAAGAATATCTACTACATATATTCTTACTTAAGGGAGAATCATAGTCCTTATTATATTGGTAAAGGTTCTGGTAAAAGAGCATATACAAAAGGACCTAAAGAAGTTAAACCACCAAAAGATAAATCAAGAGTTAAGATTATTAAAGCAGATCTAACAGAAGAAGAAGCATTCCTGTTAGAGAAACTTTATATCTTAATGTTTGGTAGAGTTGATTTAGGTACTGGTATTTTAAGAAATAAAAGTGATGGTGGTGATGGAGCTTCTGGTTATATAGTATCACCAGAAGAGAGAAAAAGAAGAAGTGAAAGAATGAAGGGGGTTACAAGACCTCGGTGGATTTATGATAAAATTGCCGCAAGTAATACTGGTAAAAAAGCAAGCACTGAAACTAGAGTAAAGCAGAGTGTTGCTAAAAAAGGTAAAACTTGTACCGAAGAACATAAAAGAAACGTGAGTAAAGCAAAAGCAAGTCCACACAAAATTACTTTTGTTGATGGTAGAGAAATAATTGTTGAAAACATTATGGACTTTTGTAAACAGTCATCTTACAAATATAGTGGAATTTACAACGTTAAATTGGGATATAGAAAATTTTATAAAGATATTGTAGAAGTTCAAAAAATCATTTGACACTTCTAAAAAGTTTCTATATAATGATGTTGAACACATAATAGGAGATTGAAAGTTGGCTTTTCAGAGCATATGGTTTTTCAGTGACCTCCCAGAAGATGTAGTAGATATTGTTGAGAGAGATCTCACAGAAAAGTTCGAAGAGCAGATGGCAGACTCCCGACTTCACGGAGATGCCCTAAACAAAGATAAAAGAAACTCACAAAACGCCTGGATTCCCACTACTCATTGGGTTGGTGGATTTGTATGGCACTATATCCAACGCGCAAATCGTGAAAACTTCCTTTATGACCTCCACTGTATTGATGGAGAATCAATGCAGTTTACTAAGTACAGTGAAGGGCAGTTCTATGGTTGGCATAATGATGCAGGACTTGCAACTCAATACAAACCAGTAAGTGTTGGTAATCGTCAAGATGGTCTAGCACAAGATTTCTTGAATGAAAATATTGAACTTGTGAGAAAACTTTCATTTGTGGTTCAACTTTCTGATCCTGATGATTATGAAGGTGGAAACCTGCAACTGCTTGATGAGGCAGGAAATAGTTATATTGCCCCTCGTAAGCGTGGCACTGTAATTCTGTTTGATTCCCGCACGATGCACCGTGTTCTTAAAGTCACAAAAGGAACCCGTAAGAGTTTGGTAGGTTGGACGTGTGGTCCGCGTTGGAAATAAAGAACAACGGTGGAGGTAATATAAATAC
>JACCDT011393996.1_pt1 | contig 15019 bp, 19 predicted proteins | sample 7446291 | NCBI WGS metagenome assembly JACCDT01 (sample SAMN15323446, study PRJNA562643) | freshwater metagenome | isolation source: river surface water | place: USA:Blue River Watershed | collected 2017-08-17
AGCAGAAGGTCTTGACAAGGAGTTGTTTGGTCTATTTGATGATGGCGACATCACACAGTCTGTTGGTACTGCCAACACAGACATCGTAGCCGCTGACATCATGAAGGCTGCTGCTATCATCCGTGCTAACAAGTACACAGGTCCAATGTTTGCTGTGTTGAATCCCAAGCAGGCCTATGGTATCAAGGCTGCTATGACAGCAACTAACAGTTACCAAAATGCTACTCCAACTGGTGCTGGTGCTCTTGCTCAGTACTTCGTTGGTACCATTGGTGGTGTTACTATCCTTGAAAGTGCTCTAATTGGCATTGATGTTGATGGTGACAGTTATGGTTGCGTATTTGCTCCAGCCGCTTTTGGTCTAGCACAGCGCGGTGGTGTTACAATGGAAGAACAACGCAATGCTGCCAAGCGTAGCACTGATGTTGTTATGACAGCAGTTGCTGGTGCAGGTATCCTACGCCCAGAATTGGCTGTTAAGATCCAAGGTGATGCATCACTATAATCTTTAATTAGATTACTAAAAAGGACTGTGTAAAAGCAGTCCTTTTTTTTTGACTGTTTCCTAGGGATTTTTTTTAATCAAACTAAATACTATATCACAGAAGGACTGTGATATTTGAGAAGAAGGACTTCGCTATGGCATATGCTACAATTGACGACCTCGTATTGGTCGAACCTACTATCGCTGACTACGGAGTGATAGATTTTGATGCAGAACTTGCCCGTAGCGAACAAGAAATCAACAGAATACTACAGGTTCGTTGGTTCCAGAATTACAAAAGAGATCAAGGCAAGCCAGACCTAGTCTTTGATTCAAGTCTATTGACAGCCAGTCAGTGGACACAGGCCACAGTCTATCACGCATTGGCCTATCACATTTGCCCTAAACTGTCTAAGTTTGAAACACAGGGCAATGAAGACACATTCCAAGTTAAGATGAACTACTACTCAGGTCGTTTTGAGCATGAGATGGATCTCTGCTTGAGATTGGGTGTAGAATATGATCTTGATGACAGCGGAACACTTACCACAGCAGAAAAGAAAAGTGTTAACAGTCTAAGGCTGGTAAGATGAGCATTAGAGAAACCACAGCAGAAAATATCCTACAGGCTCTCAAGGACATAGAAGATCCCAGACCTGTATTGGTAACCCGCGAGCCATTTGAAGTTACTGAGTTGGCTATCACACAGTTTCCTGCACTGTTAGTACAACAGACTACTGAAACTAGGGAAACTATTACCATGGGCCTGCCCAATCAAGGACGCAGAAGAGGCCAAATGACCTTTGAAGTCCGTGGATTTGTTCGTGGCACAGAACTAGATACCAAACGCAATCTATTGATTGAAGCCGTAGAAGATGCTCTAGACAGTGATCGTTATTTGGGTCAACAGAACCAAGGTGTCCTAGACACACAGATCACTGAAATTGAAATAGTACCAAGACTACAGCCTCTAGCAGAGTTTCGCATGGTAGTTTTGGTAACCTACAATTATCTAAGGGGAAGTCAATGATTACTGTAACCAAAGAGGGAATTTCAAGGGCAGTCTCCTTGAAGCGACTAGAAGAATACACACTGGCTGGTTGGACACAAGAACAGTCCAAGGTCAGTAAAAAGAAGAAGGCTGAAAAGCCAGCGGAAACAGCGCCTGAAGCCGCACAAGAAGATCAGGGCAATGCTAATCAAGGAGAATAACTTATGGCAACCTTAACAGGTAACAATGGCGTTGTCAAGATTGATAACGCTTCAGGAACACCCACTGCTGTAGCCGCAGTTCGCAATTTTTCAGTAGAGATCACCAGTGATACTATTGAGACCACAGCAATGGGACAAGAAAATCGCAGTTATGTAAAAGGCTTGGCTTCATGGTCAGGTTCAGCAGACATCTATTTTGATGCCGCTAACCTAACAGGTGGTGCTAGTGTGATCGCTGCTCTGATCCCTACAGGTGGTTCAGTTGGTGACAGCCCAATTACAGTTGAATTATATCTCAACAACACTGCTAACAAATTTTCAGGCGAAGCAATCATCACTGGATACACAGCCAATTCCAGTATGGACGGAATGGTAGAAGCATCAATCAGTTTCCAAGGATCTGGTGCCTGCACATTCACAGCCTAATAGGAGACGATCATGGCAACTTTATCAGGTAATGACGGTTCAATAGTAGTAGGATCTACTACTGTGGCCGCAGTGCGTAATTTCTCAGTTGAAATTACTGCTGACACAATTGAAACTACTGTTATGGGTCAAGAGAACCGCAGTTATGTGCGTGGCTTGGCCACATTCAGTGGTTCAGCAGACATCTATTTTGATCCCAGTGAGTTTGATGGTGCGGAAGCAACATTCAATCCTACTAATTCATCAAATGCAGTAGGTGATGCACCAGTGGCAGTTAAATTCTATGTCAAGCAGGATGCTAGTAATGACCAAGTGTTCACAGGCAATGTGATTGTCACTGGTTATACAGTAAACTCTAGCATGGATGGTATGGTAGAAGCCTCAATTTCCTTCCAAGGAAGTGGTGCTACTACATTCTCTGCATCAGGTAATGTATAATGCAAATTAGTGTTACATTTGATCGTAGAAGTCTTGAACAGGATCTGGGCAAGTTTGTAGCCAAACTAGCCCAAGATACCTTTAAGGCTGCTCGTGATGTAACACCAGTGAAAACTGGTCGTGCTCGTAGTGCTTGGACCAAGCAGACTGCACGAGATAATTTTGTAGTACAAAATAAGGTTCCTTATATTGAAAGACTAGAGGCTGGAGCGAGCCGTCAGGCGCCTACAGGAATTATAGGACCAACTCTAAACACAATTAAAGGAAAATACAAATGAGTAAGATTTTAGAACGAGCAACGGCACATTTTCGTAATCAGATTTCAGGTGAAATGAAATCAATTACTGTGCCAGAGTGGGATTGTAAGATTTGGTACAAATCCGTGACCAACCTCAAAGAGGAAGGCAAGATTCTTGAACTGAGCCAACAGGGTAAAACTGTTGAAGCATTGGTTGAAAGTCTTGTAGTTCGTGCCCGCAATGAGGATGGATCAAAGATGTTTACCATGCCTGATAAGGTTACTCTAATGAACGAAGTAGATCCAAAAGTTCTAATTCGTGTTGTTGGAGAAATGAATCAAGTAGAAGATCTTACACAGGAAGCAGTAGAAAAAAACTAAGAGCGGACCCAGATTTGATGTTTGCCTATAGATTGGCAAAGGATCTGGGCCGCACTGTAGAAGAGATCTTAGAAATGTCTACTGCGGAGTTTGCAGGATGGGCTGCTTTCTACAAAATAGAAGCAGAAGAAACAAAGCGAGCATTAGATAAAGCAAAAGGACGCAGACATGGCTGACGCACAAATTAAAATTACCGCTGATACCAGCCAAGCAGAACGGGCGCTGGGTAGTCTTAACAACAGTCTGCGATCTTTGGCCAGTGTGGTAATTGGTGCTGGCCTGTTTAAGTTCACAGATGATCTGCAGAACATGCAGAACAAACTGCGTATTGCTGCCCGTAGCAATGAAGAATTCAACAAGAGTCTAGGCTATGTCAAGGCCATTGCTGATTCAACTGGACAGAGTCTAACTGCCATTGGTGACCTTTATTCAAGGGTAGCCAGCAACGCAGAAAAATTAGGTTATAACACAGAACAGGTAGCCACTGTTACCAATGCATTTGCCACAGCACTCAAGGCCAGCGGAGCCAGTGCTCAGGGCAGTAGCAGTGCTCTTTACCAATTTGGTCAGATACTAAACAAAGGCAAGGTCAATGGTGATGAATTTACCACCATGACTGAAAACCTCAGTGGTCCTGTCATGGGGCTATTGGCCAAGAACATGGGCTTGACCACTGCTGAACTGATCAAATACAAAGAAAAAGGTCTAATATCAGCCAAAGACTTTACAGATGCACTGATCCGCAGTACCAGTGAACTCAACAGTATGCAGGGCAAGACTCTGCCAACACTGGGACAGAGCCTACAGCGTATTACCAATGCATTTGGTGATCTAATAGTTAAGATTGATCGTGCCACAGGAGTCACAGACCTAATTGCTCGTGCCATGACTTGGCTCAGCAAGAATGTTGACACAGTTTTACCTCTAATCTCAGCATTCATAGGCGCATTTGCTGCTGGTAGAATAGTGGCAGCAGTGACAGCACTCTATGAAATGGTTAAGGTCATTCGTGCAGTTGGTATTGCTGCCGCTGTAGCAGGCGCACTGGCATCAGGTGGTGTTACTGCCATTACTGCTCTAGCAGGTGCTGCCGCAGCCTATGGTGCCAGCAAATTATTGTTTGACAAGGTTGATGAAAGCATCCAACAGATGAACATTGACCTAGAAGCAACTGGTGAGGCTGCAAGAAATGGTCTAGGTGAAGCCAATACACAACTGTCAGGTATTGGTGACAAACTTAAAGAAATACTGCGTGATCTAGATCAACAGATCAGTCTTGGTGTCATGTCAGAAAGACAGTACAGGATTGAAAGTGAAATACTTGGTCGCAACAAAGACCTACAGTATTCAATGACTGAGGCTCAAAAGAGTGAACTAAGAACTAGACTACAGAAACTAGAAACTCTAAAAGCAGAGCGTGAGTTCTTGACCTTAATTGATCAAGCAACCAGTGATATCCGTACTAGCACTGCATTGAATACCATTGAAAGCAAGTACCTAGCAGAATACGAAAAACTAAGACTTGAGTACGGCAAAGAATACGCTGACAAGAAAAAAGAACATTTAAGATTTATTGCTCAAGAAGTTGTAGCAGTACAAGAAGCCAATAAGATTGTGCGAGATAATCTATTGGCAGTTGATCTTGAAAGAACCTATAGACAAAACATCAACAATTACACAGTAGCACAACTGGATGTTTTAGGTCAAATAGCCACAATACAAAGACAAAGCGGTGTACAGTTAAGCGAAGATCAAACTAGATTGATTGCCATAACTGAACAGCGCCGCAAACAGTTAGAATATCTCAAGCAGATGAAATCTGCTGTTGAAGCAGTCAATGAGCCATTAGTAGGGCCAGCCGCTGGTGCTGCTGCCGCTGGACAGTTAGCGCAGTTAGATCCTGTTAAGGCAGCACTGACACAGCAGAGAACTATCAGTATAGGTCTACAACAACTGCGTGACATGGATCTAATCAGTGAACAACAGTATCAGACTGCTAAAGTAGCAGCGGCTGTTGAAGCACAGCAGGCCATGTATGACGCTACCAAGAAGCGTTTTGAAAATGAGAAACTGCTACAGATCCAACAGGCCACTGGCACTAGATTTGGATTTGAAACACAAAAGCAGATGGCTGCTGAGGCTGCTAATTTTGAAAAGAAATCTGCACAGGAAAAATATGCATTTGCCTTGGATCAAGCCGCGCAGATGTACACTAGTCTAGGCACTTACAATCGCCAGGCATTTGAAGCAGCCAAGGCATTTAACATTGCCAATGCTATCATGAACACCTACATGGCTGCTACCAAAGCATTGGCCACATATCCACCTCCATTCTCATTCATTGCTGCCGCTGCCGCAGTGGCCATGGGCTTGGCACAGGTAGCCAGCATCCGCAGTCAGAGTTACTCAGGTCGTGCTCTAGGTGGACCAGTTATGGGTGGCAATCCATACATAGTTGGTGAGAATGGTCCAGAACTGTTCACACCCAACACCACTGGCAGCATAACTAGAAATGATCAACTAGGCATGGGTGGTGTTACAAATATTAACTTTACCATACAGGCCAATGACGCACAGGGCTTTGATGACCTATTGGTACAACGCCGTGGCATGATCACTCAAATGGTCAGTGATGCACTAGTTGAAAGAGGACAGAGGGCACTATAATGAGTGGAACATTACCGCAATCACCAGCGTTTGAGGCTGTAAATTTTAGAATCAACACACCAATGTTGACCAACGAAACACTCAGTGGCATACGCCGCAGAGTTGGCATGGGACATAGTTTTTACACATTCACTGCCAAATATTCAAATGTCACTGCCTATAATATTGGGCCAATAAATGCTTTCCTAGCCAGTCAATATGGCGCATTGGACAGTTTTCAAGTGATCATACCAGAAATCAGTTATTCAAAGAGCACCAATCCACCTACAACTACTCCACAGACCAGTGCTAACCTAGCCCGTGGTGCTAATTCAATTGCACTGACCAATTGTGGTGCTAACAAGACTGTGCTGTTAGAAGGTGACTATTTCAAATTCTTACATGCCAGCACACCAACTACAACCTATACTAAAGTCTATATGTGCGTTGAAGACTGCGTCAGCAATGGCTCAGGTGTGGCCACACTGTATTTTAGTGCCAGTGCTGTTGAAGCCATTCCTAGTGGTACTAGTCTAGTAATTGATGCTGTGCCATTTACTGTGATACAAGATGGTGATGTTCAGGAATATTCAGTAGGCGCAGGTGGCATGACCACACTGCAAATTGACTGTAGAGAAGTTTGGGGGACAGCAGTCTAATGAAAACCTATGCAAATGATCTAAGAGATGAATTCCTGCGTGGCAAGTCTATTGCCGTTGATCTAGTTGAATTATATCTCCTACAACAAGATGATGTCACTGCTGACACAGTGCGTCTCTGCACAGGTGGATTTAACATTGACTACTCAGGCAATACCTACACAGCACAAGGTGATTTTATTGGTTTTTCAACTGTCAGTGAAGACTTTGATGTCAAGGTAGGCAAGTTTTCAATTTACCTCAGCGGTGTTGACAACAACCTAGTGACCAAATTTACTAGAACACACTATGAAGGACGCCGTGTGGTCATACGCAAGGCTTTCTTAGATTTTCAACCAATGACACTGAACATTGTTGACGCACCAATGATTATTTTTGATGGTACTATCTACAATGTCAGCATCACAGAATCAGCAGTGACCTGTTCAATTACTGTTGAATGTTCAACTCTGTGGGCTGACTTTGAGCGTACCAATGGCCGTAAGACCAATAATGGCAGCAATTGGCTGTTTCAAGGCATAGCCACTGACACTGCTTTTGAAAAATCAGGTTATGTAGGCAACACAGAGTACAAGTGGGGCAAAATATGATAGTCCGTAAGATGCAACCACATGAACTTGAAGCAACTGTAATCTGCTTTAACTATTATAGAGATGAAGCCATAGAAGCCCTGCCTCGCATAGCGGGAGAATATAATGAAAACAGCATGGTTCAAACTATTCGCGGATATGCCATCAAAAATGAATTCTGTTGGTTCAATGCCTATGAAGGACAGCGTGTAGTTGGCTTCATTGGCGGCTACATCACTGATCTGCCTTGGAACCAAGAAATACTCACAGCCAATATCAGTTTTGTCTACTTACTGCCCACACACCGCAGTCTAGAAAACTTCCGCAGTCTCTACAAAGAATTTCAATTGTGGGCTTCAGAGTTTGGCTGTCAAGAAATAACCGCAGGCGATATAGGCATCAATATAGATCGCAGTCGCAGTCTATATGAACATTTGGGTTTTAAACAAATCCTACTAATGACCAAGGATCTAACAAATGAGTAAGGTTTTTAAAGCGGTTGGCAATGCTATCAGCGGAGTAGTCAAGGCCGTTGGTAATATTGTTTCAGGCGTAGTCAAAGCAGTTGGTAAGGTAGTCAGTTCAGTAATCAACTTTGTAGCCAGCCCCTTTATGAGCCTATTTGGCATACCAGATGCTCCAGGCGCTACACAAGAAGCAGAACGACAACAGGGTGTACTGATACAGCGTCAGGGATCCAATGTCAACTTACCTATAATCTATGGTTATCGCCGTGCGGCAGGTATTGTGGTCTATGCAGAAACAGGCAGTGACAACAACAAATACCTATGGGTAGCCTATGCATTCTGTGAAGGTGTAGTTGAAGGTCTGCACCAATTGTTTATTGATGACAATCAACTGCCTAGTTCAATTGTAGGACGCCTAAATGCAGGTGAAATTGTAGATATCACAGACACTGCCAGCAAATACAAAGACCGTGTGCGCCTACAGTGGTATCCAGGTGGTTACTATTCAGGCAGTCCTCAAAGCACAGGCATAGGCGCTAACAGCATACTGAAAGAAAGCCCAAGTTGGAAAGCAACCAATCATTTTAATGGGGTAGCGGTCCTGTTTGCTCGTTATGAGTGGAAAAAGATCACCACACAAGAAGAAGCAGACAACAATCCATTCTCAGGCAACATACCCAATGTCTATGGTGATATCCTAGGCAAGCGTGTGGCCAGCCTAACCATTGCCAATCCAGAATCTTATACTTGGGATACTGCTCCTATTCGTTACAGTACTAACCCAGCAGAATGTCTGCTAGACTACCTACGCAGACCTACCTATGGCAAAGGTTTGACCAACGACGATATTGACTGGGACAGTTTTAAAATAGCAGCCGCTAAGTGCAACACATTGGTTACCTATGTAACAGGTATTAATGGTCCTATATTGACTATGAACTATGTGGTAGACACTGGACAGACCATATTCAACAATGTCAAGAGCATGTTGACCAACTTCCGTGCTTATCTACCCTATGTACAGGGCAAGTATAAACTGAAAATTGAAGATGCTGGCAATCCTACTGACATTACCAGTGGTGCTGCCACAGTTTATGGCACTACCTTTGACAAAGATACCATTGTAGGTGACATAACCTACACAGGTATTGATCGCAGTAGCAAATATAACCAAGTTGTGGTAACCTATGTTGATCCAGACAACAAATGGTCAAATCAACAGGTAGTTTTCCCAGAAAGCGAAACAGATCGCCAGTACTATGTGACCATGGACGGTGGTCGTGAATACAAGGGTGAATTTACCTTTGGTGGTATCACTAACTATGCCATTGCCAAAGACATGGCTAGATTGATTTGGTACAAGAGCCGTTTTCAAGATACCTGTAGTTTCAAGATGGATGGTCATGGTTTTGAACTAGAGCCAGGTGACAACATCTACATCAACAGCACAGTTCTGCAGTTTGGCAATGATCCTAATGCAGGTGCTATTCCTTGGCGTATTGTCAGTATCAAATTGAACAATGACTACACATTTGATGTAGGCTGTGTACGCAATCCTGATTTCATGTATCCCTATACTCGTGTAGGTGAGATTGACATTGTACTGCCTCCATACATACCTAAAGGTGCCAGCATTGAGTTTCCAAGAACTGTTAGAGTACCTTTGGGATTAAAGCCTCCAACTCGTGCCACAGCCACAGACGGCTTTGGTGGTACACCCTCACATCCAGCACCAACTGATCCAACAGCACCAGGAGGTGGCGGTAATGGTGGCGGTGGCAATGCTACCAGTCCAAATACTCCACCTGCACCACCTCCTGTGATTGTGCCATTGACTTCAGTGATTAGAATAGATCGCGCGACCTACACAGTAGAGAACGGACAGATCTATGCTACCATTGAATTTGCACAGCCAGATCATCCACAGTACAATGGTGCTATATTTTATTTCAAGCGCAATATATCAACAGATACCTATTGGCGCACCTATGATTCAACAGATAAGCCGGGAGCGAATCGCACTGTTAGCATCAAGATAGGACCTTTATTGGCTTCAACTTACAGCCTAAAGAGTCGTGTCTATTACACCACTGGTGAAAGCAGTACAGTAGTTGGTACAGCCACACTGAATGTAGTGGCCAACACCAACGAAAATCCTGTGGACTACAGTGAAACAGCAGGCAGTGGTTGGACCTTGCCAACCACTCCGCCACCAAACCCAAGAAATACATTCTGGGCTACAGTTACAGCACAGCCTATACTGAGTGCTGGTGCACCTACTAATCCTCGTACCATGCAGGTCACTCTCACACAGGATATCAGTGTTAGAGGTATTAATGGTTATGTAGCAGGTGTTAAGATCTACTATAAGGCCAGTTCAGCAACCTACTGGAGTGAAAGCAGTTATACATTTGCACAGCCTTACATAGAAGGTACAGCGCAGACATTTACTCTGCCATTTACACTGGGTGTACCAACTTATCCTAGTGCGCCTGGTACTGCTGACAACTATGATTTTATATTCCGTGCCATGTACATTGATGGTACACAGAGCACTTACCAATATAGAATTATGACTGTGAATGTTGAACAGAGCAATCTAGGTTCATATTCATTTAATCCATTTACAGAAAGACTGCCAGCCAATCAAGGTCAAGAATTAGCCACAGCATTTGAATTTACCACAGTTGACAATGCACCTCCAGGATCAGTTGTTGATCCTCGTGACATGACTGTGGGCCTGCTCAGCATAGAAGAGCGATTGGTTTCAGGCGCACAGAAGATGCGTGTGTTTATCAATCCACCTAACGCAGTCAATTTGCCTACTTGGTATGGCATGCGTGTTTACAAGCGTCCTGTCAGTCCAGGAGAAAATCCTGCATTTACACAGCATGACATTTCACCTATTACTGCTGGTACAGGTGGTGAGTGGAGTTTTGCCTTTGATTGGACCTTTGATCAAACACAGGAGTTAGTCCTAGTGCCCCTAGTTGAGTACAATGGTCGTGTTACTGCTCGCCAAGCATGGTTTGGTTCAGGATTCATACACAACAGAACAACAGCACAGGAATATCCCAGCACAGCCAATTGGCTCAGTAGATTCAACATGAGATTGATGGACACACAGATGGCCCTAAATCAGTTGAATACCACATTCCCACAGGCAGATCCTACTGTGCAGGTCACAGTTTGGGATCGTGTGCAGTTAGACCTAGGACAGAGTAATTTTGCCAACCAATGGTACTATCGTTTGACCTACAGTCATCAACACATAGCCAGTTTCCAAGAACTGCATGTCTACAGACGCAGCCGTATTGCCACAGCACAGCCCAGTGGTACTAGCCAATATTGGGGTACGGGTCGTTGGGAAAAGGTCACAGTTACCACTGCCAATCCATCAGGCACAGTTACCATAAACCTACGCCCTAGCATTGCCTACACTGAATTTTCAACTTACAGTGGCAATCCTGCGGGTCCAACACCGTTGGTCAGTACACAGTACACAACCAACAAGCCCTTGTGGCCATTTACCACAGGCGCCAGCATAGATGAGTTTTTACTGGTGGTCAAATCAGGTGGTGTAGTCAGCGCCAAAGCCATATTACTGCCCGTTATAAACCGTGTGCCATTGACCAGTCGTGTAGATGGTCTAAATCCAAATAGACCTACTACAGTTACAGTTGCGGACTATAATAACTATGCAGCCACATGGCAGCGCAACCTCAGTGAAGCAAGAACTCCTGTAGATCCTGCTAATCTGTTGAACAACAGTCTAACACCAGGTGCCAATCCAGTGCCTGTGGTCAGCCCAACTATTGTATAAGGAACAGTCATGGCATTACCTGCAACCAACGGACAACTAGATCCAGAACTAAATCAGGTTTTCCCTAGTAACACAGGCACTTGGAGTGAACTGTCAGGAACCACTTGGGCTGATTGGAATCAGTGGATAACCAAGCCCAGCAATCCTATGACTTGGCTAACAGATATACTAGATTTAGGCGCAGTTAAGACAGTTAACCTCAAGATAACAACAGATGCCAATGGTTTAGTTGAATATGATGTTTATACCAGTTCAACTGGTGCATTTGCTGGTGAAGAAGTATTGACTACTATTGCACAGGCTGCCACAGGTGTGACTAGTTTTACCTGTCAATATATTGCTGTGGTAGTCAAGGTCACTCAAACACAGGGTCTGAACACACTGAATTCAGTTGAACTCAAGGCCAATGACAGCCGCATCAATATTTTACTCAAAGATATATCAACTTCAACGCTTAGTGGTACTATCACTGCTAGACAATTGGCTCTACCTAGGTCAGTCAGTGGTATTGTAGACATGATCATTACTCCACATCAGACCAGCAGTCCTTATACGCTGGATCTATATGTCAGTTCAACACAGACCAGCACACAATTGGTGCCTAAGATTGTCAGCAAGTCAGCGTCAGCACCTACTGTGGCTCTTGTTGGACTAGACAATCAACCCCGTGATGGTGTCATTGATGTGGCCATATGGGCATTACCTGAACAGTATATGGACGGTAATAATTTAACAACAAGATAATTAATTAAAAGGATAGAACATGGCATTTCCATCAGGAACTTCAATTAGCACAGCAAATTTGGACTCAGCAAGTGATGATCCTAGTCTAGCCCGTGCTAATCTATTAACAGCAGTACAGACGCTGAATCAATTGATTGCCAGCGAAAATTCAGCCAGTGGCGTGGCAGTATTAGATGGCAATGCACAATTAGACACTGCACATATACCACCAGAAATCAGCCCTACAACTTTGACACTGAGTCCAGTAGATGGTATTGTCAAAGTAGAAGATCGTGTGCGCCTGCAGATCAAAACTGCTGCACAGGTCTTGGCATGGGCAGATCCTGCTGTGGGTGACATGTGCTTGATTGCCACGGACCTAACTGGTGCTAGCCCCAAATTGGCCATGTATGATGGTACCAATTGGCGCTATGTGGCTCTTTCAACTTGGACCATAGTAACATGACACTAAAAGAACTAGCACAAGAAATCAAACTGATCAAAGAGAATCATCTCAAGCACATGCAGGATGACATTGATCGTGTAGACAAAAAACTGGAAAAAATGGATGGTCGTGTTTGGGCTATTTTAATCATCTTAGTTGGTGCTGTAGTTCTGCCTAAGGTAGTAGATCTTATCAAGACAATACCAAATTAAGAACCAAATAATTTTTTGGTACTGAAAAACCCGCTACAGTGATGCCGCTATAGCGGTTTTTTTTGGGGTCAAAAACAGAATTTTCTGTTTATAGAGTCAGTAGTACACTGACCAGTCCCTGCTCTATCTTAGTGCCAATTCTAGAGCCATATTTTAAATATTGGCATGGATCCAAAACAATTTTATCAAAAACTCACAGAATTGACCTATTGGGATTTTCCCAATCATGGTCGTGCTACCAAAACACACAAGGCCAAACCTACTGTAAAGACTCGCAAGGAACAGGCTAGGCTCATAGCCCGTTGGCAGAACCCTCTAGAACAGTATCCTGGACTATTGGACAGTCCTCTAGAGATAGAAGAAGAGCCAGAAGACTGGGATGAACAAGAGCAAGACGAGGCCAAAACTCAAATACCAGAACGGGAATCCCTACAGCCTAATGCCACACAGCCGCCCAGAATCATAGCCCTAAGAACACAGCCTACGGCCTGTGACAGTTGTGATCGTACCTATACTGAACGAGTCATGACCAGCCAATGGATCAAAGAACAACAGTGTTGGCGTCAAAGCTGTTCTGCCTGTGGAGAATATTGGTACGAACGGCCTAAAAATAACGAAAAATTTTAAGTTGCCTATAAATAATTGTGTTAGGGGCTCTGTATTCCTATCTCCGTTGGATATACAGTGCAAGGCTGTAGTTTCTTCTGAATTGGTTTAGCCATTTCCAATTCAATCTTCCTGGAGCCCCTAACACCCTTACCTACCAAAGGCCTAGACAGGGCCTTTTTTTATGTGTTATACTAAATACACAAGGAGATAGGAAATAAAAAATGCCAATAACCTCATTAAGCAAGCATGACACACATGACATGCAGATACACCTAACACGACCTAATGCCAGCCGTCATTGGGCTGCTCTACGCTGCCAACAATGCAATACACATATTCAATGGCTGAGCCAACAAGACACACAGACATTGGTCAATCTAGGTGTGTCAGTTAGCCCTAACATGTTTAGCCCCAAAAGACGAACAAAGATGATCAACATTAGGGATCTAGGCCTATGACCTATACTCCCAATTTCAATGATCCCCGTGTTCAGGCCAAGATCAAACGGGCATTGACTTTCGTAGAACAATATACAAGGCCACAACAGGTAGTTTGGTTCAGCAGTAAGGTGCTTTACCAAAACTTTGGCAATACCAGCAAACCTCTTGGCCGTTATCTTAAAGAACACCTGTTGTCAGTTGCAGACAAATATTACAACTCACAAACAGGTGTTTGCATGAAGTACACACGCAATGTCTCTGGCATACAGGCAGTCAAGCAGGCCGCTGGATTGGCTAATTTCTTACCCCAATTGACACCTGAACAAGAACAACAGTTGGCCACAGGCAATTTTGACTATACTGATAAAAGCAATAGAAGTTTTAACAGTCTGCAATACATACCCAAGGCCATCAGTGGACCTCTAATGGCCAATCATGGCTATACCTATCACTATGACATAGAAGCCGCCGCGCCAACACTAATCATACAACAGGCCCGTAGATTAAACCCCAATCTAGCGTTACCACACTTGGAACAGTATGTTAACAATCGCAGTCAAGTCCGTGGTCAAATAGCCCAACAGTGTCAAATTACTGAAGCACAGGTCAAAACAGTGATCAATGGTGTTCTCACTGGAGGTGTGGTCAGCAGGTGGCAAGGAGGTAAGATCTTTAAGGAATTGAATTACTCACATGATGCAGTGATTAGACTTAGAAATAACCAATTATTCCTAGGAATCAAAGAGGACATAAAATCTATTTGGACTACACTTAAAGTGGAATTCCCTGTGAGGTATCTCACAGACAAGAATGGTAATTCCAGAAAGAAGAGACTGAGTAGTAAGGACAAGAGTTCACTGTATTTTGAACTAGAATCACAAGTAGGGAAAATTATTCGTAGGGTTTTGTCTAAGAGAAAGATCAAATGTCTTTGGAAACATGATGGGTGGTCATGTGATAGGTTTATTGATCCGCTTGATGTTGAACTTGAAGTGAGGAGAGCAACTGGTTACTCTATCAAACTTGAATGGAACAAATATGAGGACTGATGAACCTATATTAACAGTTATCCTATAATTGTTCTATTATACTTCTACTGATCTCTACAAAAACAACTCAAAAGGATCTGTTTATCATGACAAAACTGCAAAATTGGCGTAGAATTGACTTCATTGATGTCATAGCCAGTGACTGTGAACTGCCCATACCCTGCTCTGCATCTGACTGCACTTGGGATGAAGCCGCAC
>JACCDT010186454.1_pt1 | contig 15011 bp, 12 predicted proteins | sample 7446291 | NCBI WGS metagenome assembly JACCDT01 (sample SAMN15323446, study PRJNA562643) | freshwater metagenome | isolation source: river surface water | place: USA:Blue River Watershed | collected 2017-08-17
GGCCTCGTGGTCAATGCAACAGCCACAGAAAATGAGAAACTCCTGAAAGAAATGATCTCACAAAAAGACGCAGATAAGGCGGGTGAATTCAGTCTCACTGATCGCAGACTCTCTCGTATTACAAAATTTATGGGAGAAACTCTCTACGATGAAAACGTCGGTGGACCATTTGGGAATACCCACATCGCTCTCGGCATGGCCTACAAAGATGCGTACACTGGCGACGTCGCAAATACTACAAACGAAGAATGGGAACGCCTCGGGTACAACGACTCTGTCGTGCACACTGATATGATGAGTACCGCAGATAGAACTGTGACTGCGACTCTCAAAGATGGCTCTGAAGTAGTGATTTACAAGGGTGGGGAGTTTTTAATCTAAAAGAGATGCTCTAAATTTTTCGAGAGCCTGTTGAGTTTGTTCAAGGACTGGTATGTATTCTGGAAATCGTAGTGGATGAACACCGTGTGGCATAGTTCAATCATAGCCAAAATATCAATGTGATTTTATACGAGGCCTAACCCCTGTTCAATCTATATCGATTGATGTTATTTTAGCATCCTCATACGAAGCATAAGTCAAAAAGGTACGTCAAAGAGAAAAATCTATTCCTCTTCCTCGTTTTTGTTTGGCAACAAACTGCATACTATCAAATGTTCATGTTCATGATAAATCTTCTGTCAATAAATATAATCAGTCTATTCCGCTTTTTTTAAATCTTTCATTTGAAAAACCCGCAGATGAAAATTCTTTCCCTTGGACAAGCAAAAAAATAGCATCAGAAACTCTACGAATTTCTCTCAATATATGGGCAGGGTGGGTACCAAGATGGGCAGGAGATTCCAACATATTAATATATAATAAATATTATAAATAATATGCAAATATTTTGTTCTGGAATATTGTGTCTATTTTTTTAGTAGATCCCTAATCTCCATCAACAACTCTTCTTGTGTTGGACCTTTTGGCACTTCAGGAACTGGAGTAGCTGGTTTGAGTTTTGCCATCGCTTTGACCACAAGGAAAATACAAAATGCGATAATTAGGAAATCAACCGCTGATTGTGCAAAATTTCACCAATTGAGTGTCAATTCTGGAATACCCTTTTGCATTCCTGGGACTTCTTCGACTGCTTTTCGGATGACGAATTTGTATTCTGTGAAATTCACACCACCTGTGAGGAAACTAATAACGGGCATAATTACATCAGTCACGAGCGATGTTACAATTTTACCAAATGCACCGCCAATAACGACTCAGACGGCGAGATCGACGACGTTGCCACGCATAGCAAATGCTTTGAATTCTTGTACAAATGACATAAGAGTGAGGTAAAAAGTAAACACAATAATAGTAATCAGGAATCATGAATTGCAAGCATACAGACAAAATCTCTGTTGTATTTTGTGAGCAATAAAATACGATAGAACCATATGAAAAAATTGTTCCTTTCTCTGAAAAATACAATCAAGCAAGCATGGTCGCTCGATACTCGATCATTGAGCTTATTTCGAGTTGGTATAGCTCTCGTAGTAATAGCCGACCTTTGTCTCAGAAGTCGCTACATGATTGAGCATTATACAGATTTCTGACTCTTCCCTCGCGAGGCACTTTTTTCTCTCGAAAATAGCAAAACAATGTTTACGATTCATGCAGCGAATGGGCAACTCTGGTATCAGATACTCCTCTTTGCTCTCCATGGTTTCTTCGCTCTCTGCATGCTCGTCGGATATAGGACCAAGATGGCAAGCGTACTCGTCTGGATACTGACAGTGTCCCTCCAGAATCGGAACATGAGCATCAATTCTGGGGCTGATGACCTCCTTAGGCTCGTCCTCTTCTGGTCAATGTTTCTCCCCCTCAATCGACACTGGTCATGGGACAGTCAGCGACAGCATGAGATCAAACGCGTACACGGAGCTTTTCTCCTTTTCTCGGTATGAAGTATCGCATTTATCGTCCAACAAATAATGCTCTACTGGGTAACAGCCTATCTCAAATTCGGACCAGAATGGTACGTCACGCATACAGCTGTCTACGAGATTCTCGCCCTCGAATGATTTCGTACTCATCTCGGCACACTTCTCTATCCATACAAAAATACACTAGAGCTCCTCTCGTGGTGAAGTATGGTCACAGAATTTCTTGCGCCACTTTTACTCGTATTACCATTTTGGAAGACAGGAAGTAGATTTCTCGGAATCATGCTCATCATAGGACTCCACGTAGGGATAGTAACGACTATCGGTGTTGGCATATTTCCGTGGGTTTCGATGGTGAGTATGCTCGCACTCTTACCGAGTTTTTTCTGGGACAAAATACTCAAAAAACTGTCTCCAAAGTGAGAACTCATCGTCTATTATGATGATCACTGTGGACTCTGTGCCAGGTGGATACGTGTGCTTCGTTCGTATGCAATTTTCTCTGGAGTAGAGTACATCTGACTCTCTCACGCACCACTCTCGGTACAAAAAATCTCGCAAGCAGATGATGCCTGGGTGATAGCACGATGAAGGAAATATTTCCTCGGATATGACGGATTCGTAGAACTCACAAAACAATCATGGATACTCAGACCATACGCGTTGATTGGTCGACTCTTTCCTCTCAATCTCATAGGTTATATCATGTACAAAACAATCAGTAAGACTCGTAAATTCTGCGAAATACCTCGTCCTATCTCTCTCGAAAAATCGAGCCATATTGGGAAAATAATTGGGAGTATTGTTTGTGCGATTTCTCTCTATATCATTATCATTATCAATATTTCAGTCGTTTCCTGTGGAGGTACTTGGAAGGGGTTTTTTCGTGCATGGCCAATGAGCTGAGTTTCTATTATAAAAGAGCGATGATTCTATCCGGTCGAAAGTCACGATGTAAACTATGGACATGGATGATGGTCATGACCAGGTTTTCTCGCACCAGAAAAAGCAAAAACATGTATGAATACAGCCATACTCGAAGACTCAATACAATCACCCCTACTCAAAAAACTCTGAAAATGGCACACAGAAATAACCTGGTGGTGGACATTTTTACCACGTATAGATCAGTATTGGTGAATGTTTGCACCTAATCCTCTCAATACAGACTACTGGATGGTTATCGATGCTGATGTGAGATCAAAATCAGACCCCACAAAAATACTCAAAAAAGATATCTGGAAAGAATACGCCCTTGGCGATAACGCTAATCTATCAGTGAGTTTTGAAAAGCCAGACATACATGCATTGAGCGTAGCAGATCGCTGGAGAAAATATATAACCAATATTTTTGAATGAAACTACGGTGAAAAATACGTCGACTATTTCGCACGCTCACTCTGTCAAAAATACAATAATTCCGAATCACCAGAAACACTCGAAAAATTCCAAATATACAAAGTCTGGCAGATGACACAACCGGGATATTTCCGAACTCCTATCGGACGAAAAGTCATCTGGCAACACTGTTGTCTCAAGGATGGATGTTTCAATGAAACAGCTCCAGTAACTAAACCATAATTATCCCACTCCCAAGAACTTTCGTTCACTCATAGAGAGCACATACCTGACCTGGAGTGATAGCACGCTGTGGCTCAAGAAAAACAACCTCAACACTTTCGCCCCGACGAGTAATGCTACATTTTTGTGGAGATTGTCGGTAGCGTATTTGAGCTTCGCATGTATACATATCTGGAATGTCGGAGAGCCAATTCATATTGCCGAGAGTACATGTTGTTCTAAAGAGGCGCTCATCGTTTTCTTCACCAACAATCACTCTGTTATTGATGACATCTTTTTCAACCACATAGAGAGCAGGGCCACCACCGACGCCAATCCCCTTTCGCTGACCAATCGTATATTGAAATGCTCCGTCATGCTGCCCAAGAACATGTCATTGTGTATCGACAATATCACCTATTTTCGATGGAATATGAGCTTTGAGAAATTGTGCAAAATCGACTTTCCCCACGAAACAGAGTCCTTGGGAATCCTTGCGCTCAGCATTTGGCAAGCCAGCTTTGCGAGCTATATCACGAACCTCAGATTTTTGTAATTCTCCAATAGGAAATAATGCCTGTTCAAGCTGCTCGCGAGAGAGTGCAGAGAGAAAGTAGCTCTGGTCTTTATCTAGATCAACTCCACGAAGCAATGAGAAGTTCTGATTTCCTGAATCATCAAAAGACGGCTGATTTTTCATTTTTCATTTTTCATTTTTCATTTGCTCGTGTATACGAGCATAATGTCCTGTGGCCACTGCATCATATCCGTAAGAAAGAGCCTCTTCTCTAAAGAGATCAAATTTTATCCACGTATTACAAAAAACATCAGGATTGGGCGTGAGTCCTTTTTTATATCATTCAAATATATACTGAAGCACTTTTTTCTCATATTCTTCGATAAAATCAAACGTGAAAAAAGGAATATCCAGGTACTCAGCCACTTCTCGCGCCACTGCCATATCGACACGTGTCGGACATGAATCATCTTCTGTCAGATAATTGATCATAAATCCCGCACTAACTTCATACCCCTGTTGCTTCAGGAGATACGCAGAAACAGCGGAATCAACACCACCAGAGAGTCAGACAAGTACTTTTTTTGAAGTCATAATATTAATCAGTATACCCAGCCGCCTGTGTTGTAAACATCTCTTCATAGAGTCATTTGTGTGCCATCAATTCAGCATGAGAACCTTGCTCTACAATGCGACCATGCTGAAGAACAATAATACTATCAGCCTTACGAACCGTCGCAAAGCGATGAGAGACTATGAGCATCGTGGTGTCTTCAGCCAGTGCATAGAGCTGGTCAAAAACTCGTGCTTCTGCCAATGCATCAAGCGCACTCGTCGGTTCATCGAGGATGATAAATTTTGGATCCGCGAACATACAGCGAGCAATACCGATTTTCTGCCATTCACCACCAGAGAGATCAACGCCATCGGTAAAATCAGTCGACAACATCGTCTCTTTTTTCCGTGGAAGTTTTTCTATCAAGCTTTCTGCATCCGCACGGGCAAGTGCCTGGTCGATTTTTTGTGTATTAGATTTTTCAGCTATACGTGAGAGTGAGACATTTTCAGTCACCGTAAACCAATACCGAGCAAAATACTGGAACAAAACTCACCAGAGGTGATAATACGATTTCAAATCAATTTCCCGGATATCGGTATCGTTGATCAGAATTTGCCCTTCTTGAACATCATAGAATCGTGCCAACAGTTTAATTATGGTCGTTTTACCAGCTCCATTTTCTCCTATAAGAGCTACACGCTTACCGGGCTCAATAACAAAAGAGAGCTTATCGAGAACTTTTTCACTACTTTTTGGGTAAGAAAATGACACATTTCTGAATTCAATTTTTGGAGCATGGTTGGCAATAAGTGTCTTGGATTGTGACTTATCAATGACATCTGGAAGTTCAAATATCCTTTTGAGATCAAATACATAGAGACCGTTTTCATAGAGAGCTGCGAGATTCATCTGAAACGATGCAAAATATCCTGCGATGGTTCACAAACTTCCAAGGAGAAACGAATACTGCGCAAGAACAATATTCTTTGTAATCAATTGCATTAAAAGAAAAACATGAACACCAACTGAAATACATCAAGAAAGAATACCTGATACACTGAGACTGAGATATTTGTGATTGAGTTTCCCAACAAATTTTTGTGTAAATTGACTGTAGGCTTCGCGATATTTCTCGGCAATATATTCACCAAAATCATATATTTTGGATTCCCGTATGACTTCTCTGTTTTTGAAACCATCAAGCGCATGATCTGCCTGTTTTTTCTCATCACCATGAGATGCCCATATACCCCACATATCCGAACCAAAATGGATACTAATGAGATAATCCAAAACTACCGGAACGAGTATGACAATGAGAATCCACCAAGCAATCTGCAAAAAAAGTCCTGAAATCAAAAGTATACCAATCGTCTGTGAGAGGAGGGTCAATGAGCTCTGCAAAAATCCAATCACACGCCATGCGAGAGCGTCTTCAATCTTTTTGATATCCGACTGAAATGTCGGATCTTCATGATATGGCATATCAATATGTGCTAATCGTGAGAGAAAATCTCCATAAACATGCTGATCAGACGCATATCGGAGTCGGAACCAGAAAAAATTGGAACCGAGGTCAGCGAGTTGACGAAGAATAGTAGCAATAAGAGTAAAGCTGAGCCAGAAAATAAGATTTTCAGAAAAACTACTTGCGTTAGCAGCAATAATGGAAACCACTTCAGAGAGAATTTGTGCCAATCAAAAAGTCTGAGCGATGGGCAAAAGACTCTGTGCAATATAAGAAACAGCGAGTCATGAGTACCAAAAAGGAGCAACACGGAAAGTACGTCTCGTAATCCACACAAATGTAGTCAGTAAATCTCGGAATTTCATAGAAACAGAGTATATACGTTTCTCTGTCTTTGGAAAAAAATTTCCAAAACTACCCTATTGTGGGTCAAAAATACTTGGAGGGAATGAGGTACCTGAAAGAATTTTCGCTATCTTCCAACTACCATACACGGATGATACAATACCGACTCCATTACAGCCGAGATTGTACCAAAGATGAGGAGCGTGTGGATCTTGTCAGATATAACGAAGTCCCGTATGGGTGTAGCCCATGAGACCGTGCCATGCATATGGGAAACTCTCGGGAACTTTCTCTGTTCGATATTTTTTGAGGAAAGTCTGTATAGTATCGTATGATTCCTTTGGGTCATGAGTCGTGGCATCGTACGGTGTATCGTGAGGCACCAAACTGTCTGGACCACCAACACAGATGAGACTTTTTTTCTTACCTTCATGTTCAAATGTCCTGCGTGTTACATAAAAATATTGCTCTGATTCCCAGTTCTCTGGAAGCGAATCTGGATAATAACTCGTAGCACTCGGATGATTGAGTGGAGCAAAAAAACCAGCCATATAACCGACAAGACCATGCACATTTTTATGAAAATTTTTATCAGTATCTCGCGAGTTCGAATGATGAAGGTCAACAATATGAAAATGCTCAAAACCATTGGTGCAGAGAATTACTTCGAGAGTATCTATCTTATAATCACCAACCCATACTTCATTTGCCCTATCAGGGAAAAGCCGGATTTCACTCACGAGAGAGTGCTCATGCACAGTAAGTCTATTGGGAAAATGCTGTATGAGATATTGGAGAGCTATCTGACAAAAAAGAGCAGAATTAACACATGCTTTTTTTGAAGTCATCAATGCTGGAAAATATTCATTGGTTTCGAGTTTACTACGGATAAACGATTGATCAACTACTGTCACCAGATCACGAAAATTCGGGGGAAGCTCATGAATATCAGACCAATGTTGGTCTATAAAGACTGCATCAAATTGAGCCCCGCCGACATCTCTGAGAGATTTATTTTCGAGATGTCTGATGAGCTGTTGCATGGAACGTACACCCATATACCCCTCACATATTTCGAGTTGTTCCTGCATACCGATCTTATCAACCATTTCGAGGAGTATATCAAATCATCGAAAGAGAGATTTTTGGCCATCTATAGCTTTTTCGAGTCAGTACTCTCTCACTATTTCCTGGAAAGGTCTCTCAAAATAAAGAACAACCTGACCTGCATTATGCCCTGAGGCTCAACGAGCGACTTTTTTCGCTTCCAAGATTGTAAGAGTTAGATCAGTGTGGGTGAGAAGCTGAAAAGCAGTCGAAATACCCGCAATACCTGCTCATATAATCGTAACATCGGTCTTTTTATGGTCTACAAGTGGGGAGAAATCAATAGTTTGATCGAGCTGCTCTATCCACGGGGAATGGTTGACGTATTGCATATGCTTTCATTCTACCATATCATGACCTTCAGTACAAGGGTTTTTTGGTGACAAAAGGCGCTCTGCAGTATTTATATATCACCGTGCAAAAAAACAAATGGGGGCGTTTAATGACCTTGTGATTGCCAGAGTTTGACTGATTCTATAGGATAGACAAGTTGGAGGACATTGAGTGTGAGGTTATCTCGTATCCAGAAGAGGCAGCCAACTTCGAACACAATAATTATCAGAATACTCATCCAGACCTTGGACATACGAGCAATAATAAAACCAATAATAACCATGCCTATATCACAAACAGAATTGAGGATGCTGTCCCCTACATATCATTGAGCAATAGTCGCCTCCCGATATCGATTAATGATAATAGGGGAATTCTCGAGCAATTCCCATCCTCACTCAAGCAGGAGAGCTCAGAGAAATTTGTATTTCAATGGAAGCCGACGAGCGATGAGCCAGAAAAAGGCATAAAAGAGAATACCATGAATAATATGAGAAAAAGAATACGCATCCGCAACACGTTGAGAATTTTCACTTCCCCATATATTGCCATCCCACCAACCAAATCGCCCATCAGGACCAAAGACAGAACGACCACTAGAATATTCAATCAATCAAACAAGAGCAAAAACAACTATTGCACTGAAAAAATAAAAAGAGTATTTTTGAAAAAACTGTTTCATAAAAAAGGATTATTTAATTTTCTCAGTGCCATAAACTCCTGTGAGGAGGTCGATATCTTTGTGGCTCTTGGTGAGGAGGTCGATATTTTTCTCTTCTGCTGCAGACAGAAATGACGCCCCGAGAGGATCGAGACCAACAGATTTGATATACTCGACGAGTCCGGCAAAATCTTTGATAAAACAGTGCCCTCCAGCTCATCTCCCCTTATATTCATCAACTCATGATGCATGGATGACATCCAGATGGCTCTCTCCTATACGAGGATCAGAACCTATACCGTTTTTGATAACACTCCAATCAGAACCAGCATTCTGCGCAAGATCGTAAAGGATATTGGCATAGATGACTTTGAGGGCAAGAAAAGAATTACTCCCATACTTGATAAATTCAGCTTCTCGAGAAGTACAAATGATATTCACTGGAGCACTCGGTAAAGCATCGATGATTTCTTGAGCACGAGTGCGGTATTCTGCCTTATCTAGAGGATAACCAACAATATTTCGCGTTGGATGAGCTACATCATAGGCTGCTGTTTTTTCTGCGAGAAACTCTGGAGAATGAAAAACGAAACGATCTGGATAGAGAGCTTGTATTTTTTCACATGTTCCCGGCATCATCGTTGATTTTATGACAGCAGTTTTGCCGATTCATACGAGTCGGACTACTTCACGAAGAATATCATAATTGAATCATTCTGGGGTAGTTGGAGTTGGGACACTAATAAAAACGATATCACATTCAGAAAGTTTTTGACGATTTTCCGGAGTATCAAGTCTCTTGGAATAGCGAAATATATCATATCATCGCCTCTCAAAATCATCCGCCATATTTTTACCTATGAAGCCCTGTCCAATAAAACCAAATAAATGTCGCATAGAGTTATAAACCAGAAATAATATAAGAATTATTGTGTTTTGTTCATATTTGCAAACCATAATAAAAAATCCTGACTTACGTCAGGATTTATCAAAATTTCAATGGCGGAGGGACTGAGATTCGAACTCAGGGTGACTTGCGCCACGACAGTTTTCAAGACTGTTGCATTAAACCGCTCTGCCATCCCTCCGTATAATGTGCGTGCATTCTAAAAAAAAGTAGTCCCCTGTCAAAGAAATATTTTTTGGCCCTCATATCGTAGCGGGCCACGCTCTCACAGAAAGTAAAGGCGAGAAGGCGAGAGATACCTTGCGAAGATACTCAAGGGCTATATACTAGCCGACGTCCCTTATCTCCTAATTTCATTCTCGTTTTATGGACAAACATAATCATAATCTCGTCTTTGCAGCTATTGCAGCCAGCACTGTCGTATCACTCCTCGGTACGTATTTCATGGTACAACAACAACAAATTGATCAAGTTGGCGGACGTGCGAACTACAGCCTCTATAAACAAATGGTGAATAATGCAAAATACCAAGAAAATGTCCGAAAATCTCTCGAATCTCAAGTTCAGATGCTCAATGGCGAACAGCCTACGACTGACACAGGCAACAACAATCAAGCAGCTCCTTCAGCTGTCACACTTGATACCATCAAGGGGCTTTTCGTCGACGGAAACATCCACTTTGGCTCTCCAGATGCGAAACTCCTCCTGGTCGAAATTAGTGACCCGAGCTGTCCTTATTGTCACGCTGCTGCAGGTAAAAACCCAGAACTCAGTAAACAAATGGGGTCACAGTTTATCCTCAAATCAGATGGTGGTAGCTACGTTGCTCCTGTGGCTGAGTTCAAAAAACTCGTTGACGCTGGCAAGGCATCGTTTGTATATCTCTACAGCAATGGTCATGGTGCTGGTGAACTCGCTACACAAGCTCTCTACTGTGCTCATGAAAAAGGAAAATTTTGGCCTGTTCATGACCGACTCATGTCTATGGAAGGATACAATATTATCAACAATGAAGTCAAAAACGACAAGTCTAACTCAGGAAAACTCGCCGATTTCCTCTCAAAAGAAATTGATAAAGGCTTCTTAAAAGATTGTCTTGAATCTGGAAAATACGCTAAAAATCTCGTAGCGAATCAACAAACAGCATCAAATCTCGGTTCTCGAGGTACGCCAGGTTTCTTCGTTAATACGACAAACTTTGCAGGTGCAGTGAATTACACAAATATGGAATCAGTTATAACTGCTGCTCTCAAATAGTTATTCCTTGTCTCAAGTTAGAAAATAAAAACCTCCCATTTGGGAGGTTTTTATTTGTATATTTCTATTTTTATGTATATTACACTAAAATATGAAATTGCAAGAACTCAAAGCAATGACAGACATGAGCATCGTAACACCACATCACTTGAGCGTGGGAGTTGTAGACAAAAAACCTCGCTTAAGCTGATACACTCTACGAATAGAGGCAGGGGTGGGAGGGGGCATAAATGAAAAAACAGGAATGATTCTAGATTTTAGAGTACTAAAAAAAATCGTACGTTGAGTAGATGAGGATTTTGATCACACGATGCTCATACCCTCCGGGCATCCGATAATAGATGAGTTAAGGGATAGAGCAATAAAAATAGTAGAATTACCATCTACGAATATGCGCGATATAACAAGAATTCTTTTCGAACGTATAAGAAATTGACTGAGATGAGATGAGAATGAGTTTTTGAGATTTTTGCGACTCAGAGCATCACCGACATTATCATTTATCAATAGGCTCAATTCAACAGAACAGCCACTCAATGTGAATTCTATCAAGTGAGCAACGATAAAAAATACGGTCTCTTCACACGATGCATGTACTTTTACAGTCAACTTTGTTCATAGACTCGAGTGAGACAGAGGACTCTGTACAAATCCTCATTGACACACATGGAATATCAATATTCAGTTCAAAACTCCCCTTTCACAAAAAAAATACAAAGAAGTATATGAAAAACTATGACGTTATTTAAAAAATACTTGGAACAATATCGCAGCACTCGAAAAAAGAGATGATTTAGGGAAATTATTTACAAAACACCAAATGAAAGTCAAATACCTTCCCAATGCACCTACGACCGAAAATATAGCCTATGAGATGTTCATACACATGCAACAAATACTTGATCGGGAGTGAACAGATATCAAAATACAATCATTAGAACTTGAAGAGACGCCTTCAAATAAATTTGAAATTATTCTGAAGTAGTTCTTGCGATTTCCAACAAAGGAAATAAGCTATTTCTGTGACAAAAAATAACACAGAACAAAAAAAACTCTACACTCATCTCCCCTCTTGCCCAGGGATTTATCTGATGAAAAATGAGAAAGATACAATCATATACATAGGAAAATCCAACAATCTCAAGTCACGCGTCCGATCCTATTTTGTAGATACAGCATCCCTCAATTTCGCCAAGAAAAAAATGGTGAAGCTCATCAAAAAAATTGATTATATAGAAACACAAACCGAACTTGAGGCCCTCATGCTGGAAACAAATTTTATCAAAAAATACCAACCAAAATACAACGTCCTGATGAAAGATGGGAAAAATCTCTCCTACATAAAAATCACCGACGATATCATACCATGTATCACAAAAGCGAGATTCAAAACAGAAAAAGGTGAGTATTTTGGTCCATACAGTCAATACTTCGATGTATGGAAATATATACGTTTTATTCGGAAGCTTTTTCAGCTCTGAAACCACGATAAAATAGAGAAATTTGGTCCGCCATGTCTCGATACATATCTCGGAATATGTCCTGGACACTGTACCGGTGATGCATCAAAAATTGCCATCTATAAAGAAAGACTCTCTCAAGCAAGGAAATTTCTGTGTGGTGATCAGGATGAAATCATCAAAGAACTGCATGCAAAAATGCTACAAGCATCTTGAAGTAGAAAATTTGAAGAAGCTGAAGAACACAAAAAAACCATAGAACAAATAGAGTCAGCAGGCAATAAGCAAATCGTCCGAGATGCAATAGATGGTGATGCTCTTGTAGTTGTAGGGCTCCAAAAATACGAACATATTTTCGTGAGTTTCGTAGAAGTGAAAAAAGGAATGATAGTCGGCGTACATGAATACAAACTCGAAAATCCTCTCGAAGAACCTGCTATAAATCTCTACACACAAGCGCTACTACAATACCTAGCCCAAAACAAAGAACATACTCTCTATACTGATATACCATTTGAGTGAGATACAGAATCCAAAAACTATTTGCAGTCCCAAAATATAAGCATCAAACATCCGGCACGTGGAGAAAAAGTACGTATACTCGAGTTCGCACATACCAATCTCCTGAATTTCGCATTCAGAGAAACCATGGAAAACTTCAAAAAATCGACTCTATCAAAAAAAACGATGATTGAACTGATGCATCAACTCGGATTCGAGATCCAATCGCTCGAAAAGAAAAAAGAAGTAATTTTCGAATGTTTCGATATTTCACATAGTCATGGAGAACATACTGTCGCGAGCAAATCAGTCCTGGTCAACGGAAAACCAGACCAAAAACGATACAAAAAATACAGAATAAAAAACCTCAAAACTGGAATTATAGACGACTTTGCGTCTATGGATGAAATCCTCACCAGACGAACTCTCTGAGCCATAAGAGGTGAAGATCCTTGGCCAGATCTCATTATCATCGATGGAGGTAAGGGGCAACTCTCTCATGCCGTACAAGCAATTAAAAATGCAAAGTTAAAAATGCAAAGTGAAGAAAACAAAAGTACAAATCCTGAACTTTGAACTTTGAACTTTGAACTTTGAACTCCTCCTGTTATCTCTCTGGCAAAACGTATCGAAGAAGTGTTTCTCCCCAATAATTCAGAAGCAATACTCTTCGAAAAAGGCTCTCCAGAACTCATGCTCTTACAAAAAATACGTGATGAAGCTCATAGATTTGCTATCAACTACAACCGTAGTTCACGTGAAAAATGATACACAAAAACTCTCTTGGATGAAATCCCGGGCATAGGGCCAGTTGCACGAAAAAAAATACTCACAGCAGTGTCTAGAATGGAAGAACTCTCCTCTTGGACATTTGAAAAAGCTGAAAAATCATTCGGTAAAAAAGTCGCCGAAGCGCTCCAGAATCACTGACTTATTAGTGAATAGATTTTTTGCTTTCTGTAAGAGAAAAAATCTGAAGCAAAATCAGGAAATGAACCAAAACTGGTATATTAAAAGAGAAATAAATCCCAAAAAGAAGAAGTGAGATTTTCTGAGCAAAAGAAAGCCGTTTCACATGATAACTAGCCACTATAAGTACAGCACATAAAATAAGTACTCAGAAATGGAGGGCAAAGTCGATGAAAACATTATGACTCCTATCTATACGATAAGCTGGATCTTCGTAGACAGAAAGCAATGGATGACGAAAATACTCTGAGACAGCTAAAAAACCATCAGGACCATATCAGAAGAGAAAATGCGAGACATCACTCGTGAGAGCATACAATCAAGTTTTCCAGAGAAACCAGCGCGCTATGAATCATTTCATTTTTTGCATTTCGAGGATATCTTGGCCGTATAAATTCCAGACATATGCACAACCTATGAATCACAAAAGGAGGATAAAAAGCCAAAATATATATTGTGATTTTTTAGTAGAAAAGAGACCATCCGACAAAAAAAGTAACAATGCAAAAGGAAACATAATCCATGCTAAATAACTCCCCGTCCAATAGATAAGAAATCATCAGATAATCCAGAGGAGTAATTTCGATAAAAGAGTATGTTCTGAATTTCGAAAATTGATGCTCTCGTGGGCTAATGGGAGCGCCATCAGAAAAAGTCATGCGAGATAATTCGGGTTTCCAAGGGTAGAAAACGCACGATTCATATCGAGACGAGTCTGGTAAGAGTGGGCGAGAGGATCAAGCCCATATTTCTGAAAAAATGCATAGAGAACAACTCAAACTGACCCGATGAGGCTCATTTTCAAGAGTTTTTTTCGTTCAAAAGATGATAAGCTCTTAATGATAAAAAACAGAACAATACATCAAAGATACAAAAACCATCCATGATGTTTCTCTAAATTACCTGAAAAAAAATAAGAGTTTATATCTCTATTAACCCAAAGAGAACAAAATGACCATACAAAAAACACTCACAGGACAAGAAAAAAATCATGGGGTATAGAGTCGTATTTTTGTCGAAACAATATATCGGCAAAATGGCAGAGTAAGATAATGGATAACAAAAAAAGAAAAACTGTCACTTTCACTGATTCAAATCATGTCCAGGATAAAGACGGAAATACGTTTCTCATGATATCAGAGAGATTCCCTGTAATACCTGGTATATACAACCAAGCATAGATAATAGGCGTAAAGAGAAAAAGAATCTGCAGAAAGAAAAAGCGAATCCTATTCATGAATATATTTTAGAGTAAAGATCATAAAACCTCGAAAAAACGCTCTATTTCCGCCTGAGTTGTATCAAATCCTATACTAATACGTACTGTTCCAGTCATTCAGAGATAGGTATGGAGAGGCTCACAACAGTGATGTCCCGAACGGAGACATATGCCCTGCTCTGCAAACACATCTGCAACATCATTTGGATGTTTACCTGGAATCGTA
>JACCDT010341685.1_pt1 | contig 15006 bp, 15 predicted proteins | sample 7446291 | NCBI WGS metagenome assembly JACCDT01 (sample SAMN15323446, study PRJNA562643) | freshwater metagenome | isolation source: river surface water | place: USA:Blue River Watershed | collected 2017-08-17
GCGGTATGTTGACCAACTTCAAGACGGTCAAAACTTCCATCAAACGCCTGAAAGACATGCAGGCACAGAAGGAAGCTGGTCTGGACAGCATGTCCAAGAAGGAACAGCTGACTTTCAACCGTCAGATCGAAAAGCTGGAAAAAGACATCGGCGGCATTCAGGACATGAATGCATTGCCCGACGCCATCTTTGTGATCGACGTGGGCTACCACAAGATCGCCATCGCTGAAGCCCAAAAACTGGGCATTCCGCTGATTGGCGTCGTGGACACCAACCACTCTCCCGAAGGCATCGACTACGTGATCCCGGGCAACGATGATTCGGCCAAGGCCGTGGCGCTGTACGCCCGTGGCATCGCTGACGCCATCCTGGAAGGTCGTGCCAATGCCGTGAACGACGTGGTCAAGGCTGTGCAAGCTGGCAGCGACGAGTTCGTCGAAGTGCAAGACGCGGCCTGATCTGGCTCGCCCGTTCAAAAAGGGGCTCGAGCAGCCCCTTTTTTGTAACTGTTTTTTCACCCAGACATTGAATCATTGAGCCTCAAGGCTCTGACGGAGTAACAAAATGGCTGCAATCACCGCAAGCATGGTCGCCGAACTGCGCGCCAAAACCGACGCTCCCATGATGGAGTGCAAGAAAGCCCTGACCGAGGCCGACGGCAACATGGACAAGGCCGAAGAGATCCTGCGCGTCAAGCTGGGCAACAAGGCTGGCAAGGCCGCCAGCCGCGTGACTGCTGAAGGCGTGGTGGCTTCTTTCATCGATGGCACCAACGGGGCACTGGTCGAAGTCAACTGCGAAACCGACTTCGTGTCCAAGAACGATCTGTTCCTGGCGTTCTGTAACGCTGTGGCTGAATTGGTCGTCAAGAGCAATCCCGCCGACGTGGCGGCTGTGGCCGAGCTGCCCCTGTCCATGGAAGGCTTTGGCCCCACCGTGGAAGAAGTGCGCAAAGGCCTGGTCGGCAAGATCGGCGAAAACATGACCATCCGCCGCTTCAAGCGCTACAGCGGCGGTGGTCAGTTGGCGGCTTACCTGCACGGCGTGCGCATCGGCGTGATGGTGGAGTTCGATGGTGACGCCGTGGCCGCCAAAGACGCTGCGATGCACATTGCTGCCATGAAGCCTGTGTCTCTGTCGTCGGCAGACGTTCCGGCCGAACTCGTCGCCAAAGAGCGTGCTGTGGCCGAAGCCAAGGCTGCCGAGTCCGGCAAGCCAGCCGACATTGCGGCCAAGATGATCGAAGGCGCGGTGCAGAAGTACCTGAAGGAAGTCTCTCTGCTGGATCAGGTGTTTGTGAAGGCGGCCGACGGCAAGCAGACCGTGGGCGCTTACCTCAAATCAGCCAACACCAACGTCAAGGGTTTCACCATGTTCGTGGTGGGCGAGGGCATCGAAAAGAAGGTCGAAGACTTCGCTGCGGAAGTCGCTGCTGCACAAGCTGCTGCACAAGGCGCCTGATCATTGAGCCGCCAGTAGGCGGTGAATGAAAAAAATGTACGGCTGGTCCCCTGTGGGACCGGCCGTTCTCACGCTGTAAGCCTAAAATCAATAAAAATTCGTCAACAGAGTCGCCCATGCCCCAACACAAACGCATCCTCCTCAAATTGTCTGGCGAAGCCCTCATGGGTGACGACGCCTTTGGCATCAATCGCGCCACCATCGTGCGCATCGTGGAGGAGGTGGCTGAGGTCACCCGTTTGGGCGTTGAAGTAGCGATCGTCATTGGTGGCGGAAATATTTTCCGCGGCGTTGCAGGGGGTGCTGTCGGCATGGACCGTGCCACCGCTGACTACATGGGTATGCTGGCCACCGTGATGAACTCGCTCGCGCTGGGCGATGCCATGGAGCGCGTGGGCGTCAAAGCCCGTGTCATGTCGGCGATCGCTATCGACCAGGTGGTGGAGCCGTACGTGCGCCCGAAGGCGTTGCAGTATCTGGAAGAGGGCAAGGTGGTTGTTTTTGCTGCCGGCACGGGCAACCCTTTCTTCACGACCGACACAGCCGCTGCCCTTCGCGGCGCTGAAATCGGCGCCGAGATCGTGCTGAAAGCCACCAAAGTGGATGGTGTGTACACTGCCGACCCGAAGAAAGATCCCTCGGCGACCCGTTACACCACCATCAGTTTTGACGAGGCAATGGCCCGCCAATTGCAGGTGATGGACGCTACCGCGTTCGCCTTATGCCGCGATCAAAACCTGCCTGTGCGGGTATTCAGCATTTTCAAACCCGGCGCCCTACGCAGGGTGGTCATGGGTGAAGACGAAGGTACGCTGGTCCACGTCTGAAGTGACCCAGCCGGATATCAAGGTGAATGTGATGGAACTCAACGAGATCAAGAAGACCACTGAGCACAAGATGCATCAGTCGCTGGAAGCACTCAAGAGCCAGCTGGCCAAGGTGCGCACTGGTCGAGCGAATCCCCAGCTTCTCGACACCGTACACGTAGAGTATTACGGTTCCATGTTGCCGCTGTCGCAGGTGGCGAACTTGACGCTGCTCGATGCCCGCACCATCGGTGTCGCGCCCTGGGAAAAAGGCATGGGCGCCAAGATCGAAAAGGCCATCCGCGAATCCGACTTGGGGCTGAATCCAGCGTCGCAAGGTGATTTGATCCGGGTTCCCATTCCTGCGATGACCGAAGAGCGCCGCAAGGAGCTGACGAAAGTGGTACGTGGCGAGGGTGAACAGTCCAAGATCGCCATCCGGAATTTGCGCCGTGACGCGAACGAACACGTCAAGAAACTGGTTAAGGACAAATTGGCGTCCGAAGACGACGAGCGTCGCACCCAGGACGATGTGCAAAAGCTGACCGACCGCATGATTGCAGAGGTGGACAAACTGGTTGCTGCCAAAGAGCAGGACCTGATGGCCATTTGATTTGGCTGGCTTTTCCTTGCCCAGGGAGGGGTCGCCATGAATGCGACTAAGTGCGTGCCATCCCATGTGGCGATCGTGATGGACGGCAATGGCCGTTGGGCCAACCAGCGTTTCCTGCCACGTATCGCGGGGCACAGACAAGGGGTGACAGCCCTGCGCCAGGTGGTGCGCTGGAGTATGGACAGAGGCATTCGCGTCCTCACGGTTTTTGCATTTTCGTCGGAAAACTGGAACAGGCCTGCGGACGAAGTGTCTGGTCTGATGGCCTTGATGATTCGAGCCTTGGCCAAAGAGGTGCCTGAGTTGTCTCGTGAGGGCGCTCGCCTGCATTTCCCTGGAAATCGCCTTCAACTGGATCCCGAGGTCGCGGCCGGTTTGTCGGCGGCCGAGGCAGCGACCGCACACAACGATCGTTTGGTATTGAACGTTTGCTTCAATTACGGTGGTCGGTGGGACGTGGTTCAAGCAGCGCAGACCCTGGCCGAGCGTGGCGAGGCCATCACAGAGGCGTCCCTGTCGTCTGCCATGGCGTTGTCGCACGTGGCCGACCCCGATCTGGTCATCCGCACCGGCGGCGAAGTGCGCATCAGCAATTTTCTGCTGTGGCAAGTCGCCTACAGCGAGTTCTATTTTTCTGACAAGCTCTGGCCCGCTTTTGACGAAGCAGAGTTTGATCGAGCATTGGCGGTCTATGCAGGCCGACAGCGGCGTTTTGGCCGCACCCCTGAGCAGGCGCTTGCGCCTTCGGCAGTTTCTTCTTCTACCTGAGCTTCTGGCAAAGCCGTGCTGAAACAACGAATCATCACTGCCGTGCTGCTGCTTGCGGTGCTGCTGCCGGCACTCTTTTACGCCTCGCCCGAACCATTTGGTGTGATCACCTTGCTGCTGATCGTTGCCGCGGGATGGGAGTGGGCACGCCTGAACGGTTGCGGGGAAACCTTTGCCCGCGTCAGTGGTGCCGTATTGGGCTTGATCTTGTTGGGATTCTGGTGGGTGGCGGGTCTGGCCACACCCATGCCCTGGCTTTGGAAGGTGTTGGGGGCTGTTTGGTTGCTGCTGGCCTACTGGTTACTGAGAAGAGGTGTATCAGGCTGGTCCACCGTGCCCAGGGTGTGGCGGCTGGTCATCGGCTGGACATTGATAGGGCTGGCGTGGTGGGCTTTGGTTCAGGCGCGTTATCTGGGCGTTGAAATGCTGCTCAGCATGTTGCTGCTGGTATGGGTAGCCGACATTGCCGCTTATTTCGGTGGCAAAGCATTCGGTCGGCGCAAGCTGGCACCCACGATCAGTCCGGGCAAGAGCTGGGCAGGTGTCTACAGCGGGGGCCTGGGCGTTTGTCTGTTGGCCGTGTGCTGGCTATGGTGGAGTGGTGCGAGCGATACCCATCTGTACGGCAAACTCTGGGCTTGGGGTCCGCTGCCAGCGGTGTTGATGCTGTTTGTTTTGACCGGCATGAGCGTGGCCGGAGATCTGGTTGAGTCCTTGGTCAAACGCAGTGCTGGCATGAAAGATTCGAGCCAGTTGCTGCCTGGGCATGGTGGCGTTCTGGACCGGGTCGATGCCCTGCTGCCCGTGATGCCCTTGGCCATGCTGGTGGTCACTTGGTGAGTGCCCTGTGGCTCTGTAAGAATCCCTCCTGATGCAAGACTCCCCTTACTCCCGTCCCCAACGCATCACCGTATTGGGAGCAACCGGATCCATTGGCACCAGCACTTTGGACGTGATCGCGCGGCACCCACAGCGGTTCGAGGTATTCGCGCTGTCGGCGGCAAATCGTGTCGAAGAGTTGGTCGTGCAATGCCAGCGTTTTCGGCCATCTTTCGCGGTGATTGCACCTGACCGTGCCGACGCCTTGCGTGCACGGCTGCAAGCACTTCGGCTGTCAACCGAGGTGCTTTGTGGCGAAGATGCGCTGTGCCAAGTGGCCAGTGCGCCTGAGGTCGACGTGGTGATGGCAGCGATCGTGGGCGCAGCGGGCCTCGCACCTTGTCTCAGCGCCGCCCGATCCGGCAAGCGCTTGTTGCTGGCCAACAAAGAGGCCTTGGTGGTAGGGGGCGAGCTGTTCATGGACGCCGTTCGCCAAGGAGGCGCAACGTTACTGCCGATTGACAGCGAACATTCAGCGGTCTTTCAATCCCTGCCAGACGATCCCAGCACCTGGCCGCAGCGGGTGGACAAGGTGATCCTGACTGCATCAGGCGGGCCATTCCGCCAGCGCCCGCCCGAGACGCTCGCGACCGTGACACCCCAAGAAGCCTGCGCCCACCCGAACTGGGTCATGGGTCAGAAAATTTCGGTCGATTCGGCCACGATGATGAACAAGGCCTTGGAGGTGATTGAGGCCAAGTATCTGTTTGGTTTGGCGCCACGACAGATCGAGGTGGTGATTCACCCTCAAAGCGTGATCCACTCCATGGTTCAGTACCACGATGGTTCGGTCGTGGCTCAACTCGGCACCCCCGATATGCGTGTTCCGATTGCCTACGGCCTGAGCTGGCCCGAAAGGATGGCATCCGGTGCGGCGCCATTGGATTTCATGAAGCTCGGCGCATTGACCTTCGAGCGCCCGGACGCTGAACGCTTCCCCGGACTGTTTCTGGCCTGGGAAGCGCTGGAGTCGGCGCCCGGTACGACAGCGGTGTTGAATGCCGCAAACGAAGTGGCGGTGGCCGCTTTCCTGGCCGGGCGTTTGCGATTTGACCGTATTCACCAAGTCAACCGTGCAACTTTAGAAGCTTGTCCTCCCTCCAACACCGACAGTCTGGAAGGTCTGCTGTTGCTGGACGCTCGTTCCCGTGCAGTCGCAGAGCAGCAGGTGGCGCGTTGTACTTGAGAGGTTGTCGATGCTGTTGACGGTGGTGTCGTTCCTGGTGGCGCTGGCCATCTTGATTGCCGTGCATGAGTACGGGCATTACCGTGTGGCCGTGGCTTGTGGTGTGAAAGTGCTGCGGTTCTCTATCGGCTTTGGCCGGCCCATCTGGCGTCGGACATCCCCCATCAGCGGGACCGAGTTCGTGGTCAGTGCCTTGCCACTGGGTGGCTATGTGCGGATGCTGGACGAGCGCGAGGGTCTAGTCGATCCAGCCGAACGTGACCGCGCGTTCAACACCCAGCCGCTGCGCGCAAGGGCGGCGATTGTGGCAGCTGGTCCGGCTGCGAATTTGTTCCTGGCGGTGGGTCTCTATGCGCTGGTCGCCTGGTGGGGCGTGCAGTCGCCACAGCCCGTCTTGTCTACGCCGCCGGCTTCTTCAATGGCTGAGCAGGCTGGGCTGCGCGGCGGTGAGTGGGTGCAGCAATTGGCGCGTGGCCAAAGTTCGCCTCAACCAGTAACGACGTTTGACGACCTGCGCTGGCAACTGACGCAGGCCGTTTTGTCCAATGAAGACGTGACCCTGTGGCTGGCATCGGGTCCGGATGCCCCCGCTCGGGAAGTGGTGCTACCGCTGTCCGGCTTGCCCGCCGAAGAGGCCGATGCCTCCATGCTGCAAAGGGTGGGTGTGGTCGCGCCGTGGTCCGCGCCAGAGGTCGGCGAATTGATGCCAGGGGGTGCGGCGGAATCGGCTGGTTTGCTTCCCGGGGATCTGGTGCGTGCGGTGGATGGCCGCAGTGTGGATGACGCTCAACAGCTCCGGGCCCGTATCCGCAGTGCTGCCGATGCGAATGGTCAAGTGGTGCCGCAGCGTTGGGCGGTGGATCGGAACGGGCGCCAGTTGGAGCTGACCGTCACACCTCGTGCCGAGCGCCAGGGCGATGTCTGGGTGGGCCGCGTCGGTGCTTATATCGGCAGTCAACCCGCCATGGTGGAAGTGACGGCGGGTGCGCTGGAAGGCTTGTGGCAGGGGATCGAGCGTACGTGGGAAGTGTCTGCGCTCTCGCTGCAAATGATGTTCAAGATGCTCGTGGGGGAGGCTTCACTCAAAAACCTCGGTGGGCCTTTGACGATCGCCGACTACGCTGGCAAGTCGGCCAGCCTGGGCCTGACTTCATACTTGCTGTTTCTGGCTTTGATCAGCGTCAGTCTTGGCGTGTTGAACCTGCTGCCGCTGCCCGTTTTGGACGGTGGGCACCTGATGTATTATCTGTGGGAGGCAGTGACGGGGCGCCCGGTGTCTGACATCTGGATGGAGCGCTTGCAGCGTGGCGGTGTCGCCGTGTTGTTTGGGCTCATGTCGCTGGCCATTTTCAACGATCTCGCCCGTTTGCTGGGCTGAAATTCCTCATACATGAAAAAGAGTCAAACGCGTTGGCGTGGCGCGGCCTGGGGCGCCTTGGTCTCCACCTTGGTAGCCGCCTTGCCTGCATGGGCTGTCGATCCGTTCACCGTACGGGACATCCGGGTCGAGGGTTTGCAGCGCGTCGAGCCAGGCACTATCTTCGCATCGTTGCCTTTCCGCGTGGGCGACACGTACAACGACGATCGAGGCTCTGCGGCCATTCGGTCCTTGTTTTCCCTGGGGCTCTTCTCCGACGTGCGTCTGCAGGTCGATGGGGATGTGCTGGTGGTGATCGTGGAAGAGCGCCCGACGGTGGCAGACCTCAGCTTTTCTGGTGTCAAGGAGTTCGATAACGAAGTGCTGCGTCGGGCCTTGCGCGACGTGGGTCTGACTGAAGGTCGTCCGTTTGACAAAGCGCTGGCAGACCGCGCCGAGCAAGAACTGAAACGACAATACCTCAGCCGCAGCCTGTACGCTGCTCAGGTCACCACCACGGTGACGCCGATCGAGCGCAACCGAGTCAACATCAATTTCAGCGTGATTGAAGGTGACGTTGCCAAGATCAAAGACATTCGTATCGTCGGCAATCAATCGTTCAGTGAGTCGACATTGCGTGATCTGTTCGACTTGGACACGGGCGGCTGGCTGAGCTGGTACACCAAGTCCGATCGTTATTCACGGGCCAAGTTGAATGCCGACATTGAAAGTCTTCGCTCCTACTATCTGACGCGCGGTTTCTTGGAATTCCGCATCGACTCGACCCAGGTGGCCATCACTCCGGGCAAAGACGAGATGGCGATCACCATTAACATCACCGAAGGGCAGCGTTACGCGGTTTCGTCCGTGCGCCTGGAAGGCGATTACCTGGGCAAAGAAGAAGAATTCAAAACGCTGGTGCGCATTCGTGCAGGCCAGGCTTACAACGCCGAGGATGTGGCGGAAACCACCAAAGCGTTCACCGATTACTTTGGTGGATTTGGATATGCGTTCGCTCGCGTTGAAGCGGTGCCAGAGATGGATCGCGACAAGCGCGAAGTGGCGTTTGTGTTGCGTGCGCAACCTTCGCGCCGGGCTTACGTGCGGCGTATCAACGTCGAAGGCAACAACCGCACCCGAGACGAAGTGATTCGCCGCGAGTTCCGCCAGCTGGAGGCGTCCTGGTACGACAGCGACCGCATCCGTTTGTCACGCGACCGGGTGGACCGTCTCGGCTTCTTCACACAGGTGTCGGTGGATACTCAGGAAATCCCAGGGGCTCCTGATCAAGTCGATCTGGTCGTGCAGGTGGTGGAAAAGCCCACGGGCAACTTGTCTTTGGGTGCGGGCTACTCTCAATCTGAAAAGCTGTCGTTCGTGGCGGGCATTCAGCAAGAAAACGTGTTCGGTTCGGGCAACTATCTCGGTCTGAACCTCAACACCAGCAAGTTCAACAAGCAGCTGGTGTTGAGCACGACCGATCCATACTTCACCGAAGACGGCATTTCCCGCTCGATCGACGTGTACTACCGCACCACACGGCCACTGTCCGAGCAAGAAGGTGATTACCGCCTGGTAACGCCTGGTGCGAGCATCCGTTTTGGCGTGCCGTTCACAGAAACCGATACGGTGTTCTTCGGTATTGGTGTCGAACAGACGCGGATTGAGCGCGGAAACGGATTGCCAGTTGCTTATGAAGATTTCATCACAAACTTCAGCGACTCTGCCACCTCCATCCCACTGACAGTCGGTTGGGCGCGAGATACACGTGACAGCGCGTTAGTGCCAACGCAGGGTCGGTTGCAACGGGTCAATGGGGAATTGGGCGTTGCGGGCGACACGCGCTATGCCAAGGCCAGTTACCAGTTCCAGCAGTACATTCCCTTGAACAAAAAGTTCACCTTGGCGTTCAACGCTGAAGCAGGCTGGGGCAAGGGATTGGGTGGAAAGCCGTTCCCGTTGTTCAAAAACTTCTACGGCGGTGGCTTGGGGTCTGTGCGAGGGTTCGAGCAAGGTACGCTGGGTGGAACTAGCGCGATCGTGGGTGGAAGCACAAATGCCTACATTGGCGGGTCCAAAAAGATCGTGCTCAATACCGAAGTGATTGCACCCTTCCCAGGAGCAGGTAACGATCGCACCTTGCGCATGTTTGGTTTTTTTGACATCGGTAACGTGTCCGATGATTACTCTGGGGCGGGTAAGCTGACTGACTTGCGCGCTTCTACAGGTCTTGGCATCAGCTGGATTTCACCGGTGGGTCCGCTTAGAATCGCGTACGCACGACCGGTTCGCAAGCAAGCCGGCGACAAAACTCAGAGCATTCAATTCCAGATCGGAACTTCTTTTTAATGAAATCGACCTACCGTGTTGCGTTGCGCCGTCTGGCGGCGGTGTGTGTGCTGGGCTGTGTGACCGCTGTGTCGGCGGCTCAGGACTTCAAGATTGGTTTTGTCAGCACAGACCGGATTTTTCGCGATTCCACGGCGGCAAAAGCGGCCCAGACCAAACTGGAGCAGGAGTTTGCGCGTCGTGAACGTGAGGTGGAAACCTTGGGCACGCAGTTGCGCACCGCTTCTGAGCGTTTTGAAAAGGACGCTCCGACCCTGTCTGAGAGCCAGCGAACCACCCGTCAGCGCCAGGTCGTCGAGCTGGACCGGGAGTTTCAGCGTAAGCGCCGAGAGTTCCAGGAAGACTTGAATCAGCGCAAGAACGAAGAGTTGCAACAAGTGCTGGAGCGCGCCAATCGCGTCATTCGTCAAGTCGCAGAGGCAGAGAAGTACGACCTCATCATCCAGGAAGCGGTATACATCAATCCCAAGCACGACATCACCGAAAAGGTGATCAATGCTCTCAATGGCGGCAAGTGAACGGATAAGCGCTGTCCGCCTGAGCGAGATTCACGCCGCCTTGGGCGGCGTTTTGCATGGAGACGGCGATCTCCAAGTGCACCGAATCGCATCGCTCGCGGTGGCCGAAGGCAACGAGTTGTCGTTCGTTTCGCACGCTCGATATGCAAATCTGATTGAGGCGACCCGAGCAGGGGTTTTGGTGGTGCCACCCGAACTCGCTGATGTGGCCGTTGCGCGGGGTGCTTGCATTGTCACACCGGACGCTTACCTGTACTTTGCCCGTTTGACCCAGTGGTGGAAGCGGCGCCAGGAGCGAGTCAGTGATCGCGAGCCCGCCATACACCCTACAGCACAAATCTCAGCAAGTGCACTCATTGGGCAGGGCGTGCGTGTGGGCGCGTTTGCCGTGATTGAAGCGGGCGTCATCGTGGGTGACGGTGCCTGTATTGGCCCGCACACGGTACTGGAAGCCGGTAGCCGTGTCGGAGCCCATTCGCGCCTGTCGGTCCGCGTGACTTTGGGTCAAGACTGCCAGCTTGGTGCTCGAGCTTTGGTACACAGCGGCGTGGTGATTGGCGCCGATGGTTTCGGGTTTGCACCGCATCAAGGAACTTGGGTCAAGATCGAGCAGCTGGGCGCGGTTCGCATCGGCGATGATGTGGAAATCGGGGCCAATTGCTGTATTGATCGAGGTGCGCTGGAAGACACCATCATCGAAGACGGGGTCAAGCTCGACAACCTGATACAGATCGGGCACAACGTGCACATTGGCAAACACACCGCGATGGCAGGTTGCGTGGGGGTGGCTGGCAGTGCCCGCATTGGCGCCCATTGCACGGTGGGCGGGGGTGCCGTGGTCTTGGGGCACCTCACGCTGGCCGATCATGTGCACATTTCTGCGGCCTCGGTGGTGATGCGTTCGATCCACCAGCCTGGTCAGTACAGCGGCGTTTTTCCCATCGACGACAATAAGAACTGGGAAAAAAATGCCGCCACGCTGCGGCAATTGCACCGTTTGCGCGAGCGCATCAAAGCATTGGAAAACAAATCATGATGGACATTCACCAAATTTTGAAACAGCTGCCCCACCGTTACCCCTTCCTGCTCGTTGATCGGGTACTGGAGGTGGAAAAGGGCAAGTCCATCAAGGCGCTCAAGAACGTGAGCATGAACGAGCCTCAGTTCACCGGTCACTTTCCCCACCGCCCGGTGTTTCCGGGGGTGTTGATGCTGGAGGCTATGGCCCAAACGGCTGCGTTGCTGGCCTTCGACACCCTGGGTGTGACGCCCGATGACAAGACGGTGTACTACTTCGCGGGGATCGACGGTGCCCGCTTCAAGCGCCCGGTTGAACCCGGAGACCAGTTGGTGATGGACGTGACACTGGAACGCATGAAAGCTGGCATTTTCAAGTTCAAGGGCACAGCCCGCGTGGGTGCAGAAGTGGCTTGTGAAGCCGAGCTGATGTGCACCATGCGAACGATCGCTTGAGGCCAGGACTCGTCGCATGACGAACATTCACGCCACGGCCATCATCGACCCTGCTGCCGAATTGGACAGCAGTGTCACCGTTGGTCCATACACCGTCATTGGTCCCCACGTAAAGATCGGTGCGGGCACGCGCATCGGTCCCCATTGTGTGATTGAAGGACACACCACGCTGGGTCGCGACAACCGCATTTTCCAGTTTGTGTCGCTGGGGGCCGATAACCAGGACAAAAAGTACGCCGGTGAGCCGTGCGAGCTCATCATTGGCGACCGAAACACCATCCGTGAATTCAGCACTTACCACATTGGTACGGTGCAGGGCGGCGGCGTCACGCGTCTGGGCAGCGACAACTGGATGATGGCGTACACCCATCTGGCGCACGACTGTCTGGTGGGTAACCACACCATTTTCGCGAACAACGCCCAGTTGGCCGGTCATGTGGAAGTGGGCGATTGGGTCATTTTGGGTGGTTACACCGTGGTGCACCAGTTTGTCCGCATCGGTGCCCATGCCATGACCGCCATGTGCTCTTTGTTGTTTGCTGATGTTCCACCCTTTGTGATGGCGCAAGGGCAACCGGCTGGCGCCAGATCGATGAATTTTGAAGGTTTGCGCCGCCGGGGCTTCAGCGCAGACCGCATCGCTGCTGTCAAAGCCATGCACAAAGCCCTTTACCGCGACAACTTGACGCTGGATCAAGCCCGGGAGCGGATTGCTGCGTTGACGGCCCGCCATGCGGAAGCCGGTGCTGATGTGGACATGATGCTGGGCTTCCTGAATGGCTTGACCCCAGAGCGGGGTATCGTGCGTTGACCCATTTTGAGCGGGCGTGTGACGTGGCGCTGGTGGCGGGCGAGGCTTCCGGTGATCTTCTGGCCGCTCAGTTACTGGCGGGTTTGCAGCAACGCTGGCCCAAATGGCGAACAGCCGGTATCGGTGGGCCTAACATGCAGACCCAGGGTTTCGATGCATGGTGGCCCAGTGAAAAACTGGCTGTTCGAGGCTATGTGGAAGTGCTGTGCCACTACCGCGAAATTGTCGGTATCCGCAAGCAGCTGCGCGATCGCTTGTTGGCCCGTCCGCCTCGGGTGTTTGTGGGAGTGGATGCACCGGATTTCAACCTCGACCTTGAAGGCGATCTCCGAGCGGCTGGCGTGCGCACGGTTCACTTCGTTGCGCCGGCGGTGTGGGCTTGGCGCCCTGAGCGCATCGATAAGATCCGCCGTTGTGTGGATCATGTGCTGTGCATATTTCCTTTCGAACCGGCGCTGTTTCAGCAGCACGGCATACCGGCCACTTACGTGGGGCACCCTTTGGCGCCATTGATTCCCCTTGCGCCAGACCGCGATGCAGCGCGCCAGGTGCTTGGGTATGGGCCCGATGGACGACTGGTTGCTTTGTTGCCCGGCAGCCGGCGTGCCGAGGTGGAGCACCTGCTACCACGGTTTTTGCATGCAGCGCGGCACATGCTGCAGACCCGGCCAGATCTGCACTTTGTACTGCCAGCAGTGCCCTCGCTTTATGCAGACATTCAGCAAACAGTGGCGAATGCTGGGCTGAGCGAGCAGGTCCTAGTGACGCGTGGTGGATCGCACACCGCTTTGGCAGCGTGCGATGTGACTTTGATCGCAAGCGGCACCGCCACCCTGGAAGCAGCTCTGTTCAAGCGCCCGATGGTCATTGCGTATCACATGAACTGGGTGTCGTGGCAGCTCACACGGCGCAAAAAGCTGCAGCCGTGGGTCGGGCTTCCCAACATTTTGGCCGGTGAATTTTTGGTGCCAGAGTTGTTGCAAGACGCCGCCACCCCGGCCGCGTTGGCCGAGGCAACCCTGGCGTGGTTGGGCAGCGATGCCGCTACTGTACAGCGTGTGGTGTCATTGGAGCGGCGCTTCGCCGAGATGCACCAGACCCTGATTTGTGACACCACCCAGCGGGCCATCGATGCAATCGCGCAAGTCCTCTCTTGAACCGATGACCTTGCAGCAGTCTTTCGCCTGGGTCGAATCCGGATTGGTGGCTGGCGTTGACGAAGCGGGTCGAGGGCCTTTGGCAGGGCCTGTGGTGGCGGCTGCGGTCATTCTGGACGATGGACAACCAATCGCGGGGTTGGCCGACTCGAAAAAGCTCTCGCCCTTGCGACGCGATCGGTTGTATGACGAAATTCGCGCCAAGGCCTTGTGCTGTTCGGTCGCGCAGGCCTCTGTAGAAGAGATCGATCAACTCAACATCCTGCAGGCCACCATGTTGGCCATGCGGCGAGCGGTGGAAGGTTTGCGCCTGAAGCCCAAATTGGTGCTCGTCGATGGAAATCGACTGCCCGTGCTGGACGTCAGGGCTGAAGCCATTGTTCAGGGCGATACCAAAGTACAAGCCATTTCGGCGGCCTCAATACTTGCCAAAGTGACGCGCGACAGGGGTTTGACGGAGTTGCACACACAGTACCCGGCCTACGGTTTCGATCAACACAAGGGCTACGGTACCGCGCAGCATCTGGACGCTTTGGTTCGCATGGGACCGTGTCCTGCACATCGCCGCAGTTTCGCACCCGTTGCCGAGGCTGCTTTGGCCCGACTCACGGCGAGCGCCCACTGAAATGACGGACATGAACTTGGACGTGATCACCTCGCGAGACAACCCTTGGGTGAAACAACTGCGGCTGCTGGCCCAGGATGGCACCGCGTACCGCAAGCAGGGGCAGGTGTGGCTGGAAGGCGACCACCTGTGTCGTGCTTTGCTTGGACGTCAACAGATGCCGGCAGCGGTGGTCCTTGCAGAGTCCCACGTGTCAGCAGCAGATGCCTGGGAGTTGCCCGCGTTTGTTCGGCGCGTCGTGTTGGCCGATCGGTTGATGGCTTGGGTCAGCGGACTCGAATCGCCCGCATCTGTAGGTTTCGTGTTCAGGCTGCCTCAGGCACCTCAAATCCAGCTTGAGGCCTCCACCGTGGTGCTGGACCGTCTGCAGGATCCGGGCAACGTGGGATCGATTTTGCGCAGTGCAGCGGCTTTCGGCTTCCAGCAGGTGGTCGCGCTGAAAGGAAGCGCAGCACTGTGGTCACCCAAGGTGCTGCGTGCCGGAATGGGTGCGCACTTTGGCCTGCATCTGGTCGAGGGCGTTTCAGAAGATTCGCTACACGGACTCCGGGTGCCATTGATTGCCACCAGTTCTCACGGCGGCGACTTGTTGCACCAAGCCGCCTTGCCTTGGCCCTGCGCCTGGTTGCTGGGGCATGAAGGGCAGGGCGTGTCTGACGCCCTTATGGCGCGTGCCGATCGGTTGGTTCGCATTGCCCAGCCTGGTGGAGAAGAATCGCTGAACGTGGCAGCGGCCGCAGCCATCTGCCTGCACGCCAGCGTGACGTCATCAAGCCTGTCGGTGAACTGACGCGAGCTGGGTTACAATCCAAAGGTTTACCCTAACCACGCGCACCTGCTGTCGGCTGCGGCCGGCCTCCCCCTGAAATTAATCACATTTCCCGGCGGGCACAGGTGCGTCCAAAACTGGAGTGTCCCGTGTTCCCCGTCCCAGCAAAAGCCATCCTCGCTCTCGCAGACGGCACGGTCTTTACAGGTGTTTCCATCGGTGCCACGGGTCAGA
>JACCDT011991913.1_pt1 | contig 14999 bp, 14 predicted proteins | sample 7446291 | NCBI WGS metagenome assembly JACCDT01 (sample SAMN15323446, study PRJNA562643) | freshwater metagenome | isolation source: river surface water | place: USA:Blue River Watershed | collected 2017-08-17
GCTCAGCCGTCCACGCTTTGGGAAACATGGTGTTAAGCATGGGCTTGCCATTGCGGTCGGTTTTGGTCACCCATCGCCCAGGGCGATCTGGGTCAGCCATTTCCACATGGGCGCGGTACACGCCCGTCGCGTCAGGTGCACTCTCGCTGCCAGGAATGATGCGCACATCACCGCTCAACAAGGTATGTCCACCTGTGGGCAAACCTGTGCGACGGTTGAAGTCAGCGCCGATGACGTGCGGTAAATCAATGGCGGAACGGGCATGAACCACGCCCGACGCCATCCATGCAAAGCCCAGCAGGCCTAGCAGCGCAGCAATACGACCTATATGCATGAGACGTTTGAAAAAATCACTCACCCTTCACCTCTCCTTCGCGTCGTGGGTCAGCACCGCTCACCCATCTGTTTTTGCCCTGTGTTTTTTGTTGCACGACGGCTTGCAAGCCACTGGTCAATGCCAGCTCTTTCACTTCATGGCCGCGCTCGCGCAAGGCCGCAAGCGTAGCAGGTGCAAAGCGGCCACCTTCCACCACCAATGGGCCACCCACGCTACCAAAGTTGGGCAATGCAATGGCTTGCTGCGGGCTCAGGCCCCAGTTCAACACACCGTACAAAGTTTTGGCCGTGTAGTGAATGATCATCGCGCCACCCGGGCTGCCCACACTCATCACCAATTGACCCGTGGCTTTGTCAAACACCAACGTGGGCGACATGGACGAGCGTGGCCGCTTGTTGGGCTGCACACGGTTAGCCACTGGGCGGCCTTGCGCGTCACGCGGCGAAAAGCTGAAATCGGTCAGCTCGTTGTTGAGCAAAAAACCTTTGACCATTTGACGCGCCCCAAACGCATCTTCAATGGTGGTGGTCATGGCCAATGCGTTGCCCTGGCCATCGACGATGCTGATATGTGAAGTGCCGTACTCAGGCTGATCGACCATGGGCGCGAAGCTGCTACGTTGTGCACGCACAGGCACACCAGGCAAGGCTTGCGGCATGGCGGTAGGACGAATGAGTTTGGCGCGCTCGCGTAAATAGGCAGGTGACAGCAAGCTTTGCCACTCGCCACTGGGGGCCGGCGCAAAGTCGGGGTCGGCCACATATTGCGCACGGTCGGCAAACGCCAAACGTGACGCCTCGGTGTACAGATGCAACCAACGCGGATCAGGCGTGCCATCCACCGCATCGCTGGGCGAAGACATCAGCGATGCGGGTGTGTGCTGCAACATGCCCAGTATTTGACCGATGGCGATGGCCCCTGAGCTCGGTGGCGGGAAACCGCACACGCGGTACACACGACTGGCTGCTGCGTGATCAAAACACACCGGTGTGCGCTCTTTGGCCTGGTAGTTGGCCAAATCGCTCAGTGCTAGACGGCCGGGATTGGTGGGGTGCTGCTGCACTTTGCGAACCAGAGCCTCGGCCACCTCACCGCTGTAAAACGCTTGCACGCCCTCGGTGGCAATGCGTTGCAATACGGCAGTCAGCTCTGGGTTGCGCAGCACATGACCTATCGCGTGAGGCTCGCCATTGCTTTGGTAAAAATATGCGCGTGCTGCAGGGTCTGAGCGCAAATACGCATCGGCCTTGAGCTGCGCATGCAAGCGTGGGCTGATGGCAAAGCCCTGAGAAGCCAAGGTGATGGCTGGCTCAAACAACTTGGCCCATGGCAATTTTCCGTGTTGGGCATGCGCTTGCGCCAACATGCGCAACACGCCGGGCGTGCCCACCGAACGGCCACCCACTACGGCAGCATGAAATGCCAGTGGCTTGCCGTCGGCATTAAGCAGCATGTCCTCGGTAGCAGCAGCAGGTGCAGTTTCACGGCCATCAAAGGCTTGCAATTTGGGTCCGCCCTCGCCTGCTGCGCTGTGCAGCAAAAACGCCCCGCCCCCAATGCCACTCGACTGTGGCTCCACCAAACCCAGCACCATTTGCACGGCGATGGCCGCATCCACTGCGGAGCCACCCGCTTTCAAAACATCGAATCCAGCTTGTGTGGCCAAAGGATTGGCGGCAGCCACCGCAAACTTTTCTGTCACCACATCAGCTTTGCGCGTGAAGCCGGTAGCGATTTCCGGTTGTAGCGGTACTTGGCTAGTTGAACCGGGCCAAGTGGTGCACGCCACTACACCAAGCGACACAGTCAGCAAAAAACTAAGACGTTTGAAATGGCGCATCACAGAGTCCTGTCAAAACACATAAAAAAACGGCACCCATAGGTGCCGTTTTCATCGATGCCATGGGAATCAATCTTCGACGAAGGCTTCTTCGCGTTTGTTCTTGATGGATGGCAACAGCACAATCACCAAGAGCATAGCTGCTGCTGCCAGCAAACCAGCTGACAGAGGACGTGTACCAAACACGGACCAATCACCACGCGAGAGCAAGAGCGCGCGACGCAGGTTTTCTTCCATCATGGGGCCTAGGATGAAACCCAGCAGCAAAGGGGCAGGCTCAGCGCCGAGCTTGACAAACAAATAGCCGATGAAGCCAAAACCAGCCACCATCCAAATATCGAATGTGTTGTTGTTGGTCGAATACACACCGATCGCGCAGAACAACACGATGGCAGGGAACAAGAAACGATAAGGCACAGCCAACAACTTGATCCACATGCCGATCAATGGCAAGTTCAGAATCACGAGCATCAAGTTACCAATCCACATGGATGCAATCAAACCCCAGAACAATTCTGGGTTACTGGTCATCACCTGTGGGCCGGGTTGGATGTTGTGAATGGTCATCGCACCCACCATCAGAGCCATCACAGCGTTGGGGGGAATACCCAAGGTGAGCAATGGAATGAACGAGGTTTGAGCACCCGCGTTGTTAGCCGCTTCAGGCGCTGCCACACCACGGATATTGCCTTGGCCGAATGGCACTTCGCCTTCGCGCAATGCAGTTTTCTTCTCGATGGTGTAAGCCGCAAACGCTGCCAGCAACGCACCGCCACCAGGCAGCACGCCCAGCATCGAACCCAATGATGTGCCGCGAATGACAGCAGGCATCATATTTTTAAAGTCTTCCTTGGTGGGGAACAGGCCCTCCACCTTGGCAGTGAAGACTTCGCGGTCTTCTTCAGGGCGCGACAAGTTAGAAATAATTTCGCCATAGCCAAAAATGCCCATAGCAATCGTCACGAAACCCAAACCATCGGTGAGCTCAGGGATGTCAAAGCTGAAACGTGCCACACCCGAGTTCACGTCTGTGCCGATCAAGCCCATCAAGAGACCTAACACAATCATGGCAATCGCTTTGAGCAAGGAACCCGAAGCCAACACCACCGCGCCCACCAGGCCCAAAATCATGAGCGAGAAATATTCAGCTGGGCCAAACTTGAACGCGAGTTCGGTCAAAGGAGGCGCGAAAGCCGCCAAGATCAAGGTACCCACAGAACCGGCAAAGAACGAACCCAAACCAGCAGCTGCCAGAGCGGGACCTGCACGGCCTTTGCGAGCCATTTGGTAACCGTCGATGGTGGTCACCACCGAAGACGATTCACCAGGCAAGTTCACCAAAATCGCAGTGGTCGAGCCACCGTACTGAGCGCCGTAATAAATGCCAGCCAGCATGATGAGCGCTGACACGGGTGGCAACGCATAAGTAGCTGGCAACAACATCGCAATGGTGGCTACTGGGCCAATGCCAGGCAACACACCAATAAGCGTACCCAAGATACAACCTGCCAAGGCGTACATCAGGTTAATCGGCGTGAAGGCCACGCCAAAACCGAGTGAGAGGTTTGCAATCAAATCCATTTTTTATTTCTCCCGATCAACCTGTGATGAACGCAGGCCAGACTGGCATTTGCAATTTCAAAGCGACGATGAATGCCAAGTAGCTGCCAATTGCCAAAACGGTGGCCAAGGTCAACACTTCCTTGAGGTTAAAGGTTTCACCCGCTTTGCTGGACACGATAACCAAGGCATAAATACCGGCAATCAAGCCCATGGGCGGCAAACCAATGCTGGGCAAGCCGCCCAACAAAACACCAAAAATCAGGTTAGCACCCAAGATGTAAACAATCGGTTTCCAAGCAAACGCGCCAACAGGCTCGCCGTCTTCAGTGTGTTCCACCAACGAATAAAACGTGATGAATGCACCTAGCACCGCCAGAAAAATCCCCAGTAACAACGGAAAGTACCCAGGTCCCATGCGAGCGCCTGTGCCAACGTTGTAGCTAGTTGCACCCCAAGCGAAACCTGCACCGACCAATGTGAACATCAGGCCAGAGAAAAAGTCTTTTTGACTTTTGATCATCTTTTCTCCTAAATCCAAAAATAAATATGGTGAGAATTATGGAGTTCACGCACAGGGCCATTCGATGTGGGTTACACCTATTTTGCGTAAGGCATAAGTCGGGGGTAAACCCCTAAATCACAGGTCTTTGAGTGGCTTGAACACGCGCAGCCACTTGGTCGCAGGCAGGGGCCAACGGGCCTGAATCGCCTCGGCGCGATCCATGAGTTCAGCGCGTTTTGGGCTACTAGGTGTGCGCTGCGCTAGCACCACCGTATTGCCCTCGCGTGTGGGCTTGAAGGCCCACAGTGCATCGGGACCAAAGGCAGCAGCCATCTTCTCCACACTTTGCGCGAAGCTGGAGCTGCGGCCAAACAGGTTGACGGTCATGCAACCCTCGTCAGTCAAGAGACTGCGGCAGTCAGCATAGAACTCGGCACTGTCCAATACGGGTGATGCAGCTTCGTGGTCATACAAGTCGACTTGTAACGCGTCAATCTGGCCGCGCCAATGGTCATGCTTGGCCACCTCCGCCGCGTCACCCAACACCACTTGCAGCTTGGCGCTGTCGGCAGGCAGCTTGAACCACAGACGGCAAGCCGCCACCACTTGTGGGTTGAGTTCAATGGCCGTGGTTTTCATGCGCAGGTGCTTGAAACAAAACTTGGTCAGCGCCGCAGCCCCCAAACCCAGCTGCATGGCGTGGAGCTTGCCCACCTTGTCAGGGTCGACGAACAAGAGCCATGCCATCATGCGTTGCACGTATTCGAGGTCGATGTCAAAGGGCTTTTCGATGTTCATCGAGCCTTGCACCCAAGGTGTGCCAAGGTGCAGGTAACGGGTGTCGCCGTAGTCAGAGAAATTAACTTCTGGAAGTTGGATTTTTTTCTTGGTTGCCATTGCGTTGTTTTCGTTTCTTATCCAGCCATGCCTTCGACCACAAAGCGCACGCGTTTGTTGCCTTGCCACTCATCAGCCTCTAAGCGAAAGGCCAAATGCGCTTTGGCTGGCACAGGTTCCACACGGCCAAACCAAATGCCGTCCACGGGCTGACCGTGGTGGCGCAGCTTGAGGGCCAAATGTTTTTCGCCCACCAGCCGTTGCCCCACCACCTCCACCTCTTCGCTGAAGGTGGGCGGTGCAAAGCCTTGGCCCCACACTTCGCGGGCCAAGGTGTCGGCCAACTCGGGGCGGCGGTATTCGGGCAGCAGTGGCCCATCGGTGTCTAGGCGGCGTTGCAAGGTGGCTTCGTCGAGCCACTCTTGTGCCACCTCTTGCAAGGCTTCTTCAAAAGTGGCGAGGTTGTCTTCTTCCAAGGTACAACCCGCCGCCATGGCATGACCACCAAAGCGCAGCAACACACCGGGGTGACGCTTGGCCACGAGGTCCAACGCATCGCGCAAATGAAAACCTGGGATGGAGCGACCCGAACCTTTGAGCTCATGGCCTTTGCCCGCTGCTTGGCTGGGCGCAAACACAAACGTGGGGCGATGGTGCAAGTCTTTGAGCTTGGCCGCCACGATGCCGACCACGCCTTCGTGAAACTCGGGATCGAACACGCACAGAGCTGAGGGCGGTTCTTCTTCTGGGTCAAACATTTCTTGCGCGAGCTCTAGGGCTTGCTCGCGCATGTCACCCTCAATCTCGCGGCGCTCGCGGTTGATGCGGTCAAGTTGCGTGGCCAGCTCGGTGGCACGGCCCACGTCGTCGGTGGTCAAGCATTCAATGCCGAGGGTCATATCCGACAAACGACCTGCCGCGTTGATGCGTGGGCCAATGGCAAACCCGAAATCTTGCGAGGTGCAGGTCTCGCTTTTGCGGCCTGCTGCAGCAAACAAAGCCGCCATGCCTGCAGGCATTTGGCCTTTGCGCACACGTGCCAAGCCTTGGGCCACCAAGCGGCGGTTGTTGGCATCGAGCTTGACCACGTCAGCAACCGTGCCCAATGCGACGAGTGGCAAAAGTGTGTCGAGCTTGGGTTGCTGTTCGGCAGTGAAAACGCCACGCTTGCGCAGCTCCGCACGCAAGACAAGCAACACATAAAACATCACACCCACACCCGCGAGCGATTTGCTTTCAAACGTGCAGCCTGGTTGGTTGGGGTTGACGATGGCGTCGGCCTCAGGCAACACAGCGGCCGGCAAATGGTGGTCTGTCACCAAGACTTGCAAACCCAGCTTGCGCGCCGTGGCCACACCCTCCACGCTGGCAATGCCGTTGTCCACGGTGATGAGCACATCCGCACCGCTGGCTTTGACGCGCTCAGAAATCGGGGGCGTGAGCCCATAGCCATCGACCACGCGGTCGGGCACGATGTAGCTCACGTGCTTTGCACCCAATAAACGCAGGCCTCGCAGCGCCACGGCACAGGCGGTGGCCCCATCACAGTCATAGTCGGCCACGATGCAGAGTTTCTTGTTCGCAGCCATCGCGTCGGCCAACAGCACAGCGGCCGCTTCGATGCCTTTCAAACCGGTGGGCGCTAGCAGCTGCGCCAGCGAAGCATCTAAAGCCGCTGCGTCTTGCACGCCGCGTGCGGCATACAAACGCGCCAGCAACGGATGCACCCCTGCTTGCTCCAAGGCCCAAATGGTGCGTGGTGGCATGTCGCGAGGAATGAATTGCATGGGCTTAATCTTTCAAAGGCGCGACGGCCAACACAGTGTCTAAAGAAGTCGGTGCGTAGTGTTCGCGCACGCGTTGCCACAACGAAGGATTGGCGCTGTCGTACACCTGAAATTCATATTCGCCACACAGCACCAATCGCTGCGGCTCACCCGCTGTGACACGCGTCAGCATGGGCCCAATCACTTGCGCGTCCACCTGTTGCCACGCTTCTAGCCAACCGATGAGATCTTGCTGCAAAGCACTGTCACGCAAGGTGTGCACCACCGTCGGCTCGAAACGTACAGGCTGTGCTGCAGGTGGCGTGCCAGTGCCATGCACCCAAAACGAGTTGATGCTCAATCGACGACGCTCGTTGACAGGGTGGGTGTAGAGCAACATTTGCATTTCGTTTTGCAAGCGGCGCAGCAGTTGCGCGGCAGGGCTCAACGGCGCCGTGGTGTGGCTGCCCACAAGCCAAGGGTCGATGTTGCGGCCAATCACGCGGTCAAGCGAGGCTGTGGGCAAATCAGCAAACAACACCGATTGCGCCAACCATTGGCCAGACTTGTAGGGATGCAAGGCAATGCCGTCCTCAGCAAAATAACCTTGCATCGCTTGAAACAAAGTGGCGTCTGTCTCTGCATCGATCTGCAAATGAGCTGGGTCACCCAAGGTAACTTGGCCGTTGCTCACATGCCAGTTGCACAGGCTGATGAAGGCCCAGCCTCGCGACGATACCTCGTCTCCTGCCTCGCACAGGCCATGTGCTGCGGCCGTTCGTGCGGCGCTTGGCATGCACCCATCGGCGATGCGCCAGCCCATGGCTTGAGCCCATGCGCGCTCGTGGGGCGGCGTCAAGCTGGCCAGCAAAGGGGCTTGCACAATGTCGGCTTGCACCGCCACGCGCGTGGCCGACTTGAGCCAGTTGCGCAAGTGTGGCAGTTCGGCTTGTGCCAATGCTGCGGCTTCGGGGCCTTGCAGGCTCCACAACGCAAAGGGGATCAAGGTGGTGGCACGTCCAACATCGGACGGCGAAGAGCTCAGCACAGAAGTCATACCGCTGATTGTCCTTGATGCAGGATGGCAAGCGGGTCACTACGGGGATAATCCAGCCACATGCAAAACACCTCGACCCGACTCCCCTACGAACTGCTGATTGGCTGGCGTTACACACGCGCGGGCCGAGTGTCGGGCCGTAACGGCTTCATTTCGTTCATCTCGGGCGTGTCCATGCTGGGCATCGCACTGGGTGTGGCCGCACTCATCATCGTGCTCAGTGTGATGAACGGGTTTCAAAAAGAAGTGCGTGACCGCATGTTGGCCGTCGTGTCACACATTGAGCTACTCGCCCCGGGTGGCGAAGGCTTTGTCGATGTGAATGCCCTGATTACACAAGCCAAACAAAACACAGAGGTCGTGGCAGCTGCGCCATTTGTGTCGCAGCAAGCCCTGATGGCGCGTGGTGAAGACATGCGCGGCGCAATGGTGCGCGGCATCGACCCCGAACCCGAAACACAGGTGAGTGACTTCGCCTTGCAAATCCCGAGCGAGGTGCGCGCCACCTTGCAAAGCGGCAGCTTCAATGTGGTGCTGGGCGGCGAGTTGGCCATGTCGATGGGCGTGCGCGTGGGTGACCAAATCACGCTCATTGCGCCTGGCGGGCAAGTGACGCCCGCAGGTGTGATGCCGCGTTTGAAACAACTCCACGTCTCGGGCATTTTTGATTCAGGCCATTACGAATACGACGCCTCGCTGGCTTTGCTGCACATCGAAGACGCACAACGCATCTTCCGCCTCGAAGCGCCCACTGGCGTGCGACTCAAAATCAAAGACAGTCAACAAGCCCGCAGCGTGGCGTATGACTTGGCCCTGCAACTCGGCCCCGAAGTGATCGTGCGCGATTGGACCCGCCAAAACCGCACCTGGTTTGCCGCGGTGCAAGTGGAAAAACGCATGATGTTCATCATCCTCACCCTCATCGTTGCGGTGGCGGCGTTCAACCTCGTCACCACACTGGTGATGACCGTCACCGACAAACGCGCCGACATTGCCATTCTTCGCACGCTGGGCGCGAGCCCCAAAAGCATCATGGCCATTTTTGTGGTGCAAGGTGCCACGGTAGGTGTGCTGGGCACGCTGGCTGGCTTGGCGCTGGGTCTGTCGGTGGCCTTCAACATCGACGTCATCGTGCCCGCGATTGAAAACTTGTTGGGGGCGAGCTTTTTGCCGCGAGACATCTACCTCATCAGTCGCATGCCCAGCGACCCGCAAGCGGGCGACATTTGGCCGATTGCCATCATCTCGTTGGTGCTTGCGTTCTTGGCCACCATCTATCCCAGTTGGCGCGCCAGCCGCGTCAACCCAGCTCTTGCCTTGCGCTACGAATAAGGCTTGCGATGACCCACACACCTGTTCTCACTGCCCACCACATCAGCCGCCGCTTCCACGAAGGGCCGCTGGATGTCACCGTGTTGCACAACGTTGACCTGTCGGTGAACGCTGGCGAAACCTTGGCCATCGTTGGATCTTCAGGCTCTGGCAAAAGCACCTTGCTGCATGTGCTGGGTGGGTTAGATGAACCAACCAGTGGAAGCGTATCTTTGATGGGCCAGCCATTGGCAGGCCTAAGCGCCTCAGCCTTGGGCGATTTGCGCAACCAGCACCTAGGGTTTGTGTACCAGTTCCACCACTTGCTGCCCGAGTTCAGCGCGCTCGACAACGTGGCCATGCCGTTGTGGGTTCGCCGCATGGACCGCGTAGCAGCCAGCGCACAAGCGCAAGCCATGCTTGAAGCGGTAGGCCTCGGCCATCGCATGCATCACCGCCCTGCTGAGCTGTCGGGTGGCGAGCGCCAACGCGTGGCGATTGCTCGTGCGTTGGTGACTCGGCCTGCGTGTGTGTTGGCAGACGAACCCACCGGCAACCTCGACCGCCACACTGCCGACCACGTGTTTACGCTCATGCTGCAACTGGCCCGCGAGCACAACACAGCATTTGTGTTGGTGACACATGACAGCGCCTTGGCCGCGCGCTGTGACCGCCAACTGCACCTTGACTCCGGGAAATTGGCGTAAGGCGTAAGACGCCAGAGAAACATCACCCGTTGAACAAACGACCACGTGCGTTTTGTGTGATCGCGGCCACACACGGGTGTGAAATACGTCGCTCAACCGACACCGCAAAAAACTCCTCCACCAGTTCGTCCGTGCGGCCAATCACTTCCACGCCATATTGCGCCACCGTTTCTTTTTCCAAGATGCCCGGCGACATAAAGACACCCCGCCCTTCGCGGCCAAACGCCGTCATCAAAGCACCGTCGTCAAACTCACCCACCACGCAGGGTTGAATCTTGTTGCGCACCAACCAGCCATCCAGCTGCTGCCGCACCGACGATGCCGAGCCTTGAATCAGCATGGGCGCTTCGTGCAGGCACTGGGGAAATTTGCCCTTCAACTTAGCCTTCAACTCGGGCGTGCAAAAAAAACTCATGGGTGTTGTACCCAGCGCATGGTTGAACGCCTTCACGCTGATGCGCTTGGAAAGCGGTTCATCGGCAATCACCAAGTCCAACCGATGCAAAGCGAGTTGCGCCAACAAGTCAGGAAATTTGCCTTCGCTGCCAATCAAGCGCACGGGCTCAGATATTGACAAAGCAGGCTCCAGCAACCGATAAGCCACTGACTTGGCCACCGAGTCGGCCACGCCCACCCGAAACTCCAGCGTGCGCACGCCTGCTTGTGTGTTGACCATGGCGGCTCTGAGCTCGGAGCCCAAGGCAAAGATGTCGTCCGCATAGCTCAGGGCTTTGCGACCATCCTCCGTCAGTTCAAGCTGACGGCCGCTTTTGCGAAACAGCTTGCGCCCCAAGCTCTCTTCAAGCAATTTGATTTGGCCAGACAAGGTTTGCGGTGTTGTGTGTAACTGCTCACCTGCGCGCATGATGCCACCTGCACGTGCTGTTACCCAAAAATAGTAGAGGTGTTTAAAGTTCATAGGCCAAATTAAACTTCGATTTTCACGAATAAATAAAAGAATAAATACGAATTTACACGAAGTAATTTTGTGATTAGAGTTTGTCCCATTCTGAGTTGTATTCAGAAAAACCGAAAGGAGCACACCATGCGTTTGAGCACCAAAAGCCGTTTTGCCGTCACTGCCATGATCGATATGGGCTTGCGTCAGCACCAAGGCCCTGTGTCACTGGCAGCTATCAGTCAGCGTCAGCACATCTCCATCTCATACCTTGAACAGCTCTTTAGCAAAATGCGCCAGCACGGTTTGGTGGAAAGCACGCGCGGCCCTGGCGGCGGCTACACCCTGAACCGCGACGCCAACCAAATCAGCGTGGCCGACATCATTTATGCCGTCAACAGCCCCGACGAAAAAGAACAGGTTCCCCCAGATGCCATCCAAAACGGCTATGTGTCCACAGAAGACCTATGGACACAGCTGAACCAAAAAATAGAAGATCACATGCAGTCCATCAGCTTGCACAGCTTGATTGCATCTGAGCTGACTAAATCTGGACAAGTGCCCAGCAGCCACTCGCCCAAACGTGGCGTGTTTGCTCAAAAGCCGCAAACCGTTTTGGCGAGCAAAGTTCCCAACTCTGTTTTTGCACTGGGCAGCACCTAAGCGCCGCCCTGATGTGGATAGACACACATAGCCACCTCGACGCGCCCGAGTTCGAACCCGACCGTGCTGCCGTGCACCAGCGTGCGCGTGCAGCAGGCGTAGCCACCTGTGTGATTCCCGCCGTCGAAGCGGCCAACTTCGACGCCGTGCGTTTGTTGGCTCATGCACAGCAAGATACGTATGGACTAGGCATTCACCCGCTCTACGCACCGCACGCCACCGAAGCGGATTTGGCAAAGCTCGATGCCGCGCTGCATGCCCACCACGATGACCAGCGTTTGGTGGCCGTGGGCGAAATTGGCCTAGACGGCTTTGTACCAGAGCTCAATACACCTGAAGCGCTGGCCCAACAGCAACACTTTTACAAAGCCCAACTCAAGCTCGCGCAGCAACATCAACTGCCCGTCATCCTGCATGTGCGGCGCAGTGCTGACTTGCTACTCAAAGGCTTGCGCGACACGCCGGTGGTGGGTGGCATTGCCCATGCGTTTAACGGCAGTTTGCAGCAGGCTCAAGCTTTCATCGCCTTGGGTTTCAAACTCGGCTTTGGCGGCGCACTCACCTATGACCGCGCCCTGCAATTGCGCCGCTTGGCCACCGAGCTGCCACTCTCGGCCATCGTGCTAGAAACCGATGCGCCTGATATCCCGCCGCATTGGCTCTACACCACTGCAGAGCAACGCGCCGCAGGCCAGCCCCAAGGCCGCAACGAACCCGCTGAACTGCCGCAGATTGCCCAAGTGCTGGCGGACCTGCGCGGCATCTCTCTGCGCGAACTGGCTGCAGCTACCTGCGCCAACGCACGACAAGCCTTGCCACGCCTACAATGAAGGCGTGACCTCATCCATCCTCAACGCTGACCTGCATTGCCACTCCGTGGTCTCGGATGGCACGCTCACGCCCGAGCAGTTGGCTGCTCGCGCCAAAGCCAACGGTGTCGAGTTGTGGGCCTTGACGGACCACGACGAAGTGGGCGGCCAAGAACGCGCTCTCGCAGCAGCGCAAGGCAATGGTCTGAAGTACCTCACGGGCGTAGAAATTTCCATCACCTTCGCCAATAAAACCGTGCATATCGTGGGCCTCGGCTTTGATGCCCACGACGAACAGCTCAAACAAGGTCTGCACCAAACACGCGGCGGTCGCGGTGAACGCGCCAAAGAAATGTCAGACGGCTTGGCCAAAGTCGGCATCCATGGCGCGTATGAAGGTGCACTCAAATATGCAGGCAACCCCGAACTGATTTCGCGCACACACTTTGCACGATTCCTTGTTGAAACCGGCGCATGCCAAGACACCAACGAAGTGTTTCGCCGCTTCTTAACCGAAGGCAATCCTGGCTATGTGCCGCACCGCTGGGCCTCATTGAAAGACGCAGTGCAATGGATCGTGCAAGCCAAAGGCATGGCAGTCATCGCACACCCTGCACGTTACGGCTTCACACCCAACGAAGAGTTTGCATTGTTCACCGAATTCAAAAACCATGGTGGACAAGGCGTCGAAGTGGTCACCGGTAGCCACACGCCCGCCGAGTACGTGACCTACGCCGACATGGCCCAAGAATTTGACCTCTTTGCCTCACGCGGCAGCGATTTTCATAGCCCTGATGAAAGCCGCATTGACCTTGGCACATTGCCTTGGTTGCCAGGCCAACTCACCCCCGTGTGGGAAGCGCTGGCAGACCGAATTCAATAATGGCTCAGTTTCTTCAAGTTCACCCCGACAACCCTCAACCCCGTTTACTCAAGCAAGCCGTCCAGTTGCTAGAGCGCGGCGGCATTGTGGCCGTGCCCACCGACTCCAGCTATGCCTTGGTCTGCCACTTGGACGACAAAGCGGCGGTTGAACACATGCGCCGCATTCGCCAAGTGGACGAGAAACACCACCTCACCTTGATGTGTCGCGATTTGTCTGAGCTAGCCAACTACGCCCGCGTGGACAACCGTCAATACCGCTTACTCAAAGCCGCCACGCCCGGGGCCTACACCTTCATCCTGGAAGCCACCAAAGAAGTGCCCCGTCGCGTCAGCCACCCGCAGCGCAAAACCATTGGTCTGCGCGTGCCGCTGAACAAAACCCTGCTCGACTTGCTTGAACTCCATGGCGCACCGCTCTTGGCCACCACACTCATTGCCCCCGGTGAGACCGACCCGATGAACGACGCCGAAGAAATTCGCGACCGCTTTGAGCATGAACTTGCTGCCGTGATCGACGCAGGTGCTTGTGCGCTCGAACCCACCACTGTGGTGGACCTCACACCCATGGACGGCGGCGGCGACCCAGAGCTCATCCGCACTGGACGCGGCCCTCTGAGCACTTTGGGCTTGTAAGTGGCTCCACTGCTAGCCCCAAAGTGTTGAACGCGACCATTGAATGAGACAATCGCACGGTGAATTTTCCAGAGCTGATTCAAACCATCCTGATCTATGCCTTGCCCGTGGTGTTTGCCATCACGTTGCACGAGGCCGCGCATGGCTATGTGGCCCACAAGCTGGGTGACAACACCGCGCTGATGCTGGGCCGCGTCACCCTCAACCCCATCCCGCACATTGACCCTTTGGGCACGATTGCAATGCCTGCCCTGTTGTACTTTGCAACAGGCGGTAACTTCTTGTTTGGCTATGCTCGACCTGTGCCCGTACGCTTTGGCAATTTGAATCATCCAAAGCGCGACATGATTTGGGTGGCCTTGGCAGGACCGGGGATTAACTTCTTGCAAGCCCTCGCTTGGCTGTTGGCGTTCTACCTGATGAAGGGCTTCGGAGTGACCGAAACCTACTTTTTGAAAATGAGCTTGGCGGGCGTGGTGGTCAACGTGTCCATGTTCGTCTTCAACCTCTTTCCTCTACCGCCGCTCGATGGGGGCCGCGTGCTGGTCGGCCTACTGCCTTGGCGTGCAGCGGTGTGGCTATCGAAGATCGAGCCTTACGGCATGTACATCATCTTGGGTCTGGTGGCTTTCAAACTGCTCGATGGCGTTTGGATGGCACCTCTCATGAGTTGGACCGTCTTTGTGTTGTCACTTTTGCTGACCCCTTTTGAATTTTTATTGAATCCCTGATTTTTATAAGTAAGCACGATATGAAAGAACGCGTTCTCTCCGGCATGCGCCCCACGGGCGCTTTGCATTTGGGCCACTACCACGGCGCCTTGAAAAACTGGGTGCGTTTGCAGTCCGAGATGGATTGCTACTACTTTGTGGCCGACTGGCACGCCCTCACCACGCACTACGAAAACCGCGAGGTGATCGAGAAGAACGTGTACGAGATGGTGATCGACTGGCTCGCCGCCGGCCTCGACCCCAACGCTTGCACCATCTTCTTGCAAAGCCGCATCCCTGAGCACGCCGAGTTGTTCACACTCTTGGCCATGGGCACACCGCTGGGTTGGTTGGAGCGCGTGCCCACCTACAAAGACCAACAAGAAAAGCTCAAAGACAAAGACTTGTCCACCTACGGCTTCTTGGGTTACCCCCTGCTGCAAGCCGCCGACATCTTGATTTACAAAGCCAAGCATGTGCC
>JACCDT010495457.1_pt1 | contig 14991 bp, 16 predicted proteins | sample 7446291 | NCBI WGS metagenome assembly JACCDT01 (sample SAMN15323446, study PRJNA562643) | freshwater metagenome | isolation source: river surface water | place: USA:Blue River Watershed | collected 2017-08-17
ACCAGTAGAACCATTCACAAGATTAAGTATTTGGTCAGCATCCTTTGCTATAGCCATAAGAGTCATTGCATCTTTTAAAGGTCTAGTCACTGTCTGGTTCCACATTGTTTTGAATGTGTTGACTTGAATTGAGTAAGTGTTAATTTGAGTTTGAAATTGTTTTGCGTATATAGCTACCTGCTTCCCTAGGTCAATCGCATCATCGGTTAAGGTTATATTCCAAAGTCCTGGATCTTCAACCGGTATTGCATATACTAGTTTTACATTTTTTGGGTAGATAATTATTGTAAGTAACAAAATAAAAATAATTTTTTTCATATATTATTTATAATTAAAACCAGAAGTAAATATGTACCCACTATCGTTTGGTGTAAAAACAATATTCTGCATACTAAAATAATCAAATAATTGATTAGGTATACGCATTATTAATAAAATTGTGTCTTGATATTTATCAATAACAAGAGTTCCTCTTACGGGGTCTGAATTTGATTTTGATAAATTGTCTAATACATCACCATATGAAGCCAATCTATTCAACATCAAAATATGATATGAGACAGCAGAAGGAGGCACATCTACTGCAAGTAGTTTATTTATTAATCCTTCCACCCTCTTTTTATTAGAAGTAATAGGCAACAAATCCTTCTCATTTTTTGTTGAGACAAAAGAATGAATACTTTTTATATCATAAGTAATAATTTTTGACGAAATTAAATCAATTATTATTGGTGCTATAGTGTTGCCGTATGCTTTTATACTATCTTTTGATTCACTTTTAGCAACCTTGATGTCCTTTAATGTATAACTAGTGAAGGTTATTTTTGAGGCTTCCTGCTCAATTAGATAGTTCACTGCTTCTTGTTTGGTCGCTTCGTCTGTTATCCCCTTTTCTTTTAAATATGCAGTAGCAAGAAAGACATTTTTTGAAAATGAACTGGTTAAATTATTTGGGTCATTCAACTCATCTATAATTTTCTGATCTACAGGTTTTTGATTAATTTGAGATAACGAAGTAGTTGAGTTTTTTAGTGTTGATTCTACTATTTCATTCCAACCAATTTTGCCATCACTGTTGGAATCTTCAGCAATTTCTGAAGGAGAAGTCATAACCGTCAAGTCTAGTTTTGTATAAGGTTTTTTCTTAACCTCTACACCTAACCATCTAGCTGGGGTGATGGCACTTAATAATATTAGTAAAACAACTACACCAAGAACAACAAGAGAGCGATAAGTTTGATTATTTTTTCCTTCCATAAGAATAAGTATATATCAACAAAATCACAAAAGCGGCAAGTTATCCCATGTTTGACAAAAAGATATAAATAGTGTATAATAAATATTAGACCCTGATTAAGTTTTTATTAGTCAGAGCCCTTTCAAAAACCTAAGGAGATATTCCATGAAAAACTTTGTTCGTATCCTTTCTTTTATTTTCGGTATTTTTTTGTTTCCCTCATATTCCTTCGCCGAAGCTCGTGACTCTTTGCAAGGAAAAGGAAACACTGTTGATGCAGTCAAGGTTTTTAACCGAGCGGTTGCATCGAACGGCGGAAGTGTAGATGGCAACGCTGTTACTGAATACTCCTCAGTGGGGGATTTCGGAAAATATCAGGCCAAGATGTACGCAGAATCAGAAAAAGGAAAAGTTAATATCCGGATAACTGTGAAACGTAAAGAGGTTGACGTTATTCATTTCCTTACCGTCCAGAGTGGAACAGAAATGGATATTGCAAAAAAAATAAATGCTTTTTTCATTAAGGCGGGATACATTGACACACCCCCCGAGGAAGTAAAGAAGTAAATTTTTATGAAATACACAAAGCCGACACAAAACAACGTGTCGGTTTTTCATTTTGTTTACAACTGTTTACTTTAACGAAAGAGATAGCCAAGTCTCTAAAGGAACATCTTCTGCGCGGATTTTTTCATTGATACTATTTTTTATAAATAATTCTTGCCAATTAATTTCCGGTAACTTTTCTTTAAGATTAGACATCATGAACTTTCTCTTATGGGAAAATCCCCCTTTTAAGACTTTGAAGAAATTTTCTTCATGATTTTTATTTTTAAAATTCTTGCGTGAGATGTTGTCTATTGATAGTACAGCACTGTCGACATTTGGTATTGGGTTGAAACTCCCCCTCTTCACACGATAAACAATTTTTGGTTCACCATACACTTTCACTGCAAGTGATAGAATACTTTCCTTTTTGTCACGCGCAACAACACGCTCTGCGACTTCCTGTTGAACAAGTACAACCATTTGTGTTGGTTGATGAGTGTGAGATAGATAACGAGAAAGAATTGCACCAGTGATGTAATAGGGGATGTTGGCTATAAGCTTATAAGTCGAAAGTCGAAAGTCAAAAGTCGATGGATCGAATTCGAGTGCGTCGCCTTCGACCAATGTGAAGTTTTTATATGTTGAAAATTGTTCATTTAATATTGGTAAAAGTTCCCAATCCTTTTCAAGTGCGATAACATGCGCACCGGTCTCTAATAGTCCTTTTGTAAGAAATCCTTTACCTGGGCCAATTTCAAGAACAGTATCAGACGATGTTAAATCACCAGCGTTTACAATAGCAATACGCGCTGGAATAGATGTGAGAAAATTTTGCCCGAGAGACTTTTTTGGTTTCATTAAATTACTCTACCATGTTTGACCAATTATAGTAAAAGAAGTAGTATCAAATTAGACCTCAATTTTATTTAAACAATTTAAATATGAAAGGAAATCATAATGAGTAAAGACATCAGTAATGAGCAAAATTTTTTAAAAAGGGTTCATGAAATTGCACAAAAAACCGTTGCGATTAGTTCAACGAAACACACTCTTGGTCTTACAGAAGCGCAAAAGCTTATTGTTGAACAAGAGCTAGACAGAATAACTGAGTCTTGTCGCAGGTTGACTGAAATCGGTTCGAATAAGAAATAAATGAAGAAGAAAAGCGAAGCGCGACACAACAGTGTCGCGCTTGTTTTGTTCTGTATTTAATACACTCTACCAACTACACGCTATCAAAAATACACCACTGCACCCCCGCCCTGCTTATAATACAAATCATGTAATTCTTTTATCTCTTCTGGAACATCGTCTAGGAATTCACTCGGTGCATTAATTTGTTTTTGTCCGAAGATGGTACGAATTTCAGCATAACAAAGATACAAATGTTTACGCGCACGAGTTACCGCCACATAAAACAACCTCCTCTCCTCTTCTTCCTCTTCCTTGCTTTGCTTACGATTACCAATATTTTTGTGGGGGAATAAATCATGCTCAAGTCCAACAACAAATACTTGATCAAACTCAAGTCCTTTACTTGCATGTATTGTCATCAACCTCACCCCGTTCTTTTCTTTAGTGTCATTATCTTGATCGGATTGAAGTGATGTCTCTTCTAAGAATTGTGTGAGTATATCTTTCGCAGGAATACCGTCATAACGAATGGTGAGAGAAACAAGTTCACGTGCATTCTCTAATCTCTCTCTGTCCTCACTACTTCCCTCCAACATTTCCTGTTCCATTCCAGAATCAACAATAATCATTTGCATAATATGAGAAAGTGGATCTGTCTCTACTGCTTCAACTATTCTATCCAAAAAACTATAAACCTTTTCAACCTTTACTGAAGCCGAAGCCGGAATATCTTCACCTGCAAAAATCTTTGCAACCGTCACCTTCCCTATTCCTCTCTTAGGTGTTTCGAAAACTCTTCGCAAATCTGGTTGAGAAGAACGATTCATAGCCGAGCGTAAATAACTCATAACATCTTTCACTTCTTTTCTTTCAAAGAATTTTGTACCAAGTAAATTATAAGTAACGTTCGCACGAATAAATGCTTCTTCAAGAACTCGGGATTGGAAATTAGCACGATAAAGTACAGCAATATTTCTCGGGTCTTGCCCTTCCTCAATTAAAGATTTGCATTTTTCGGCAACAAGTTCTGCCTCAGCTTGTTCATCCCATGACGGCATTATATTTATCTTGTCCCCTCCACCTTGTGAAGTGAAAAGATTTTTGACTTGTCTGACAGTGTTTTTCTTAATTGCTTCATTCGCTAACGTAAGAATGTTTCCTGTTGAGCGGTAGTTCTCTTCTAATAAGATGGTTTTTGTCCCAGCAAAATCTTTTTCGAAGTTGAGTATATTGCGTAGATTGGCTCCTCTCCAACTATAAATATTTTGGTCAGTGTCCCCCACCACACATATATTATTGTAAGTCGGGTTGATAAGTAATTTTACAAAAGCATATTGTGAACCATTAGTATCTTGATATTCGTCAACATGAATATATTTGAAACGATTTTGATAATGTGTACGAATGTCTGCATGGTCCTCTAACATATGAACAGCACGAACAATTAAATCATCGAAATCAACTGCCCTTTGATTTTTTAATTCCTCATCATAGATGCGCCACACGGAGGCAACAATATCCATTTGAGCGGAAACAACCTTTTGTCTATATGTTTGTAAATTAACAAAGTCCCCTTTTTCTCGACTAATAATATTACGAATTTTTGAAGGGTCATGAGTTTTTGGATCAAGACCTAATTGTTCCATTGCTTTCTTTATAATCGAAAGTGAATCTGAAGAGTCGAGTATTGTGGGATGTTTAAGAAGTCCAAGTCTATCTGATTGCTCGGATAACATCATGAGGCCTAGTGAGTGAAATGTCTTGATGGTTGGTTTAGGATTATATGGATTATCTTTTTCAATAACATGTTCGTCCTCGAGTCTTCCTACTATACGTTCCTTCATTTCTTTTGCTGCTTTATTGGTAAAAGTAACAGCAAGCACCGAGCGAGGGTCTGTACCCTTTTTTATTATTTCAACTATTCTTTCGGTAATAGTTTTGGTTTTACCAGCGCCAGCGCCTGCGAGAATAAGTAAAGGTCCTTCAGTGTGTAGAACAGCTTCTTTCTGTTGTTTGTTTAGATTAGTTACAGACATAAGAAACCACAGTATACTTTTTCTAAACCTTAAGCGCTATTTATTATTAAAAGCAGTAACCACTTTCATTTTTGACGCTTGAAAAACCTCTTCATATGCAGGCAAAAGATGCTTGAGAGTGGTTGCGTAGAACTCTTCCCCCATATTTGCAGAAGCTTGTAAGGCGTCGAATTTTTCTTTGCCTAAATTATCATATACATCTATCAGAAATTGTTTCTGTATAGTTTTTGAAACTTCTAGAAGCATTTCTTTTTTATCCTCATCAGATAGATTAGTTAGATTGAAGTCAGTAATTAGTTGATTGTATAGTGTTGTAAAGTCCATATAAGTTATTTGTTTTCTTTTTTATCTGCCTCCGCAATTCTTCTGCGCATCTCTTCATAGTAATCATGAATAGTAAGTTTTGGATTAAGGGAAATATATTCTTGATATGTATGAATATCAGTACCAATGTACTTTCTTACAGACTGCAACTTATCTGTTTCCTCATCTATTGTCCCTAGATATTTTAATAATGTACTAATCTCAAGTCTGGTATCTGACATGATTCCATAGACTGATTCACCACCGTGAATTATTTCATTAGCACTAAAGTTACTGACTGACGACCAAGAGGAAGGGTTGGTTGGAGTAACATATGAAGGAGTGTGTTTAGCAATCAACTGCTCCTCAGTTAATGTTGATAATGATTTAATAAAATCTGAAATTTCTTGAATTCTTGATGAATCTCTCCAAGAAGCGATTTGTTCCATATGCATGTTCTGTGGAATCATTTGATCATCGTGCGGATTATTTTCATTTGTAATTCCAAAGGAAATCGGAACAGCTAAGTTCATCCAATTATTTCCACGTGACTTTGTGATGACTTCAAAAAGTCCAGCAACTGCCCTGGTTCTTTCTAATTTATCTTGTGGCTTAGCTGTTTCAATACTTATTTTATTTCCCTCGGACGCTTGCGGTATTGTTTCTACAACAGGTGAAGGCATTTCTTGTTTGATTGGTTTATGAAGCGCATCAAATAAATCAACTTTTGGTTTTTGTTCTTCTACTTTAGCAAGTTCTTCCCTAACCTCTTTTCTTACAAGAAAACCAACATCTCTCGGTGTTCCAAGTTTATATGAACGAAGAACCCCGCCCCTATTAGACTGAGCTTCAATTGCGTCAATTTGTCTTTTTTTAAAAAAGTCTGGAGATTTTGCAATTATTTTTTCTTTAGGTGTTTCAACAGGTGATTCATTCTCTTCAGGCAAGGTTACTTCATCATCCGGTATATCAAATGGATATTTTTTTGGGTTAAGGGCATAAAGAGCTCTAAGTACTTTCTTTCTATCCTTTTCAGTAACACGCTCCGGATCAAGGTTACCAATTTTGATTGCTTCTTGAGCGAGTATGCTCCCTAGTCTTCTTATGTCGAAACCATCTAACATTTTATACCCTGGTTCTGATTGAAGTTTTATATCACTTTCACCCACCTTAGGTAATTGATTTTGGGAAACAAACATTGGACCACTCCCAACAACCTTCTTTTCTGAAGGTGTGTTCAAAAAGGTGCCCGGGCTCCTAATATTAGGTGTATCCTGATTAACTCCCTCTTGGTCTACAAGTGTAGCTTGTGCGTCTGTTTGCGCCATAGTATTTGAAGTATACTTTATTTATAAGCATTTGTTAGCATTTTCAGCATAATTCATGTGGATATTTTAATTGTAAAATACCCTAAATATTGCTAGTATGTAGGGGTATCCTTTTGGGGTTATACATACCAAAAGAAACCCATACTCCTTAATTTTTGGCATAAAAGTTAAAATTAATGAGTAAACAATTTTTAATTCTCTAACATCTATAGTAGTAGATATACAAAAACGTTCATTAGTAACGTCATATACTGTTTTTATTTTTTTAATGATATTCGTTTTTTCCCCAACTGTAACCTATGCGGGGAGCTTTTCTGATTTTACTGTAAAAGTAAAATCTATTTTTGTAAAAGCAGAAGAAGTTCCAGAGAATGAATCAGCAACTTCACAGACAATGCCCCTCTTTAAAGCGAATGTTGTGGAGACTGCTCTTGCAAACGGAGAAGCAAATGATGATATTGAGTCAGATGTATTACAAGCAACAGCCGGATCACTACGTATCTCAACAGAAGATATTGATTTTCCTACATCAGACACAATTAGTGTTTATGAAGTAAAGAAAGGTGACTCTCTCGCAACCGTTGCAAAACTTTTCAATGTTTCAAAAAATACAATTATGTGGGCAAATGATTTGAAATCCCAGTCAATAAAGCCAGGAGACATTCTCGTTATTCTTCCAATGACAGGAATTAAACATAATATTAAAAAAGGTGAAACTGTTAAATCTATTGCAAAGAAATATAAAGCTGATGAAGATGATATTGCTAAATTTAACGGAATTGCATACGATACGGAGCTTACAGTTGGTGACACCCTACTCGTTCCTGATGGGGAAATAGCAATAGCTCAACCAGCTAAATCAAAGAATGGAAAAGTAATTACCAAAATTCTTAATTCTTACTCAGTTACAGCGCCAAGTGGTTTCTTGATTAGGCCTGTAAACGGAGGGCGTAAGTCACAAGGAATACACGGTCATAATGGTATTGATATTGCAGGACCTCAAGGCACACCTATTTTGGCAGCAGCAAGTGGTAGAGTTATTGTCGCTAAGAATAGTGGTTATAATGGAGGGTATGGAAAGTTAGTTATTATGGTTCATGATAATGGCATTCAAACAGTTTATGCTCATTTACGAGAAGTGTACGTATCTTCTGGGCAAACTGTTTCGCAAGGTTCTGTAATTGGGGAAATGGGTAACACAGGCAGATCAACTGGATCACACTTACACTTTGAAGTGCGTGGAGCAAAGAACCCATTCTAATTAATAAATATTCAATTATATGTCAAACCAAAATATAAAAATCATTCCCTTTACATATAAACATGCTCATATTTTTTCAAAATTAAGAAGAGATATAGACAATAGTTCCGCTTGTGTTTTGGCAAATAAAGGAGAAAGAAAAGAAAATGCTCTACATGTTATTGCAAAACTACTTATAAGCCAGAGAAGAACAGTCACATTTTTAGCATTTGATGATTTGTTAGACATAGGTTATGTCAGTATTGTTTTCCCAAGGTATACAAAATTAAAAGGGAATGCTTATTTAACTATTGGCATTAGAGAAGAATATAGAGGTAAAGGAATAGGTGGTATGTTGATGGAGAAAGCTGAAAAGTATGCAGAAAGTAGAGGGGTAAGGAGAATGGAGTTAGAGGTCTTTGGAAAAAATAAGAATGCAATTGAGTTATATAAAAAAAGAAACTACGAAATAGAGGGGGTTAAAAAGGAAGCGGTTTATAATGATGGTGAGTTTGATGACATCATCATCATGACAAAGAAGCTAAGATAGATTTTTTCTTAAATCAATACATCTATTTTGTCAGAAGGAATTTCCCCTCACGAAGCACTACTTGTACATCTTGGTCTAAAAAAGTTCTTCCTCCCAACATCTAAAAGTTGTTAAATTCTATCTTGATACAACTTCGGTCTATATTGAAAAGCTTCTAATATGTCCCCTTCGCTAACATGAGTTGCTTGTCTTAAATCAGCAATGGTTCTTGCTAGTCGTAACACTCGATGATATGCTCGTGGTGATAATGTGTATGTTGTTGAGAGTTTTTTCATTAGTGTGAGAGTTTGAGGTGAAAGTATTATATGTTTGTCTATATCTTTTGATTTCATATCTTTATTTTTAGTTATATGATAGTCCCCAAGTTCACTGAATCGTTGTTGTGCGAATTTACGAGCATTCGCAACACGCACACGTACATCTTTACTCTCCTCTCCAATGCGTGCATGAGAAAGTGTGTCGTAATCAATGTGTAATACCGGCACCCACATATCTATTCTATCCATAATTGGGCCAGATAATTTTCGAGCATACCTGTCAACATCTCCAGGTTTACATACACAACGTTTTAATTTACTACCGAGATATCCGCAAGGACAGGGATTCATTGAAGCAATAAGGGTACATGATGCCGGGAAAAGAAAAGTTCCCTTGGCTCTAGAAACAGTTATAGAGCCTTCCTCTAATGGTTCACGCAATGACTCAATAACTTTTTTATCAAACTCAGGAAATTCATCCAAGAAAAGCACACCATGATGAGCAAGTGTTACCTCCCCTGGTCTTGGGTTAGTTCCTCCTCCAACCAGAGACACATATGAAGAAGTGTGATGAGGAGAACGAAATGGTGGGTGTGTAATAATAGATGTTTTGGTATGAGAAACAGAATGAATGCGAGTCACCTCCAACACCTGATCATGAGTAAGTGGTGGAAGTATTCCAGTAAAGCCACGAGCAAGCATCGTCTTTCCTGTTCCTGGTGGTCCATAGAGCGCGATGTTGTGCCCACCTGCAGCGGCAATTTCTAATGCTCTTTTTGCAGTCTCTTGACCGCGAACATCTTTAAAATCCAAGAATGAATCAGGTCTAGAATAAAGTATTTCGGTGCGATCTTCTTTTATGATTGTGACTATATCATTAACTCCTTCTATGTTTCCTCCTAAATGAAGAATAAGTTCACGAAGGTTTGAGCATCCATATACATTAAGACCTTCTACAAGGGCGGCTTCTTTTACATTTGCTTTTGGTACATATAAAGCAGTTGCCCCCTCTTTTTTTGCACATTCAGCAATCGATAATACTCCCATCATTGGAAGGATTTCTCCTGTTAAAGACAGCTCACCAACGAACCAACCAGCATCTTTTGGTAAAGATAACTGTTTTGAAGCAATAAGATAAGTTATTGCAATTGGTACATCAAAATGAGACCCTTCCTTTTTAATATGTGCCGGAGAAAGAGAAACAGTAACTTTATGATTCTCGCTTTTTGGACTTCGGAGCCCAGTGTTTTTTAAAGCTGCGACAATTCTATCTTTACTCTCATCAATTGATTTATCCGGCAGTCCAACAATAGTAAATGAATATAGCCCTTGCGAAACATCAACCTCAACCGTAACCTTTAACGCACTTAGTCCGACAATGTGAGCACTATTTAGTGATGCAACACTCATTTGTTAAGTATACTACTACGAAGTTTTAATATTCCATCTGTCGATGAAGAAATTACAAGTTTTTTGGTTCCAATAAAAGCATAAGCAACTGTTCCATAAATAGTTGTTGCCACGCGCATGTTTTGATTACTAATTGTTATATCAGAAAACACATATGATGTTGGTAATTCTTCCTCAGTATTGGCTACGACCGCTGTGGTTGTGGCAATTACTTTTGTACTGGTCGCTGTTTTCGGAGTACTTGTTGAAGTGGTGGCATTATTATTAACAACTGGTATTACAGGTGGAGTGCTCGTAGCCTTTGGCTTTATAGTATGATTATTCCCAACTGCGATTCCGATTTCGTTAGCGAAGTCTTTTTCATTTTTTATCATATAAGCAAAAACTGGAGAATATGATACAACATCTATACTGTATCCCATATTAGTTTTTTCTACATTATTCAAAAATGTACCAACAGATGCAGAGAGATATTTCGATACAATGCTAAGCTCAATTGAAGGCTTTAATTTTTTTTGTTGCGCAACAATAGCTTGAGCTTTTTCTTTATCACTAGCTGGGCCCTCAATAAAATATAAATAGCCAAGATATGAAGCTCCTGCTAGGCCACAAAGAATGAGTATCACAACAATACCAAAGAGAGATGAGTTGCCTTTTTCTGGAACATCTTTACTCGGATCATTTCCAATATTACCAGTAGCAGAAGCTATGTCTTCTATCGAAGCTTCTTTGTGGCGAATTTCATCTGCAATATCATGCTCGAATGTGTCGACTGTAGGAACAATTGTCATATTGTGTAGTATATCAAGAACTAGCCAATAGCAACTAGGGTATAGTCAACAGAAAATAAAATATGAGCACACTCTGAAGTGTGCTCATATTAATTATTTATACTATTTAGCTGGGTTTTCATCCCCACTATAAATTCCAAAATCTTCATCAGAAAATTCTTGCACATTAGATTCTTTTTTTGAGTGAGACTTTACCTTCTTTGCAGGTCTTCGAACTCTATAGCCTAAAATATATTTTTCTGGATGATCACACATATCAACAAAGTCTTCACACGCTTCACGAAGTTTTGTAGACGATGAACGACCAAATGATATTACCTCCACTTGAACACCGAAATGTTCTTTTAGAAAATTAATAAGTGGCACAAAGTCCCCATCCCCTGTTGCAAGAACAATGGTATCAACTTTTGGAGCAAGACGAATTGCGTCAACAGCAAGACCTACGTCCCAGTCTGCTTTCTTTGCACCCCCATAAAATATTTGAAGATCTTTTGTTTTTGTTTCGATTCCTAGCTTCGTAAGAGCATCGAAGAACTGGGTTTCATCCCCTGCTTCTGTGGTGATAACGTAAGCTAGAGCACGAATAAGTTTACGTTTTCCTACGACACTGTCCATGATGGCACCGAAGTTTACTTTTGCATTGTATAAATTTTTTGCACTGTGATATAGGTTTTGAGTATCTATAAATACTGCGACACGCTGGTCGCTGTGTTTGATAACTGACATATGATAAATAACTGACAGCTTGTAGCCTTTAGCTGGTAGCTCTAATGCTCCCTGCTGTATAAAATACAAACAATCAAAATAATTGATTAAATATTAAAAATAGAAACTAATAGTAAGTATACTATACATGAACAGATATGAATCGGTGTATAAGCAAAGTGACGTCTGATGGACGTCACTTACTTTTACTTCAATCCTAATTTTGTAACAATCGCGGTGTAACGCTTCTTGTTGTTTGCTTCTAAGTACTTAAGATGAGTACGGCGATCAGCAACCATTTGAATTAAACCACGACGTGAGTGATTATCCTTCTTGTGAACCTTTAAATGATTAGTAAGTTCTGTAATTTGCTTACTCAAAAGAGATACCTGAACCTCTGGGGATCCTGTGTCTTTTGCGTGTATTTGAACGTTTTTGATGGCGGTTGCCTTTTTTCTAGGTGATAACATATCTGTAAATGTGTAAACATCTTACCACATATAGGATAAAATTGCAAGGCCGGAAGGCAGAGGTTAGATTTTAGACTTTAAATGTTAGGAAATGATTGTAATATAAGGATATTTGTCTAAAATGTGAGATTTGTGATATATAAAAGTGAAAGCCCCGAACCTTGCGCGGTTCGGGGCTGTGCTCTAGGCCACATGATGTATCCAAATGTGCTAGACGCTGGCATGCGATTAGGGGTCATTTGCCCCTAGCCGTTTCTTGTTTTCGGTCACCAACCCGTTAGTATTGACCCCTATTTCTTTTGGAGTTTGCTAAGTTGGGCTTAAAGACCTTAAGTTTCTCTCTCCTTTTGCTCATTTAAGAGCTCTGGTGGCTCTCCGAATTGGAGTCCTGCGCACTCGCTAACCACCGGCCTTTTCGGTGTGCTGGTGCCCTCGTTGGAGGATGTGTATCATCTTGTCTCCTGTGAATGGGTTAATCGGAATGAGATTGACTATTCGATTTATCTCAAAAGGTTTGGTCTTTGTGTTGCGACCCTTGGTGCTGGCTAACCACCGGCCCAACCGGTGTGCTGGCGCCCTTGGGCGGTGCTTGCGGCCACGGTCGCAATTTCCTTCTCTACCAGCGGTTCCGCCGCACCAACGAAGACTTCGCTTTTATGCGTTATCTGTTCGATGGAGCTGGCGACTGGTATTGCAGAATGAGACATCACCTGTAGAAGGCCTATTGCAACCAAAGAGAGAGGAATCATTTCTTCTCCTGATTGGTTTTGAACATGTAAAGAACGGTTGTTTTTGATGATAAGTTTTGGAGGCTTACCAAAATGTAGTCTAATTGACGACCCAATGGAACAAACAACAGTATAGCATATACAAAATTATTTGTCAAGCTTATACTTGACAAAGTGCCAAATTATAATTATAATAGGATAAGTTTATAGATATATGCCCTTTTAATTGACAGGAGACAATAATGAGCGAAATCGAAGCCGTCCTCACCTTCTTGTTTGTTTTAGCTGTGTTTTATGGAATTATGCAGAGAAAGAAAAGGAAGTCTGCCGAGTCATGTGTACAAGGCATGAAAAATCGCTTCTCACAGCTGTGTGAACAGAGGAACACTTTAGCAAGGGAATATCTTCTTCATGTAATTCCTGCAGAAAAAATACAGAAAGTTGCAAAGCGTCAATATCAACAAAGTTTAACTTTCGTTATTGATGGTAGTCTACATGGTCTTGTTGCTTCCAGTCTTAATGAGGAAGAACTTGCGATTATGGACAAGGTGGACAGTCTTCTTGATGGAAGAATTCGTCGAGATGGTGACCGGTTTCAAATCCCAGAATAATAAACCCACGATACGAGGAAACTCGTTTCGGCGGGTTTTCTTTTTATAAAAACCCTCACCTTTTACATAGGGTTAACCTATGTTTTTTATACCCAAATTATTTTACGACATTGATGTATACTATAAGTTAGTAAAAAGTTATAAAGTTGAAAGTTCACAAGGTATGCACTTTCAACTTTAGATACTTTATAGACTTTATGAACTCGTTATACGCACTTAAACAAGATTTTCTCCAATATATTGAAATAGAAAAAGGGCGATCGGCTCTTACCGTGCGTAATTATGAGCATTATCTTACACGATTTTTAGAATTCGCTACATCTCATGGTGCAACCGACTCCCCTTCTTCAATTGAAGAGAAAATGATGCGAGAGTATAGAGTGTTCTTAAACAGGCATCCAGCCCGTGAAGCAAAAAAAGGTCAAGCAGTAGAAACGTTAGACAAGAAGACACAGAATTATCATCTTATTGCACTTAGAGCTTTCTTAAAGTATATGCGTAAGCGTGGAGTTCAATCATATGACCCAGAAAGAATAGAACTGGCAAAGACACAACAAAGAGAACTCGACCTCATTTCCGAAAAAGAATTAGAGAACTTAATGTCAGCACCAGATATATCTACCATATCAGGACTTCGTGATAAAGCTATATTAGAATTATTTTTCTCAACAGGGCTTCGTGTGTCCGAACTTTGTTCATTAGATAGAGATATAGAATTGAATACTGGTGAAATATCGGTCAGAGGTAAAGGTGGAAAGATAAGAGTTGTATTCATTTCTGGCTCTGCAAGAGAAGCAGTGAAGAAATATCTAGGAGGCCGTGTTGATATTGATGAAGCAATGTTCATTGACCACTCCCCGCGTGCACATTCTCGTATGGTAAAAGAAGAATCGGTGCGTCTTACTCCTCGTTCTGTTGAGCGTGTAGTGACCAAGTACGCAGAGAGAGCTGGTATTGCCAAGAAGTGTACACCACACGTTATTCGTCACTCGTTTGCGACCGACCTTCTTTATAATGGTGCAGACCTTCGTACAGTACAGATGATGTTAGGACATGCTTCCATTGCAACTACACAGATATATACAAACGTTACGAATAAATTCTTACGTGACCAATTCGAGAAGTTTCACTCAAAGAAAAAGAAGGAAGAATAGTTTTCTTTTTTGTTTTGTTGTGTGTTATAGTGAATTTTTATGGCTGTATCAAATATTCCAAAACATATTGCTATCATTCCAGATGGAAATCGTAGATGGGCAAAGCAACATAACAAATCATCAGCATTTGGTCATGCAAAAGGTTATCAAAGAATACAAGATTGTATTACTTATGCTCGTGAAGTTGGTGTATCGGTAATTACTGTTTGGGCATTTTCCACTGAGAATTGGAAAAGAACACAAGATGAGGTTGGAGAATTGATGTCACTTATTGTAAAAGGTCTTTCAAAAGTTCATAGAGATGCCAAGAAAGAAAAAACAAGAGTGGTACATATTGGAAGAAGAGATAGATTAGGAAGTAAACTTACGAAGTTGATCGACACAATTGAAGAAGAAACAAAAAATTATAAAGGGTTCACACTTTGTCTTGCTATTGATTATGGAGGTGAAGATGAGATGATGAGAGCGGAAAGTAGGAAACAGAAAGC
>JACCDT011364525.1_pt1 | contig 14989 bp, 12 predicted proteins | sample 7446291 | NCBI WGS metagenome assembly JACCDT01 (sample SAMN15323446, study PRJNA562643) | freshwater metagenome | isolation source: river surface water | place: USA:Blue River Watershed | collected 2017-08-17
GCTGCCGCGCGAGCCGCTCACGCCCGAGCGGGCTGCGGAGTTCGAGGCCCGCCGCAGCCGTGCGCTGGTGCTGCGTGCGTTTGAGACCACCACGCTCACGCGGGCCAATTTCTGCGCGCTCAAGGGCATGAACGACGCGGCGCTGGAAGCCATCCTGGTGCAGGCGCGTGCCGAGCGCGGCGAGCGCCCGGCGCTCAAGGCCCCGCGTGGCGGGCCGATATCCCGTTGAGCGGCGCGGGCCCCGTGGTGGGGTGCGCGCCTGTGCACCTTTTCTGGAGTTCGCCGTGCCTCAGCATCAAGCCCTGTCCATCCGCCCGCGCCGCCGCGCCCTGGGCGCACTGCTGACCCTGTCTGCCGCGCTGGCGCTGACGCTGGGCGTGCGGCCTGTGCAGGCGCAGGACGACGCGGTTTACCGCTTCTCGCCCGTCAACCAGTACGGCATCAACCTCACGGCGGCGTACTGGAACCCCATCATTGCGTGGGTGTCCGAAAAGAGCGGCGTCAAGCTGCAGCTGAAGATAGGCCGCACCTCGGCCGACACCACGGCCTATGTGCTGGCGCAGGAAGTGGAATTCGTCTTCAGCAACCACCTCTTCAGCCCCGAGCGTGAACAGCTGGGCTGGAAGGTGCAAGCGCGCCGACAGACCCCGCCGTTGCATGGCCAGATCATCGTGCCGGCCGACTCCCCGGCCAAGGACCTGGCTGACCTGCAGGGCAAGGATGTGGTCTACCCCGGCCCCGAGGCGCTGGTGTCGTACAAGTTCACCGCGGCGCAGCTGCAGGCGCGAAAGGTGGACACCAAGACGGTCTTCGGCGGCAACACCGACGGCGCGCTGGCGCAGCTCTTCAGCGGCAAGGCCGCGGCCGCGGGGGTCAACGCGCAACTGGCGGAGGGATTTGCCAGGCGCGAAGGCAAGAAGTACCGCGTGCTGTGGAGCAGCCCGCCGCTTCATGACCTGGCCTTGATGAGCGCGGCCAAGGTGCCCGACAAGGTGGCCAAGGCCGTGACCGACGCCTTCGTGGCCATGCACAAGGACGCCAAGGGCCGCGAGGTGCTGCACCAGGCGTCGCAGCAGGTGGGGCTGACGGCTGATGCCTACTTCGTGCCGTCCAATGGCAGCGAGTACGGCGCCTACCGCGACTTCTACCGCACGGCGCCGGCGTCCCTGCGCTGAGTGCGCGGGCGGGCACTTGCAAGTGAAGCTGGGCCTGTTGCCGCGCTCCCTGGTGGGGCGCGTGTTTGCGCTCTACACCGTGACGCTGCTGGCCTTCACGCTGGCTGCCCTGGCGCTGTTCTACCGGCACCAGTTCAGCGTGGAGCTGGAAGAGTCGCAGCTGCGTGCGGACTCGCTGAGCGCCGTGGTCATGCCCACCATCAGCGACAGCGCGGTCATTGGCGACTACGACACCATCCGGCGCACGCTGGAGCGTGCCGTGGACCACTCGGCCTTCTCCCTGGCCAGCTTCATTGATTTGAAGGGCGGCGTGGTGAAGGCGCCCAACGACGAGTCGCCCAAGGTGGCTGCCCCGGCATGGCTGGTGGACTACGTGCGCAGCCGCCTGTACGACACCAACTCGCCTATCCTGGTGGGCGGGCGCGACTACGGCGTCCTGCGCCTGACCTTTGCACCGGATCGCATCGCGGGCCGCCTGTGGCAGCAGACGCTGGTGGCCCTGCTGCTGGCGCTGGCCAGCGTGGCCGGTGGCCTGGTGCTGATCTGGTTCCCGCTGGCGCGCTGGCTGGGCAAGCTGGGCCAGGTGCAGGCTTTCGAGCAGGCCTTCGACCGGGGCGACACGCCCGCCGTGCTGCCCACGGGCGACGAGGCCCCGACCGAATTCCGCCAGACCTTCGAGGTGCTGGGCCGGGCCGCGGCGCGTGTGCAGTCGCAGCGCGCGCAGGCCGAAGTGACGCTGGGCGCCATCGCCGACGGCGTGTTCACGCTGGACGCGCAGGGCACCATCGTGCTGGTCAACCCGGCCGGCTGCGCCATGGCAGCGCTGCCGCTGGAAGCCCTGCTGGGCCGCAGCATCTACGACGTGTTGCCGGATCTTGTGGCCGATGTGCGCACCGGCCGCAGCGGCCTGGAGCCCTGGGCCGGCCGCCGCGTGACGCTGCGCACCGGCACGCAGGGCCGCGAGCTGGTGCTGGACACCACGCTGTCGCCCATGAAGGACCCGTCCGGCACCACCGTGGGCCACGTGCTGGCCTGCCGCGACATGACCGAGCAGCACGCGCTGGACCAGCGCCTGCGCGGCGAACTGGCGTCACGCGAATCGGCCCTGGTGAGCCTGCGCCAGGTGCTGGAAGGCCTGGCCGGCGACACACGTGCGGTGGCCGACGCGCGCCACACCAGCGACGACCTGCAGGCCATCACCGAGCTGATTTCCGACCTGGTGACACGCCTGAAGTCGCACGACGCGCAGCTCAATGCCATCTTCGCGCTGAGCCCCGACGGCTTTGTCTCCATCGACAGCGCCAAGCGCGTCACCTACGTCAGCCCGGCCTTCGAGAAGCTCACGCAGATCGAAGCCGCCGCGGTGCTGGGACGCAGCAAGCGCGAGCTGGAGCGGCTGCTGCAGGAGCGTTGTGCCGACAACGAGCGCTGGAGCGGGTTTGCGCCCATGCGCGAGCGGGCGCGCGTGAGCGACGACACCACCAAGGCCGCGCGCGAGCTCATCACGCTGGCCAGGCCGGTGCGCCGCGTGCTGGCCGCCGGCCTCAGCCTGGGCACCGACGAGACCGTGCATCAGGTGTTCTCGGTGCGCGACGTGACGCACGAGACCGAGGTCGACCAGATGAAGACCGAGTTCCTGTCCACGGCCGCGCACGAGCTGCGCACGCCCATGGCCAGCATCTACGGTTTTGCCGAACTGCTGCTGCACCGGCAGATGAAGCCGGAGCGCCAGCGCGAACTGATCGCCACCATCCACCGCCAGAGCCAGCTGCTGGTGGCCATCGTCAACGAGCTGCTGGACCTGGCGCGCATCGAGGCGCGCCGTGGCCAGGACTTCGAAATCGAGACCCTGGACCTGGCCGAGCTGGTGACCGAGATCGTGGGCGACTTCAAGCCCCCGGTTGGCCGCGAGGCGCCGGGCCTGCAGGTGCCCGAGGACCATGCCGCCGTGCCCGTGCGCGTGGACCGCAACAAGCTGCGCCAGGCGCTGGGCAATGTGATGTCCAACGCCTACAAGTATTCGCCCGAAGGCGGCGCGGTGGAGATCACCGTGGTGCACGAGCGCGGCCGTACGGGTGTGGCGGCCTGGGTGGGCGTGCAGGTGCGCGACCACGGCATGGGCATGACACCCGAACAGCTGAAGCGCGTGAGCGAGCGCTTCTACCGCGCCGACAGCTCCGGCAACATCCCCGGCACGGGCCTGGGCATGAGCATCGTGAAAGAGATCGTCGAGTTGCTGGGCGGCCGCTTGGAGCTGGGCAGCGCCATGGGCGAAGGCACGACGGTGACGATCTGGCTGCCGGGCTCGGAGCCCTCGGCCGCGGGCGAGACAGTCAGCGGCGCCGAACTGGTGGGCTGAGGCCCCGCGCGGCCGACGGCCGCGTCACACCGTGCGGCCTGCGGCCGCGCCACATCATGAGTCTTGGGGTTGCCCTGCGGCTGCGGCTGCGCGCAGACTGCGCCCATGGCTGCCCGCCCACCGGCCCCGCATGCACACCCCGTTGCCGTGGTTGCGGTGCACGGCATTGCCGACCAGCGCCGTGGCGACACCGGCCTGGCCGTGGCCCTGCAGCTGGCGGCGGCCAGTGGCGGGCAGCTGCAGGCCAGCGAACTGCCGCTGCACGTGGCCCCGCTGGACCCGGCCGTGCCCTACCAGCGCTGGCAGCCGGCCGGCTGGTGGGCGCGCAGCCGCAAGGCCCTGCGCCAGTCCTGGCGCAGCGACTTCCTGGACGACACCCTGGGCGGCGCGCCGGGCTCCGGCAAGGTCGGCAACTGCGCCGCCGCCCCCGACCCCGACCCGCACGACGCCCAACCGGCCGCCGATGTGGGCGTGCGCTTCACCGACTACCTGCTGGCCAAGGCGGCCGCCGCACGCAGCCGCCATGGCAGCAGCGCCGCGCCGGTGCCGGTGCCCGTGCAGCAGGTGCGCGGCCCGGGCCTGCAGGCCGACGTCTTCGAGATGCACTGGGCCGACCTGTCGCGCCTGCCCGGCAGCGTGGGCCGCATCGTGGCCGAGCTGTTCACGCTGATGTTCCACCTGTCGCGCCTGGGCATGGACGCGCTGTCGCTGGCCGATGCGCTGGCGCCCGGGGGTGAACTGCGGCTGCTGCGCCGCCTGCAGCGCCTGGCCGACTGGTGGTTCACGCGCGTGCTGGCGCTGCTGGGCCTGCAACTGCTGGTGGTGGCCCTGGTGCTGCTGCCGGCGCTGTGGGTGGAGCTGCACCGCAAGGGCGTGTCCATCAGCGTGGCCGGTGCGGCGGGGGCGGCGCTGGCGGCGGTGCTGGTCTACCGCCTGCGCTGGCGTTGGCTGTGGGCCCTGGTGTGTGGCGGCGCCACAGCGGCGGGGCTGCTGGTGCTGCTGCTGGGCGGGGCGGGCTACACCTTGCTGATGGCCTTCTGGCTGGTGGCACTGGCCCTGGGCATGGCCGTGTTCCTGGACTACTGCGAAACGCGCTTCCGCGCCGTGTGGGGGCTGGGCCTGCTGATGTTCTGCGCCACCGTGGGCGGCATCGTCCGCTTCACGGCGGTGGGTTATGGCGGCAGCGCGCAGGACTGGGTGCAGGGCTCGTTCACTGTCATGGAGGCCTTGCTGCTGGGCCACGCCGTCGGCTGGGGCCTCTTTGCGCTGCTGCTGGCCGTGACCGTGGTGCTCAGCGAATGGGTGCTGCTGCGCGGCCGCCTGCCCGGCACGGGCCTGGCGCAGACCCTGGTGACGGCGCGCCTGGGCCTGTTCACCTCGGCTGGGGCCTTCCTGGTGTGCCAGATGGTGGTCTTCCAGCTGGCGGCCTGGGCGATGAATTGCATGCTGGTGCCGCACAGCTACCTGTCCTGGTGGTTTGACGAGCCGCAGGCCGGCCAGGCTGCGCTGTTCCTGCAGCAGCGTGCCGATTCGCACGCCGGCAGCTTCAGCGTGGTGGCCGTGGTGCTGCTGGTGCTGCTGGCCTTTGTGGCGCTGGTCTTCCTGCCCAGCGTGCTGCGCGAGCTGCGCCAGGCCAGCGAGCCCGAGGCGTCGCGCCTGGGGCGCTGGCTCACCAGCGGCTACCGTGCCGTGGAACCGGTGGTGCGCGTTTGGGGTTGGCCGGTGGCGCTGGGCGCCGTGCTGCTGGCCGTGCTGCTGCTGCTGAAGCAGGCCGACCGTGCCGGCTGGGCCCTGCAGGGCGCGGGCGCGTGGATGGGCCCCGTGATGGACGGCCTGCGCCACCTGCAGGACCTGGACGCGCAGGCCCAGGCGGTGTCCGACCGCTGGCTGGGCCGCCTGGTGCTGCTGCTGGCCGGCGGCACGGCCGGCCTGCTGGCGCTGGGCAAGGTGGCCATACGCCAGCTGCAGGCCGTGCGGGCGCCGCTGGACGCGGTGCTGGACGTGGACAACCACTTCCGCGAATTCCCGCGCACGGCGATCAGCCGTGTCCTCATCATTGAGCGTTATGTGGCGCTGCTGGACCACCTGCGACAGCAGGGCTACACCCGCGTGGTGCTGGTGGCGCACAGCCAGGGCACGGTGATCACCGCCGAGCTGCTGCGCTACTTGCAGCAGCGCCCGCGGCTGCAGGCCGGTGGCCAGGCGCCGGCCACCACGCCCGCCGGGCAGGTGGACCTGCAGCGCCTGAGCAGGTGGCTCAGCCGCACCGACCTGCGCCTGCTCACGCTGGGCAGCCCGCTGCGCCAGCTGTACGCGCTGCGTTTCCCCGCGCTGTACCCCTGGCCTGTGGCGCCGCTGCGCGACCGCCTGCACACCGGCTGGCGCGGCCCTCAGCCGGCCGACCTGGGCCTGCGCCACTGGAGCAACCTGTGGGGCACGGGCGACTACGTGGGCCGCTGGCTGTGGGCGGCCGACGAAGGCACCGAGCCGCTGCCGCTGCAGGTGGACGAGGCCCGCTACGCCGGCGCGGGCGTGCAGGGCGAAGACGCCCAGGGTCGCAGCTGGAAGGACCAGGCCCTGGGCCCGGACGCGCACACGCACTACTTCGACCTGGACCAGCACCCGGTGGCGGCCGAACTGGTGTCCCTGGTGGCCGGCTGAACGGCGCGGCCGCCCGTTGCCGCCAGCGGTGCCGCGGGATACTCCCGGCCCATGCCCCCACGCACCCCATCGGCCGCCTGGCTGACACCCGCCCATGTCGTGATCCTGGCCGGCGTGTGCGCGGCCCTGCACGTGGGCAAGCTGGCGCCGGCCATCGGTGCCTTGCAGGCCGCGCTGGGCATGACGCTGCTGCAGGCGGGCTTCCTGCTGTCCCTGGTGCAGGCCGCGGGCATGACGGCCGGCCTGGCGCTGGGCGCCTTCAGCGACCGCCTGGGCGGCCGCCGCAGCGTGCTGCTGGGCCTGGCGCTGCTGTCCGTGGCCAGCGTGGCTGGTGGTGTGCTGGGCGGTGCCCTGCACAGCGTGCCGCTGCTGATGGCGCTGCGTGCGCTGGAAGGCCTGGGTTTTCTGATGGTGGTGCTGCCGGCACCGGGCCTGGTGCGCGCGCTGGTGCCGGTGGCCCGGCTGCCGGCCATGCTGGGCCTGTGGGGCGCCTACATGCCGCTGGGCACGGCCTGCGTGCTGCTGCTGGGGCCGGTGGCCATTGCGGCACTGGGCTGGCAGCCCTGGTGGTGGCTGCTGGGTGGCGTCACCGGTGGGATGGCGCTGTGGTTTGCGCGTGCCGTGCCGGCGGGCGTGGGTGCCCCGGGCCGGCGGCGGCTGACGGACGGGCTGCGCGGCACGCTGGCGTCGCTGGGGCCCTGGCTGGTGGCGCTGATGTTCGCCTGCTACTCCAGCCAGTGGCTGGCGGTCATCGGCTTCCTGCCCACCATCTACTTGCAGGCCGGCATCGCGCCGGCGCTCACGGGTGTGCTGACGGCGCTGGCCGCGGCGGCCAATATCGCCGGCAACGTGCTGTCCGGCCGCCTGCTGCAGCAGGGCGTCGCGCCCCGTTCGCTGCTGTGGCAGGGCTTCACCACCATGGCCGTGACGGCGGTGCTGGCCTTTGCCGACCTGGACCAGCCGCCCGCCGTGCGCTACGGCGCCGTGCTGCTGTTCTCCGCCGTCGGCGGGCTGATCCCCGGCACGCTGTTCAGCATGGCCCTGCGCGTGGCGCCGGGCGAGGGCGCGGTCGCGGCCACCGTGGGCTGGGTGCAGCAGTGGTCGTCGGCGGGGCAGTTCCTGGGCCCGCCGCTGGCCGCGGCGCTGGCCAGCCGGGTGGGGGGCTGGCAGTTCACCTGGGTTTTCTGCCTGGCCGTGTCGGGCCTGGGCGTGACGCTGGCGGGCTGGTTGGCGGACCGCCTGTCCCAGCCGCCCAAGGCCGCACAGGAAAAAAGTTAGCCCCGGCCGCTGAGCCAGGGCAGCGGGTCGCGCATCAGCGCCTCGAAGCCCTGGACGAAGTCGCCCACGTCGGCGCCGTCCATCAGCGCGTGGTGCACCTCCAGCGCCAGCGGCATCCACTGCCGGCCGCCTTCTTCCAACACGCGGCCGAAGGCGAGCTTGGGGATGTCCGCGTGCGCCTGCTCGCGCGCATGCGTGAAGCTGGTGAAGTGCAGCCAGGGCAGGGTGGTGAAGTGGATGAAGCTGTGCTCTTCGGCTTCCATCAGCAGCGGTGTGTGGCCCTCGCCGGCGGCGCGCATGGCAGCGGCGCCTTGTTCAGCGAAGCGGCTGAAGTCCGTGTCGTAGGGCAGCGTGGCAAAGCCGAAGCTGCCGTCCGGCCTGGCCACCGTGGTGCTGCCGCGCACCTGCGCCAGCTCCTGCACGCCGGGGCCGTCAAAGCGCAGGCGGAAGGCGCGCACGCGGTGGGCCTCGCGCAGCGCCGCGTGGTGGCAGGCGAGCGAGAAGCGCCCACCGCCCAGCTGCGCCAGCGCGGGCTTGAGCGCCGTCACGTCCACGCGCACGCAGACGCTGAACCAGGGTTTGTCGAAGTGGCGGAAGAGCTCGTAGGCGCTGCGGCGCGGCCAGCTCGCCAGGTCCAGGGCGGTAGACGGGGTGGGCATGGGCTGCATTCTTGTCGATGCAGGCCTGCGCTTAAAGTGCCAGGCATGCAGATCACCCTTGCCCCTGGCGTGCGCCTTTTCGTGGACGTGGAAGGCGCGGGCCTGGTGCCCGACGGCGCGCGCATGCGCGAGAAGCCCACGCTCATCCTGCTGCATGGCGGGCCGGGCTTTGACCACTCCAGCTTCAAGCCCCTGTTCAGCCAATTGGCCGACGTGGCGCAGATCGTCTACGTGGACCACCGCGGCCACGGCCGCAGCAGCCCGCGCCCGCCCGAGGAGTGGACGCTGGACACCTTGGCCGACGACGTGGTGCGTCTCTGCGACGCTTTAGGCATCGCCAAGCCCATCGTGCTGGGCCAGAGCTTTGGCGGTTTCGTGGCGCAGCGCTACCTGGCGCGCCACCCGGCGCACCCAGGCAAGGTCATCCTGTCCAGCACCACGCACCACATGGGCCTGGCGCGCAAGCTGGCGGTGTTCCAGCGCCTGGGTGGCGAGCCCGCCCGCGCCGCGGCCGAGGCCTTCTGGACGCAGCCCTGCGCCGCCACCTGGGCCGATTACGAAGTGCACTGCCGCCACCTCTACAACCCCACGCCGCCCGCCGACCCGCTGGCGCGTGAGCGCGGCCTCTTCACGCCGGACATCCTCTTCACCAGCGCCAGCGGCGAGCAGCAGACCATGCAGTTGTTGCCAGGCCTGGCCAAGGTGCAGTGCCCGGTGCTGGTGCTGGCCGGCACCGAAGACCCGGTGACGCCGCTGGTGGACGCTGAGGAGATCGCCGCCGCCATTCCCGCGCCCTGGGGCCGGCTGGTGCGCATAGAAGGCGCGGGCCACGGCACCTGGCGCGACAAGCCGGAAGAGGCCATGGCCGTGCTGCGGGCCTTTGTGGCCGAGGCTACCAGTCTGTACTGATGTAAATGAACTTGGCGCTGGCGTCGATCGTCTTGTAGCGCACTTGCGACTCTGTGCCGGGAGGTGGTTCGCCTTCCTTGAATCCGTCACCCAAGGTCTTGACGTTGAACTTGCGGCCAATGCCAAGCCCCAAGTGCCAGCCCCGTTTGTTGCCTGTGGGCGGGCCGCCGATGGACAAGCCGATGCCAGCGAAGTTGATCAGCTGGCTGTCGCCCGAACCGCCCGCAGTTCCAAGACCTACGCCCACCATCAAGCCCACGCAGCGCTTCAGTCGTCGGGCGACGGCGTCCAGCACCGCAGTGCCATCGGCTGCGGCTTCACACTCACCTTTGCCCGCGAAAGGGTAGATGTGGTTTGAGACGAGGATGGAGGCTTCCTGCGAGGCCGATGAACTCGACCTGACCTTGCCGTCCACAACCGTGGCTTCGCCAACTGACGAAATTTTTGGCTTCACCACGGCCAGGCCTACAGCCCAACCTGTGAACGGATTCGCTGCATTGCCGTTGGACTTGCCCTCTCCGTTTTGTGAGGCGGACTTGTCAGGCGCTTTTGCATCGGGTTTCGCACCAGCCGCACTGGCCGCTGAGGCCGGCGGTGACCCCGACTCAGCCGCCAAGGTTGAGGTGCTGCAGGCCATGACCAGCCAGGCAAGAGTCCGGAATGCTCGCATAACGCCTCCTTCATGCAACGTGTGCAGGTAGGCGGATCTTCGCCCGGGGGCGTGGCCCATGTCTTCACCAACTGTGGTGAGCCAGCAGAGCCGCTGGCGTTGCGCCGCAAAGGCCTACAGCGGCCGGTCGCTGGCCTGCGCCAGGTAGAACCACTCGTGCCCCGGCTGCGCGCCCACATCGGGGAACACGATGTAGCCGGCCTGCGGCGCGCGCAGTTCCGTGCCGTCGGCGCGCACCGCGATGAGCTCGCCTGCGGCCAGCGGGTCGAAGCTGGTCCAGGTCTTCACGAAGCGGTCGCCCTCGGCGTGGCGGTCGATCACTTCCGCCAGCCGCAGGCATTCAAACGGCCGCGCCGGCGGGGCCAGCGGCTGGTCCACCAGGCCCAGCAGGGCCAGCGTCTGGCGGATGGCGGTGTAGGCCACGTGCTCGCCTTCGGGGTCGTCGTGCTGGCCGCATTCCAGCGTCACCGCATAGCCGCCCTGGCTGCGCATGTACTCGGTGGTGCCCACGCCATAACTCGGGTCTTCATGCACCGCGCCCGGCGTCAGCCCCATGGCCTTGCGCCGCGCCACGCCGCCGGCGTAGGCCGGCATCCAGCCTTCCACGATGCGGTTCACGCCCACGTGCGCGGCCAGCTGGGCTTCGGCCTCGGCGTGGGCAAAGGGCTCCAGGTCGCCAGTGTTGTTGGCCGGGCCGCGCATCACGAAGGCGCGGCCGGGGCTGCGGAAGCTGTGCAGGTCCAGCAGCACGTCGTGCTCGGCCAGCAGCGGGCACAGCACGCCGGCGATGCGGTCTTCGTAATCCTGCGGCGTGGCCGTGGGCTGCAGCCGCCGGTTGAGGTTGCGGTCGCCCATGCGGCGCACGTGGTTGTAGGCCAGCGGGTTGCACACGGGCACGAAGGTGACGGTGCCGCGCAGCAGCTCCAGCTCGCCATGGTCCAGCTCGTTCAGCACGCGGCGTATGCCCTTGGTGCCGGCCACTTCGTTGCCGTGCACGGCGCCGGTGACGATGAGCTTGGGGCCGGGCCGCAGGGCGGCGACGCGGTGGACGCGCAGGGCGGTGTTGCTGATCATTCATCACCCCCGCACAGCATGCGGTGCGCGCGCTGGTAACGCTCGTAGACGCCCACGATCACCTCGGGCGGCAGGTCCAGCGCGGCCTGTTCCGCGCCGCCGGTGACGCCGGTGCTGGCCAGCCAGTCGCGCAGCGGCTGCTTGTCCAGCGCCACGATCTGGCCCTTCTTCAGTTCATCAGCCAGCCAGAAGCGCGACGAGTCCGGCGTCAGCGCCTCGTCCATCAGCGTCAGCGTGCCCTGCTCGTCCAGGCCAAACTCGAACTTGGTGTCGGCGATGACGATGCCGCGGGTCAGCGCGTAGGCCGACGCGGCCTTGTACAGGCGGATGGCGGTGTCGCGCACCTCGGCTGCGCGCTCGGCGCCGATCTTCGCGGCCAGCTGCTCGAAGCTGATGTTCTCGTCGTGGTCGCCCACCGCGGCCTTGGTGGCCGGCGTGAAGATGGGCTCGGGCAGCGGCTGCGTCATCGTCAGCCCGGCCGGCAACGGAATGCCGCAGACCGTGCCGCTCTTGCTGTATTCCTTCCAGCCCGAGCCCGCCACGTAGCCGCGCACCACGGCTTCGCAGGGCAGCGGCGTCAGGCGCTTGACCAGCATGCTGCGGCCGCTGACCTGCGGTGCTTCAGAAGCCGTCACCACGCTCTCCGGCGCGGCGCCGGTGATGTGGTTGGGCACCAGGTCCTTGAGGTGCTGGAACCAGAACAGCGCCATCTCCGTGAGCAGCTTCCCCTTGCCGGGCACGGGGGCCTTCATCACCACGTCGAAGGCGCTCAGGCGGTCGCTGGCGACCATGAGGATGCGGTCCGTGCCCACGGCGTAGTTGTCGCGCACCTTGCCCTGGGCCAGCAGCGGCAGGGACTTGATGGACGTGGTGGGCACGGCAGGGCCCAGGTCGGCGAGGCGGGTCATGGCAGTTCCAGGCGGGAAAGAGGCGGCAAAACCGCTATTGTCCCAGCAGCCATGACCGTTGGAGGCTTGCCATGTTTTCGCACGTGATGATGGGCATCACCGACCTCGACCGCGCCCTGGGCTTCTACCGCCCGCTGATGCAGGCGTTGGGTTTCCAGGAACGCTTCTGCGAACCCGACAAGCATTGGGCCGGTTGGCAACAGTCGGGGCAGACGGGCCACGAGCGGCCGCTGTTTGTCATCGGCCGGCCGTTTGACGGCCATGTGCACCAGCCCGGCAACGGCCAGATGACGGCCTTCCTGGCCAGCACGCGTGCCGCCGTGCGTGCGGCCCATGCATCGGCCCTGGCCCAGGGCGGCACCTGCGAAGGCCCGCCCGGCCCGCGGCCGCAGTACCACGCGCACTACTACGGCGCGTACTTCCGCGACCCCGACGGCAACAAGCTGGCGGTGGCTTGCCATCTGCCGGAGGCCGAAGCGGGCCCTTGAGCCTTCAGGCCAGCAGGTCTTCCAACAGCGTCAGCGTGCCCGCCGTGGTGTCCAGCCGCGCGCGCAGCCCCATGGGCAGCGGTCGGTTGGGCGTGCCGTGGCCCGTGGGCCAGCCGCCCAGCACGGGCTTGCCCAGGCCTTCGAAGGTGGCCTTCAGCAGGTCCAGCGGGTAGGTCTCGTCGGTGAAGCTGCCCAGCAGCACGCCGGCCACGGAGCCCAGCACGCCGCCCAGGCGCAGTTGGGTGAGGTAGCGGTCCACGCGGTAGGGCTCCTCGCTCACGTCTTCCAGGAAGAGGATGGCGCCGTACGGGTTCCAGGCCCAGGGCGTGCCCATCAGCGCGGCCACCAGGCTGAGGTTGCCGCCGATGAGCGGGCCTTCGGCCACGCCTGCGGTGCGCGGGGTGTCGGCTTCCAGTGTGGGCTGCAGCACGGTGCCGGCGTGCAGGCCGCCCAGCAGCACGTCGAAGAGTGCGGCCTCGTCGGCTTCGCGGCCGGGCTTGATGAGGTCGGACGCGGGCATGGGCGCGTGCAGGCTGGGCAAGCCTTCGCCCGCCCACAGCGCGTGCAGCGCGGTGATGTCGCTGTAGCCGATGAGCAGCTTGGGCTTGGTGCGCACGAGATCGGCATCGATGCCGTCCAGGATGCGCATGGCACCGTAGCCGCCGCGCAGGCAGTGGATGGCGGCCACGTCGTCGTCGGCCAGTGCGGCGTGCAGGTCGGCCAGCCGCAGGGCGTCGGGGCCGGCCAGGTAGCCCGTGTTGGCTTCACAGCCGGGGTACAGGCGCACGCGCAAGCCGTGGCGGGCGTAGAGCGTGGGCACGGCGGCCAGGGCTTCGGGCTTCACCGGGCCAGCGGGTGCGACCACGCCGACCAGGTCACCGGGTTTCAGCGTTCTGAAGCTCATGGCAAGGTCTCGATGAGTTGGTGGAGGGCCGCGCCCAGAGCGGGCAGCCGCCAGGTGGTGGCGCAGCGGTCGCCGTCTGCGTCCGGCGCGGCATAGCGGCGGCCCAGGTTGGTGAGCACCGCGACCAGGTAGTGCGCCGACGCGGTCTTCACGATGCCGGCGTCGGACGCGTAGTTGTCCGTGGTGCCGGTCTTGTGCGCGAAGGCGGGCGAGTCCGGCAGGCCGGGCACCCAGCCCGGCACGTCTTTCAGCGTGCCGCTGGAGAGGATCTGGTCCAGCTGCTGGCGCTGCAGCACGGCGCGCAGGTGGTCGCGTGTGGCGGGCTGCAGGGTGGGCGTGGCCGGAGGTAGCCACGGTGGCGGTGGTGCGTCGGCGTCCAGCAGCCACAGCAGCCGCACCGTGTCCCAGGCCGTCATGTGGATGTGGCCCACGCCCGATCCGTCGGCGTTGCGCCAGCCGCCCGAGGGCGTGGTGTCGTTCAGCTGCAGCGTGGGCAGGCCCCAGGCGCGCAAGGCGTCGTGTAGCGGGCCCAGCCCGCCACAGCGGTGCAGCAGCGCCACGCAGGCGTCGGTGGCTTCGTTGCTGCTGACGGTGATCATGGGTTCCAGTTCGCCCGGCCAGGCGCAGCGGCCCGCGTCCACCGCCAGGCCCACGCCCACGGCCACCATCAGCTTCAGCAGCGACGCTGGGTAAGGCGCCACCACGCGCGTGGTGCCGGCGCCGGAGAGCGGCTTGAAGGGGATGCGCGGCCAGTCCGCGCCCACCGCCCAGGCGCAGGAGTCACCGCGCGCGTCCTGCAAGTCCTGGTCGAAGCGGATGTTGCTGACCGGCCCGAGCGTGCCACTGAATTCGGCCGTCAGCCCGTGCGGGTGCTCGCGCGAGAACAGCACGTTGCCTGCTGCGGGAGCCCTGCCGGGTGCAAAGCGCACCACGGCCAGGTCGATGCTGGGAAACGCCTCCACCGGCGCACCGCCGCGCCAGCGGTCGGCCGTGGCTTCGAAGTGCTGCGCGCGCACGGCGTGCAGCAGGCCCTGGGCCAGCGGCGGGCTCATGCGTCCACCCGGTGACAGGCCACCAACCGCCCGCCCACCGGGCGCAGCGCGGGTGCTTCGGCCTTGCAACGGTCCACCGCCAACGGGCAGCGCGTGTGGAAGGCGCAGCCGCTGGGCGGGTTCAGCGGGCTGGGCGTTTCGCCCACCAGCGGGATGCGTGCGCCGCGGGCCAGGCGGTCGGCCTTCTTCAGCACCGGCACGGCGCCCAGCAGTGCGCGCGTGTACGGGTGCAGCGGCGCGCCCAGCACCTGGGCCTTGGGGCCTTGCTCCACGGCGCGGCCCAGGTACATGACCATCACGTCGTGCGCCACGTGCTCCACCACCGCCAGGTTGTGGCTGATGAAGACGTAGGCCGTGCCGGTGCTGTCCTGCAGGTCCATGAACAGGTTCAGCACCTGGGCCTGGATGCTCACGTCCAGCGCCGACGTGGGCTCGTCGGCCACCACCACGGCGGGCTGCAGCATCATTGCGCGCGCCACGGCCACGCGCTGGCGTTGGCCGCCGCTGAACATGTGTGGGTAGCGGCCCGCGTGTTCGGGGCGCAGGCCCACGCGCTCGATCATCTGCAGCACGCGGTCGCGCCGCTCGGCGGCGTTGAGCGTGGTGTTGATGACCAGCGGCTCGGCCAGCGCCGCCGCGATGGTCTTGCGCGGGTTCAAGCTGGCGTAGGGGTTCTGGAAGACCATCTGCACCCGCTGGCGCAGCTGCTTCAGCATGGGCTTGTCGGCCGTGGCTGCGTCCACGCCGTCCAGGCGCAGTGCGCCGGCGGTGGGCGGCTCGATCAACGTCAACTGCCGTGCCAGCGTGCTCTTGCCGCAGCCGCTTTCGCCCACCACGGCGAGCGTCCGGCCC
>JACCDT011301649.1_pt1 | contig 14981 bp, 12 predicted proteins | sample 7446291 | NCBI WGS metagenome assembly JACCDT01 (sample SAMN15323446, study PRJNA562643) | freshwater metagenome | isolation source: river surface water | place: USA:Blue River Watershed | collected 2017-08-17
CAAAACAAATATGCCTAAAAAAATAAAAATAACAGAAGCAGGTATATCCGATTTTTTCAAAAGTTTTTTTAGAGCAAAAGCTGATGGGAAAGAAAAAGTTTGGATAGATAGTTTGGAAAAGAAAAGTCCAGAATTTGCTGATATTTGGAAAGATTTTGATGAACTAATTGCCAAAAATATGGCCGATAGAAAAAAAATCATGCAAAAATACGGCGGTGAATCCCAATATCTAGCCAATTATCTAAAATCAATTAACAAATAATTTTTTATTAGTTAAATGAATCCTAACGATAGACAACGAAGAGATTTACTTCAAGAAATAGAACTCATCAATCAAAGAATTGCTGAGGCTAATCGTGCTAGCGCTACCGCAACGGGTTCAGAATTAACACGTTTACAAGATATCGTAGAACAAAACCGAATAATTTTAGGATTACATCAGGACCAATTAGATGTAATCGATTCAATGCAAAATAAAGTATTGAAGAATCTACGAACTTTTGATGATTTGGATGATACTTTAACAAGCATTTCCAATTCTTTACAAAATAATGTTGAATTACAACAAAAATTTGGAACAAAATTAAATTCTGCAAAAGATGTATTAAATGATATATCAAGTATAGTTGAAACCGCTGGATTTGATGATAGGCAGTTAAAACATATTGATAAAGCTAGTGATGCATATAGAAATATGAATGTTTCTATTGTACAGGCATCTGCTAAATTAGCGCAAGGAAAAATAGGGCAAGAAGAATATAATAATTTAGTGCAAGAATCACTAAAATCATTTGATGAACTTGTAGGTTTAATAGATACAAGCACTCAAGCTGGTCAAGATTTAGTTGCTATATTTGCACAGGGTAGAGCGGAGATGGAATCATTTGAAAAAGCAGCACAAAGAAGTGCTGCCGCTATAGAGGGTATCACTGCGGCAACCGACCAGTTGGGTAGTAGTGGTATTCCACTGGCAGGTGAATTTAGTAATGCTCTTCAAGATATTACTCGTAATGGTAAATTAGGTAAAGCTGCATTGATTGCATTAGGAGCAGCTGCTGGAAAATTAGCATTTGATTATTTCGGAGCTCCTATAAAAGCTGGTATTAAAGCATCAAATGATATTAAGGAAAATCAAATAGAAGGAGCTAAAAATGTAGCATATGCACAAAATGATTTAGCATTTGCAGCACAGCAGGCATCACAAGATTTTGGTTTTCAATTACAAGAAATGGCTGCACAATTTAATGCAGCATCAAAAACGGCATTATTTGGTAAAGGATTAGGAAGTGTAGGATATGCAGCATCTCAATTACAATTAGCAGGAATATCAGCTGAAACGATTGCAAATGCTACAACTGCCGCATCTAAATCAGGTAGTGGTTCTCCAAAATTAGCCGCTGATATGGCAATATTTGCTGAAAGAAGTGGTATATCAGTAGATAATCTGGCAAACGTACAACAAGCATTTAAATTATTAGATGGAGTTTCTGCTAGTAGTGCATTAAATATGGCCGAAGGTACAAGAGCTATGGCTGAACAAGCGGGCTTAAATGTTGGTGATATAATGAATGAAGTTGCATCTGCATCTGAAATGGCATTAGATTATCAAGTACAAAGCGGTAAAGCATTAGCTAGACAAGTTGTTTATGCAAAATCATTGGGTGTTAGTTTTTCTGAAGTAGCTAAGGCTGGTCAAAGTATGGTATTGAACTATAAAGATAGTATCAAAGCCGAAATGAGTTTATCAGCGATGCTTGGTAAAAATGTGAACCTATCTGAAGTAAGAGCTAAATTCATGTCTGGTGACCAAGAAGGAGCATTGAAAGCATTACAAGCGCAAGGATTGAAACCTTCCGAAATGAATATGTTCCAAAAGCAACAATTACAATCTGCTTTGGGTGGAATGGATTTGAATTCTTTAGAAAAAATAGGAACACCTGGATATCAAGAAGGAGTTGGAAAAGTAGGTCAATTAGAAGAAAAAAGTGCTAAATCGGCTAACCAAGCATTTTTAACTTTGAAACAAAGCGCAGAATCAGCATTGAATACTCAACAAGCTATGATAGCCGGTCAAAAAGCAGTTGCGGATGCAGCACTTCAAACAATGAAGGAAAATCAATGGTTAAATTCAGCGGCATATGTAGATTATTTAGCAGCAATAGATAAATTAAATATAGAAAGGCAATTTACAGAAAACGCCGGAGGAGCAGCTGCGGCTGGTTTGGGTGGATTACTTGGTAACTTTTTACCTGATATAGGTAAATTTTTTAAAGGTGGTGGTAAAGGAGTTACAGGAGCATTAACAGGTCCAATGTCAAAGATGGCCAAAGTAGGTGGCGCTGGACTTGGAGGCGTACTCAGCGGAGGTATGGCTTTTATGGAGAAAAAAGAAGAAGGAGGTTCAACGGGTGAAGCAGTTGGTGCCGGACTTCTTCAAGGTGGATTAGCAGCAGGTGGTGCGGCATTAGGTGCTGCATTTGGTGGACCATTAGGTATGATGGTAGGTGGCTTTTTGGGAGATTCATTAGGTGGATGGATAAATGATAATGCACCTGGAGTTGCTCAAAGATTTGGTAATGCTTGGAATAGTATGATGGGTAAGTTTTCTGCCATTGGAGATACATTTAAGCCGGTTATAGAGGGTATTAATAAATTTTTACAAGGACTTGGTTTTGAAGATGGATTGGGTAGTGTATTTTCACTTATTGCAGAATATATAGGAACAAGTCTTATGCAACCATTTCAATATTTAATTGGTTTGTTCGGATTTTTAGCAGATATAGTAGGTGCATTTGGTTTAGTATTGCAAGGTGAATTTGGTCAAGCTTTTCAAAAGGTTAAGCAAGGATTTTTAGATTTCATGTATACTATATTAGGACCAATGGTATCTCTTTTTGAATCAATTTATAATGGTTTTGCAAAAATGTGGAATGGTTTAGCGAAATCGCAATTAGGGCAATGGATTGGGTTAGGTGAAATGAAACAACAAGATTTTAGCGCAGAACTTTCCAAAGCTATGAATCAAAATGAACAAACATCAGTTACAGCGGCAACAAAAGCTAATCAGCCAGTAGTGGAAGCGACTAAAGCGCAAACGGCAGCACAAGCAACCGCTGCACAAAAAACTTCAGAAGTACAAACTAAAATGCAAAACGAATTGAAGTTTACAGGAGATGCACAAAATAAAATGGTATCATTACTAGCAGCTAGTACGATATTATTGGAAGATATAGCTAGAAGTACGGGAATAACAGCAAATAACCCTCTTACATTGGATGGTAGAAAAGTTAATCAAACTTTATTAGCACAAGCTCAAACAAACTACGCATTAGTTAGAGCTTAATAATTCCTATAAATTTATAATAAAGATATTTATAGTAAATAGTAAACTATAAATGGCAACACTTAAAGACCTTTTCAAATCAAAAAAGAAAGAACTTTACGGATTAAGTAGCGGTGCTATAATTGAAAGTAGAGGATTAATAAACCCACCGAGAGGCGCTGCTTTATTAACATCTTCTCCTAATGCCATAGCAGATTTAATAGGTAATCAAATTGGGGGTGCATTAGGTGGTTCTGCGAATAGACCATCTGATACAATATTTAAAAATAATACACCATTTAGTAAACCGATATCTTTATTTAAAACGCAAGAAAGTTTAAAAAGAGCAATCGAAAAAGATACGGCTTATTATGTAAAAAAATCTCCAGCACCAGCATCTTTATTTGCACAATTTAAGCAAGGTGGTTCTAATATTGGAGGTATGGCTGCTAATTTAGCAATCAAAGCCATTACTAAAGGAGGATTAAAAAATTTAGCTAAAAACTTAAAAGATTATTCAACCGATGAACAATTTGGACCTAAATTTGGCCCAAAAGATGCAACTGGTAAACCAACAGTTTTAAGAGAAGAAAAAACATTTTCAAGCCACTTTAAAAATAAATCGGGCAAATTAGAAAAAAGAGATTCAACTGGCAAAGGAACTGCATGGGATGAAGGACAGAAAAAACTATTAGAGGCAATTACAATTACCAATACTGAATTAAAAAAGAAAGAATACGCAAATCATATAATTGTTTCATTTGAAACTATACCAGCAGAAGGAAAAACTTCTTTAAAAGTTCCATTTGTAGGAGCTATAAGTAGTATATCAGAAGAAGTTACACCGAGTTGGACTAACTTTAAATATTTAGGTTCACCATTTAACATATATAGATATGGTGGTGTAGAAAGGGCTTTACGATTTAATTTAAAGTTGTATTATACTACAATAAAAGAAAGAGATGCAATGATTATAAAGATAAATTATTTAAAATCATTGGCATTCCCTGATAAAGAAATTAAAGCAATACAATTTGGAGAAAAGAGTGCATACCAACAATATGCTATGGCTCCAAATTTAGTAAGAATTTCTATTGGAGATTTATATAAAGAAGTTCCTGGATTTGTAGAAAGTTTATCATTTGAAATAGATGATAATACAACTTGGGGAAATTCCGATGAATATACTGATGGAAGTAATACTACATTTTTATACCCATCAGTTATAGATGTATCAATTGGAATTAAAATAATAGAAGAGCATATAATAGAAGAAAAATCATACAAATATGATTTTGATGGTAGACAACGAGTAAAAGATAGAGAAATAAAAGAAATTATGGAAGCATTAAAAGCTTTGGGAGTAATATCAAAATAACATTTAATGGCAAATAGATACACATATTCAACTCTACAAACCGAATCATCTACTAAGAAAAAGTATTTGGGTAGTACAATATATCCAAAAATAAAAGCATCGGATAATGACTTATATGTTATATCAGAAGTAACTGATAGGTTAGATTTATTAGCACACAAATATTATGGAGATAGAACACTATGGTGGATTATAGCTGTAGCAAATAATATAAATGATGCTTCATTTTATGTAAAAGAAGGAATACAACTTAGAATACCATCAGATATATCAAAAATATTAAATGATTTAGAAAAGATAAATAAATAAGTTATGTCATTTCCATTTATAGCACCCCTAAAGCCTTGGATTAAAGAAAAATTAGAAAATAGGGAAAAATTTTCATTTGAAAATTTTAGATTATCTCCATTTGCGATTTTAACATCCGGAGCAATTGTTACCAAAGCATTAAAGGGTGAAGATATTGCATTAAAAATAAAAAATTCTCAATATACCGAAAATGTTACATTTAAAGGATGTGCTATCTCTAACCAAAGTGAATTTTCAAAACTTTATTCAACATCAAACACTGTATTGGGATATGATTTAAATGGTAAAGCAATAGTAATAGATGGAGAAAAAGACCGAAAAATATCACCACCAATTATTCAATCAATAGAAATCGATACAGATGGAGGTAACAATACATTAAAATCTGCAAGAACAAAAATAAAAGTTTTTAGTTTGAAGCAATTGGAAATGTTTGACCTTTTCTTTTTAAGACCATCTATGAATGTTATTTTGGAATATGGTTGGAATACTGACATAGTTTCTAAAACAAATATAGATTCAATATTGTTTGCTAAAAAAAAGTATGATGATTATAAAACGGCTTTTGCCGAACTATTTGATGATGCAAAAATAGCAAAAACAAAATATTTAGAGAATTTAAAATTAACGGATGGTAACTATGATTATATGGCAGGTAAAGTTACCGATTTTACATATTCTCCCGTTGAAGATGGTACATATGATATAGATTTAGAAATATCAGCAGGTAATGAATTACAATTGTGGATGCCAATGAAGCAATCTAATAAAGATTCAACTGTTGCTAAAAAAGATGAAACTCCCAAACCGCCAAACTATACACCATATCAAACGTGGTTAAGAACAATATCTGCTGATTTTAATATTCCGGCTGTATTGGATGAAAAAGCATTACCAAAAGCAGAATGGGAAAGTGAGTTTTTTAATTGGGATATGATGAATGCAAAAGAAAAAGATAAAGTTGTATCATTTGACCGTTATATATCTTTTAAATTAATAAAGCAATTATTACAAACATCTCAAATTTTTACAACAAGTAAAGATAAATTAAAAATAAATTACTTTTTGAATAATCAGGAAATAATTCCAATGAATTCCGACCCGTTTATGATATCATCTACTGATGATTTAATTATTCCAAACAAAATGCCAAAATTTAAGTTTGATACGGTGAATGGTAAAAAGAATGTATTGGTTATTGACCCTGATGAAAAAAATATGACAGAATGTTATGTTAATAAAAAATCTTTTAATTTAGATAAAGGACCAATAACTTTGACTAACTTAAAAGGTGAAAGTGTTCCGTTGAGCGCAACAAATGTATATGGAAATTTATTAAATGTATTCTTTAAATACGATTCAGTATTAAACATATATAACAATTCATATACGCAAGCTGATTTTATAAATGGAATATTAGGAACTATAAATGATAATACATACGGTAAGTGTAAATTGCAACTAATGTCTTTATCAGATGAACCAACAGCTGCTAATACTTCATTACAAATTATCGATTATAAGCTATTTACAAAAGCACCGGAACAAGTTGAAAGAGAAAAAGCTTATAGATTTAAAATAGGACCAGTTGGCGGAATAGTTAAAGAATTTAACTTTTCTATGGAATTGAGTACACTAGCACAAGCACAAGCTTTGTATCAATCACAATTAAATTTTAGTAGTATATTAGAGGGCAAAGAATTTGAATCTGGCTCTAATGCTCAATTAAAAGATGAAGCATATACTTTATTTGATTTATCATATGCTAAAAATTCAGATGGATATTTTTCAGTAAATGAAGTTGAGAAGGAAATAGTAATACAAAGTGCTAAAAAGAATAAAGAAAAGCAAGAAACATATCCTGATTTAAAACCTGCACCTAAAAAAGATGAAGCTGATAAGGAAGCTGAAAATTTAGATGAAGTTATAAAAAAGAAATCAATTAAATTTAGAATCGGAAAAGAAAATAAAACTCTTATATTTTTGGATAAAGGTCTAATACAAGATAAAATAAAAAAAGAAGAAAAAGGTTCTGCTTTGACATATTTAGATATAACATTGGCAATAGATGGTATGGCTGGATTAAGTTGTGGAGAATATTTTCAAATAGATGGTATTCCTGAAATGTACAACAATAACGGATTTTTTCAAATAACAAACGTTAAGCAGGGAATAGATGATAATGGTTGGAAAACTACCATTGAAGCTGGATATAGAATTGATATTGAAAAGATAAAGAATAAATAATTATATTATGTATAAAGATTTAGTAGCTAATAAAGATACATTTACTTTAAAAGCACCTAATACAATTGTACCAATACCAACTAATAATGATTATGCTGATGCATATATTGTTAGATATTTTGTACAAAGAGTTAGTGATGTTAATGGGTTTGTGTATGAAGTTGCTTTATCCGAATATGAAGAATATTTAGAAAATCCATATTGGATAGCAGTTAGTATGAGATGGAGGATATCGGGGCCATTAAATGTGGTGTATGATGCAAATGGTAAATTAATAGATAAGGGTGTGATTGAATCAAATAAAGCATCTTTATCAATTACTTCTTTGAAAATTAAAAATATTTCCTTATATTTACCAAATATAAAACAATTTCATAAATAATGAAGTACGTTACACAAATTGAAGCTGAACAATTATTACACGATTGGAAATACAAAGGGTATGCAATTGTGGATTTACTTACCGAATCGGAAGTAGATGAGATAATAGCCGAATTGGATAGATTGAGAATTAATAGAAATCAATCGGATGAGAAATGGGGAGAATATGAACCATATATGCATCCACATAAAGAATCGGAATTAATCAATAAGTTATTAGCTCATCCAAAAGCAATTGAGATGATGGAGTTACTGTTTGGTTCAGAAGTACAAGGTGTACAAACGTGGGCGTATTTTAAACCAGTTGGAGAATTAGGTAGGGATGCTCATCAGGATGGATTCTATTCACAAGCGGGTTGGAATAAGATAGCAAACATATCAATATCATTAGACCCATCGGATGAAACAAATGGTGGATTATGGGCGTATGAAGGTTCTCACTATTTACCACTATTGGAAATAGAAGTAGATGAAGAAAGAGTGAAAACAAATCCAGGTCATTGGAGAAATGAAAGAGGTAAAGCATCTAAAATGCCAGAAGGACATAATTTCCCTAAAATATATGCTACATTAAAAAAAGGACAAGCATTTTTAATACATTCTCATTTAGTGCATGGTTCTGATACCAACAATGGTACAACATCGAGATATTCCATTCTAAGTGGATATATGGTTAAAGGTGGTTACCTTAGACAAGGTGAGCATATGAAAAGAGAACCAATTGATGTTTACGAATTAAGACAAAAACTTTGGGGAGAATAGTTTTGTAATTTCAAAAAAATTTATTATCTTTGTAGGGTATGAACCTAATAGAAACAAATAAAGCCCTACTATCTTTTTACGCATCCAATCCAAAGGTTGTATTGGCTGTTCCTGTTTGGAGTTCACCAAAAGCACATGAATACGATACATCAATATCATTCCTATATCTTAGAACAAACGATTCTGATTACATAATAAATTTTAATCATATAGATGCACAAAGGTGTAATCTGATTAAATTTGATAGGTTGATATCACCAAATACATTAGTTTTTGGAAATCGTTATTTGGATACAAAAGGACTCGATTACGAGTGGGTTTATTTTGAGGAGTATGGTAAACCATTTATATTAAATGAGTTCGCTGAAGAGGTTTATAGAGGGTATAGAAGCGATTTTAAATATCTTAACGATTGCATACCATTGATGAGATGGTACGAAGTTCTAAAAAGAATACCATTAGTATCAGATATCAAAGAATGGCATAGAGTGTATTCAGATTCAATCCGAACATTGGGAAGGCTGGAAGGGGCTGGGGTGAAAGTCGATGAAGAAAATTTTATTGATAGATTTCACTTCAACAATGAGTATCTACCAAAAGGGTTTGCCTATACAAAATACAATCCATATACGGTAACGGGCAGACCGAGCAATAGACACTTAGGGGTTAATTGGGCTGCGATGAATAAATCCGATGGGAGTAGGGCTAATGTAGTGAGCCGTTTTAAGGGAGGAACTCTATTACAATTTGATTACGAATCTTATCACATCCGTATCATTGGTAAGATGGTAGGTTATGTATTTCCCGAAGGTGAAACTGCACACGAACATTTAGCAAAATATTATGGGGTTTCAACCGAAGAATCCAAAGCCTTATCGTTCAAATACCTTTATGGTGGTTTGGATGAGTTTGCTAAAGGGATTCCGTTCTTTCAAAAGGTGGATGAGTATATCCAATCCGTTTATCAAAAATTTGTAATTTCGGGCCGTTTAACGACTCCACTTTACAAAAGAGAAATCCCATTTCAACGAATCGAAGGTGCGACTGAACAAAAAGTATTCAACTACCTATTACAGGCATTAGAAACTGAAATTAATTATAAAAAGATTGAGGAAGTATTGAAGTGTTTGGATGGTAGAAGGTCAAAAATGATACTATATACATATGATGCGTTTTTAATCGATGTACATCCAACCGAAAAAGAATGGGTTTTAAAAGATTTAAAGTTTATCTTAGAAAGAGGTGGGTTTCCAGTCCGAGCATATGAGGGAAGTAATTATGATAATTTGGAGTTAATCCCATAAAAATTTATATTTATATCCGATACTTATATAATATAATTGAAAAAATATGAAATTAGTTAATCTAATTCCTTTGAAGGAAATCGATTTTAGAAATCAGGACCAATTTGATGATTATGTTAAACAACATAGTTTAAGACCTGACACGAAAGTTACCATCAATGGTAAAGTTACAACTGCCGGTCAAGCGGCTCAACAATCTAAAGATAAAGCCGTAAAAGGTACATCTGTATTTGGTAAAGATAAAGGTGGTAGTGTATTTGGTGGAGATAAATCCAAAGCTAAACAAGCTGATACTCCTTCTAAACCAGAACCAAAAGAATCAACAAATTGGAGCTTTGGAGCATTATCAGGTCCGGCAGGATGGGTTGCAGCTAACGCAGGTACGCACGCAGGATTAAAACCCGATTTAAGCTATAAAGATCGTGACGATTTTTTAGGTACATGGGCAGATGAAAATCTTATAGACCTTAATAAAGTAGCTGATGCGATTAGTAATAAAAAATTAAAATTTACCGATATTGCAACAGCCGCTAATGGTAACCCTGGAAATAAATACACTAAAGATATAGCTTCCAAATATCCGTTAGAGCCAAAAGATTTTGAAAAATATCCTAAAAAAGCACAACCAGAAGAGGGAAGTATAGAATCATTAACTTCTTACAAAAAGTTGGCAAACTTTTATAAAACTAATAAAGATAAGTTAGATAAAAATTATGTAGATGATATAAAAGGTCAAATTGGAGCATTAAAGTATTTGGAATCCGATTATAAAAGAGGTGATGCGGATTGGGAAGAAGTTTTAGTTGCATACGAAGAACTTCAGGATTTAATTAAAAAGGCAATGAGTAAAAGTGGTTCTACGAAATTATCATCAATGATACCCAACTCAACATCACCATCTAAAAAAATAAATAATCCAACAGAGGCACTTCCAAAAGAAATTTATAATAAAATGTCTACTACCGATAATGAAGTTGGTGAGTTTAATTTTTTATCAACAAATGATGGTGAGATAATGTATGGTATAGCTAAAGAAGATGGTAAGTATTATGTAACATTGGGCAATGAAAATGGTGAAATATTAAAATCTTTTGGAAAAACAAAAGATGCAGGTGAGGCGGCTCAGATATTTATGAAAAATTTAAATGCAGTAAAATCTAAATATAAATTAGATTTATAAAAATAAAAAAATAAATGACTCCAAATTTTGAAGAAATATTATTGGAATTAAGTTACAGAGTTCCGACCGGAATTGTTGATTTAACAAACGAAGAACACTTAGATGAATTAGTTATCATCTTAGAAGAAAATCGTATATACAATTCTCAAGCAATTAACGCTTTAAGAGAAAAAGCAAAATCAAAAGAAGAATACCCTGATGTAACATATGTTGATAAAAAGGGAGAAAAACATACTGTAAAATTTTCTTCTGCTATTGGATATAAACAAGACCACCCAGCTTATTTGGCAGCTATGAAATTAATGGCCAATAAAGTAAAACTTCCAAAAGATAATAAAAAACAATCAAATCTGTATGGTAAAGATAAAGGTGGTAAATTAACTGCTACCGATTATCAACAACCTGCAGAAAAACCAACATCGGCAGCACCAACTAAAAGTGGTAAATCAGGTAAATCATTTAAGGATGCATTATTTTCAACATTAGTAGGAAATAGAAATAATACTGATGATAAGAAAGAAAAGACTATAGAAAATAAAAGAGTAGCTACCCAAAAAGTATTAGCTGCATTAGCAGATTCTTCTGGAAATATAAATCTTTTAGATAAACCAAACGGAAAACCAGTTAAAGTAAAAGCAAAAGATATAGAAAGAGTTATAGATAAAATATTCAAAGGAGAAAAGATATCAGCCGAAGAAGCTAAAACATTTAACAAAGTTGGTAAAATTGTAGCTAATCCTGATAGTGGTACTGTTAAAATTTATTTTGCTAAAAAATTCTTAGCTAGACATCCACAACAGGGATATGATAGTATAGAAATTGCTGATAAAAATGTAAATATGGCTAACGCCGTTAAAGATTTTGCATTAGCAAACAAATTAAATGTTGGTAAATCATCCGAAGGAGCGATTGGTAAAAAAGCATTTACTCCTACAAAAACAGCAGCTTCTATAAATCCAAATGAACCTACTAAGGTAGTTAATATAGTTAAAACAAAAAAAGGAGTAAAAATAGCAGATATAGAATTAACTTATAAGCCAGTACCAAATGAAAAGGCTTTAAAAGATTCTTATATCAAAGCTGGTATGAATCCTGAAAAGGCTACTAAAGAAGCACTAAAAACAGTATTACAAACCGAAGCATATAATCAAAGAATAGATGATATAGCAGAAGCGGCAGCAAAGTCTGTTCCTCCTGGAAAAATACCAATGACTAATTTTGGAGATGTTACAACTCCACAGGGTAGAAGAAAAACTATAAATACTATTATAGAAGGTAGTGCTAGGATGTTTGAGGAAGAATTAAATAAATATGCTCAAACTTTTGGTAAAGGTAATTTATTAGAAAAGCCAGAAAATAAAAAAATATTTGATACTTTAAATAGAATAAAAGTTCTTAATTCTAAGAACGATTTACAAACAAATCCGAAAGCAAGAGAGGAATATAAAAAGGAGTTGGATAATCTATTAATGGATATGGCTAACTCAACAGATTTCCAAGATGCGGTAGCCGATTATGTAGAATTGAAAGCCGGCTTACAATTCTTAGCTGAAGGAAAACAAGTATATTTTCCAGCATCTGAAAATTTCCAAACGGCTGATATTATTGTATTACCTGATGAATTTAGTGTAAAACCTAAAAAGGGACAAACGCTTGAGCAGGCTATTGCTGAAAACTTACAATTATATGAAGTTACTGTAACATACGTTGGTGGATTGAGTGTAAAATACAAAGGTGGAGGTGGTTCTGCAAACTATAATAAAATTCTACAAACAAAATATAAAAATAAAGAAACTCAAAAAAGATTATTAGGTATTCAATCTATATATGGACTTGTATATCCTAAAAATAAAAATGAGCAATTAAATATTCCAAATAGTTCAATAGCTAAGTCTAAAAAAGAATTAAACGATTTTATGAGTTGGGCTATAAAGGCAGGAATTATGACTAAAGAAGAAGCCAAACAATTGACTATCGTTGGAACTAAGAAAGGAGATGCTATATTGGATAAAGCATTAAAAGATGTTGCAAGATGTAAAGGAGCTAATCGTAAAAACTTTGAAGAAGCTGTTAGATTGCACCATATGATGCAGCAATTGACAGCGTTTGTAAATAATAGGGATGTTAAATATACAGGATACTCAAACTTTAATCAAGAGGTTTATCAAGATAAAAATGGTGTTTCTGTAAGAGTTGTTGATGATATCGCAGATGGTGTAAGTAAACCTTGTTATATGAATCCTCACCACAATCCAGGGTTTAGTACTGTAGAAGATGAAGATACCGGATGTGTTACAGGAACTCCTACAAACCAAAACCCATCACACATTGAATCATCGCCTCCTAAAAATTTATTGAAGGCTTAATTATAATATAAAAAATGAATACACAACTTTTATGTTTGTTCACATATAAAAATGAGTTAGATATATCTTTAGAATTTATCTTAAAAAACTACACACTTATAAACCCAAATGTGTTTGTATTAGAAAGTAAATTAAAAGAAGATGATTTGTTTATAACCTATAACGTTGAGAAAGGTTCAGCACCTGTAAGCTCTCAATGGAAAACTATATTGGTACATAGAAAGAAACAATCAAATACGATTTATACAATCAACGCTTTAAACGAAGTTATCAAAGCGAAAACAGGTGGACAATTAGATACTTCATATCAATTAGATTGGGATGAATTCAGAAATTGTATCATCACCACATCAAACTACGGGTACAAAAAAATCCCAACAAAGGTACATAAAAACTTAAATGTATCGGAATTAAATATTAATACGTTTTAATTTGGAAATTCAGAATTAATTTATTATATTTGTTGAAATAAACAATTTAATAAATTATGAAGGATATTTACCAAGGACCAGTTTACGAATTCCTTATAAATGAAAGCCTAAACAATAGAATGGGTTGGGGTGGTAATGCCGGAAGTATTGATGGTATTTCAGAATATGACCTAAATAATTCTAAGCGTGGTACTACATTTATGAGAGAATTTCTCTTACAAGAAACTCCATTTACAATTGTTGAAACAGGAACTAATTATGGTTCTTTTAGTTACGTTTTATATGAAACCTTAAAGGATTTCAAACTATTTACATGCGATGCACATTCCGATAATCAATCGATGAGATGTGTAAATTTCATTAATGAATATTATGATGATAATAAAGTATTTTATCAGAACATAAGTAGTATTCAATTACTTACTCAATTAAATAACACGGGAATCAAAGTAGATTTGGCTTGGTTAGATAGTACACATACTTACGATGCTTTATTGGAAGAATTAATACTTACCAAAACATTACAAACTAAATTCATTATGATTGATGATTTTTGGACTCAAAAAGAATTACAAAATGCGGTATTAGATTTTGTAAGACAAAACCCAGAATATCGTATTCATTCATTTTCAAATGTAAGAGAAAATGTAGGTTCTATTATAATTTTACAAAGAATCGTAGCAGACAATTTAAATTTAGATAAATAAACAATTATGACAGAAATCCACGAAGAAACAGCAAGAGAACATTGTGAAAGGGTTTATCCCGAAATGATGGCTGAATTTAAGAAAATTCAAGCCGAAATGTATGAAACATTTTGTAAGAAACAACGAAACTATGGACCTGGCAATATTTCCGTAGGAACTGCATTGCAAACGAAAGATGATGTTAAGTTATCACTTACAGGTCTTTGGTTTAGAATCAATGATAAGGTTCAAAGATTAAAGCAATTAGTAGTGTTAGGACAGCCGGATGAGGTTGGAGAATCGGTACAAGATACATACGAAGATTTATCAGTATATGGGATTATTGCTCAATTGGTAAGTAGAGGAAAATGGGCAAAATAAATTTGGAAAATAGTAAAAAAAATCATATATTTGTTATACAAAAATGCAAAAAGGTTATATTTAGATATAAGGATATCGCGATAAAACCTTAAACATTAAACTTAATTATTAACTTTAAAACGTAAAAAAATGGACATTAAACTTGCCCTATCGAGATTCAACTCGTTACAAAACACTTCCAAAAAATCAGATTCACTTTGGAAGCCAACACCGGGAAAACATCAAATCAGATTA
>JACCDT010895397.1_pt1 | contig 14974 bp, 20 predicted proteins | sample 7446291 | NCBI WGS metagenome assembly JACCDT01 (sample SAMN15323446, study PRJNA562643) | freshwater metagenome | isolation source: river surface water | place: USA:Blue River Watershed | collected 2017-08-17
AAAGCCCCTGACTTTTGGGTTGCACCTTTCACTACTTAGTGTAATCTATCCGCATGTCTGACCCCCTCGTCATCTATCACGCAGACTGCATGGACGGCCTCGCCGCAGCCTGGGCCGTGCGCGAAGCCCACCCCGACGGCGTCGAGCTCCACGCCGCGCAGTACCCCGACCCGCCGCCTCCGAACTGCGCGGGGCGGGATGTGATCATCGTCGACTTCTCCTACCCCCGGGAGCAGGTCGAAGCCCTCCACAACGTCGCCACGTCGCTCCTGATCCTCGATCACCACAAGACCGCCGAGGCGGCGCTCAAGGACCTCCCCTACGCGATCTTCGACCCGACCCGGTCGGGCGCCGCGATGGCATGGGATCACTTCCACCCGGGAACCAAGCGCCCCTGGATGATCAACTACATCCAGGACCGGGACCTGTGGGCCTGGAAGCTCCCGAACTCGAACGCGGTGAACGCGTATCTGCGGATGAACGTTCAGAAGGTGGACGACCTCAGTACGGTCTACCTCCTCGCGCACGACCTGAAGGCTCGCGAGGTGGGGACGACGATCCTTCAGGTCGAAACGGCGTACGTTCGTGAGGCGAGCAAGCAGGTAGCGCGCGGCACCCTCCGCGTCATCTCCACGAACATCGACGCGGGCGAGATGTCTCTCTGGATGACCCCCCTCGTCCCCATCGTCAACGCCGGTACCTTCTGTCACTCCGAACTCCTCGGCGAACTCGCCAAGGACGTCCCCTTCTCCGTCGGCTGGTTCGTTACTGGCAAGGGCACCCACCGCTACTCCCTGAGGTCGGATCCTCAGGGGCTCGACGTCTCTGAGATCGCCAAGCTCTTCGGGGGCGGTGGGCACAAGCACGCAGCCCGATTCGAAGTCGGTCTACCCGTCCACATGCTCTACTGAGGTTCCAGATGAAGTCACCCGTCGCCTTCTGCGGACGCAAGAAGTCCGGCAAGTCCACCCTCGCGGCCTACCTCGTGACGAAGGGGTACACGGAGCTGTCCCTGGCTGCGGAGCTCAAGGTCCTCGCGACCACGCTCTTCCCCGGCGTCCTCACGGCGGCGCGCGCCAACGCATCCTCCGACATCAAGGACGCAGCCTTCACCCCGGCTGAGCGCCGCCTCGCCGCGAACAACGCCCTCGCCGCCGCCACCACCATCCGGCACGACCCGGAGATGAAGGCGATCCTCACCAAGCTCTTCTCCGGCGCCCCGAAGCCTCCCACGAACTACGACATGTCGGACCGCTTCGTGCGCGTCTTCCAGAACGTCGAGAAGACCCTCGCGAGTCCCCGCACCATCCTCCAGGTGCTCGGCACGGAGTGGGGGCGCTCGCTCTGGGAGGACGTGTGGCTGAACAGCGTACGGCGTACGATCGAAGCGCACCCCGGTCTCTACGTGATCCCGGACGCGCGCTTCTCGAACGAGGCCGTCTACCTCAAGCAGCGCCTGGGCGCCTCGTGCTACTGGCTGGATGCGGAGGAGCGTCTGGGGCCGAACAAGGACACGCACAGCTCTGAGCCCACGCGCTCGTCCCTGATCGGCCAGTGCGAGGGGGAGATCAACACGAGCGGCCCGCTCGGCGAGTCCCAGGCTCAGGTCGATCGCCTCATCCTCTCGGCCTGACTCACTTGTCCTTCACTTCCAACTTCACCCTCTGCTTGACCGCCTTCGGGGGGATCAGCAGGGGGTGCTTGTTGCTGGCGACCATGTCCTCGATCCCCATGGGCTTGTAGGTCGCCTTGCCGATGTGCCACCCGAGGGTGCCACCGAGGATGGGGGCGCCGACCTGGGAGGCAAGCATCAGTGGGAACGCCGCAGCCCGAGCAAGCCTCGGGTGATTCTCACCCAGCAGCGTCAGAGCAGGCGCCCCGGGAATCCCGGCGAACGTGCCTGCCAGCGTCCCCCACATCGCCCCTTGCGCGGCGCGCTGGATCTGCTTCTTCTCGTTCACCTTCGCCACCTGCCCCAGCGACGCGTAGCCCATGTTCAGCAGATCGTCCTGCATCTGCTGAGCCATAAGTAGGGGCTTGCCGTCGAACTTCTCGTGGAGCTGCTCCGTCGCGAACCCGTGGTTGAACTCGCTGTCGAGCGTGACGCCGGAAGGGTGGTGATACCGCAGGAGCTTCTTGCGCTTTTGCTGGATGATCGTCACGTCGTCCATCGCCTTCACCACGTCGTCGAAGGTCGAGTTCTCCGCGCTGAGCTTCTGCCAGATCGGCTTCTTCAGCGGGCCTCGGTCGCTCGCCTCTTGGAGGGCGCCTGCGATGTCCTTGGCGAGGATCCCCTTCTGCTCGGACATGTGCGTCAGGTACTGCTCGATCGACTTCTTCGGCTTCATCCCGATGAGGAAAGATGCCTTGTCGACCAGATCCTCCGGGAGCTTGGAGTGGTAGCGCATCACCTTGACTTCGCGCTCCTCCTCCGGAAGGTGCTCGTGGCTCTTGTAGCGGATACCACGCCCGATGACCTGATCAATCCGGGAAGGGTTCCAGTGCGGCTCCATCAGCTGGATCGAGCGCGTTCCCTTCAGATCGAGGCCCTCGGACCCGGCGCCAGAGAGAAGGAGGAGAGGTACACGGCCTGAGTTGTAGTCCTCGATCATCGTGCGACGCTGCGTCGGCGACGCCGAGCCCGTGAACACGTGGTGGGGGATGCCCTGCTGCTTGAGCGCACGGCTCACCGGCAGCACCCCCGAGTCCAGGTAGTTCGAATAGATCACGCCCCGGTGGTTGGGGTTCTTCGCCCGCATCTCCGTCAGGTGCTTGAGCACCATCTGGATCTTGTTGGAGTCCTTGATCTCTTGCTCGTCCGTCATCGACGGATCGTACGGGCGTGCGGTGTTCGAGACCTGTCGGAGCGCCCCCTGGAACGCGTTCAGGTCCTTGGACTCGCTCTTGTCGAGCGGCAACCCTGAGCGGATCTTGGCGCGCAAGTACCACGGCATGGAGCCCTCGTGGAACTTGTAGTAGTCGTTCTGCTTCGCGCCGAGTGGAACCTCATGCAGCTCGTCGATCCTGCGCGGGAAGCCCTCTCCGCCGCCCGCGTGAACGTCCACGTAGCCCGTGGCCGCGTCCACCAAGCGCTGGCGGTTCACCAGCGCAGGCACGGTGACGTTGTCCACCGGATGGCCGAGGAGCTGTCCCTTCAGTCGATCCCAGAGTGGCGCCTGGATGGTCTTGGTGCCGACGAAGGTCTGCCGAAAGAGCTTCGGGTCGTCGGGCAGCATCTTCCGTCCCGCCGCCGTGTTGAGCAGAATGGCGAGGTCTTCGGCCTGATTGTAGACGGGAGTGCCCGTCAGGAGCATGCGGTACTGGGACTTGGCGACCTCTCCCGCGATGTGCTTGGCGATCCCCGTATCGGCGTTGCGTGCCTTGTGCGCCTCGTCCATGACCGCGAGGCCGTCCTTGCGCACGTCCCGATCCTTGAGCGCTCGCTCGTAAGAGCGCACGCGCGCCCCATCAGGAATCCCGCCCGTGTGCTTGATCATCTCCTTCTGGTAGTTGGGGACGAGCGGAGCGGGGACGATGGTTTCGAGCGGTTGGTCGAGAGCGTCGCCTGCGGCGATGGAGGTGAGCGTGTTGTGCAGAATGAGCCCGCCCGTACCTCCTACGTAGTTTTGATGGTCGTAGTTGTCGCTGTCGACGGAGACATCATACACGAATCCGCCATACGCCCCCTTCGTTGTCTCGACGACAGGTTCGTAGCGGAGAGGCTGCGTAAGCAGGCGTTGCAGATCCTCGGCCGTCTTCGTGATGACGGCCCTACCCGCCTCGATAGCCGCTAGCGTACGCATGGCGAATCGCTTCGCCGTACCACCTAGAGTACAGACCTGTCTGCGATAGTGCGCGAGTGCTTTGTCAGATGCAAGCCACACGAGACGGGCGTGGAGGGCTTCCGCAGTGGATCGTGCTGCGGTAGGGCTCTTACCTGCATTGTTGAGGCGTAGGGTCTTCGCAGTCAATCCGAGAGTGGCAAGCCGCGTACCCACCCACTGCACAGGCACCCCGAAGTTAGGGTTGTTGCCTCGTACGCCGTATTGAACTGCTGTCTTCCTAGTGCTGAGAAACCCGATCTTCGCAGTGAAAGTTACTGCGTCCTCACCGCTGATAAACAGCCGAACATACGGGCGCTTGATTCCTGTTCCGTTCGTAGCCGCCTTGTGTGCCACGTGGCGTGCGCACCGCACACCGAAGCGAAGCAGCATGTATTCAACCTGAGTAGCCAACACCACGGACGCAGTCGGGAACTCGATATGTGTCGGGCCTGCGTGACCTTCCGCTTCAAAGGCACAGCGCAAGAGTAAACACAACTGCTCATCAGGTAGACCCAGAAAGGACACAGGCAGGGCCTTCTGAGCAGACTTCATCCCCCATACGTAACCCAACGCCTCCAGGCGTTTTCTGTACGGGGCGTGGCAGATGTCGATGTACGTACATCGCCCTTGTGGTGTGCGTAGGTGGCCGCTCTGCGACTCAGGGTGTAGGGTGTGAAAGAGTGAGAGCAGCCTGACCAAAGTAGCGACGTCGTCTTGTGTGATTGACGTCGCGCTTGTTTCGATGTTCTCGAACCCCTCAGTAATCTGCCACGCGAGTAGTTCGACGAGTTCGTTAGCGACGGTGGTATTGCTAGGAGGGCTGGGAACATTCGAGCAGGTGGCAAGGATATCGCCCCGCACAACTTCTACGGACGGCACCCACCGAGGCTGTCCATCCCTAATGACACACATCGGGTGCGCTTGTGTAACATCGACCTGATGTCCACGCGCAGTGATCAGTCGTACGGTGCACTCTTGGCTCGACAACCTCTGTCGGTATCGAGCCCGAATGGGTTGCCATCGAAGCTGGTCACCGACCAGGGATACAACCTGGACGCCACCGCCGTCGAGCGTGAGCTCGTCCTCCGGACCCTCTTGGCTCGAACCGAACAGGGAGGCGAGCGTCACCACTCCTCGGTCGGTGTAGATGGGGGTGTCCCCACGAGCGCACTTACCGCTTCCGAGCCCATGCGCCACCAGCACCCCGTGCGACGCCTTCAGCTTGTCAATCACACGCTGCTGATGAGGTTGGAGCGGCGTGCGTAGGTCAGCCAGCTTGTCGTAAAGGGAGCTCACGCCCTTAGTATAGCCAAAAGAAGCACTCGCGCCTACGGCGTACGCACCTAGCGATAGGTGCGTACGCCGTATCGGCTGGTTGTCAGAGACCCGTCGTCCAGCGCTGCCCAGGCAGCTTCCGTCGAATGAGGTACGCGAGGTCAGCGTCGCTCACCCCACAGAACACACGAGACAGGTAGGCCAACTCAAAGAACGGAGGCGTGAATCCGTAACAGGACAACGCCACCGCGTAGGCTGCGCGGCTACGCGCCTCCTCCACGGTGGCCGGATCCCACGGCATGTCCTCCCACGTCCGGGCCACGTGGACGCGGATGACGGGGGAGGCGTGCGTCCGCTCCATCAGCGCGACATACGCCCGCCCTTCGTTCGCGCCCATCTTCTTGAGGATCGTCATCCCCAGTTCGTAGTAGAGGGAGTCGGGGTGCGTCAGGTACCCACGGCTGAGTACCCAGAGGAGCGCTTCTCCACTGGGACAGGTGTCCCACGCCTCTTGCGGGGTGTCGGCGTTCCACCAAGGTTCCGCCTCACCCCACGGTCGGTGGAGCACTCGCGCCTCCACCGTCTCTTGCCAGCGCGCCTCCCACGGATTCGTGCGCTTGCTCAGCGTCTCGATCAGCGCGCGCTCCGACCGTTGGTTGCTGACTCGACTGACCCGCGCCGCCGTGCCGTCACTCGCGGAGTGTACGAGCACCCCCGCCCACAGGTCGCACCCTCGCTCGGTAGGGTGCTCGATGAGGAGGTCTACGTCTCGAACAGGGGCGTGGATGGCAGCGGCTGCTTCCTCGATGACTCGTACCTGCTCTTCGCTTCGCTTCCGCAATCCAACGCCCTTTCCATGATGTAGCTGGTCTCGTAGTCGCTCTCGATGCCCCAGATCGAGTCCTGTTCCAGTACCCGATTGGAGTCCGCCTCGCACTCGTCCTCCTCCAGCGGCAGGAGATAGGCGACCACCCCCACCCACCCCAGGTTGCCCTTGCCGTACTCCTCCAAGCGCTTCTTGCTCGACTTGAACGCCTCGCGCGCGAGGGCATCCGCCTCGGCACGTGTGTGTCCGTCCAGCCAGTAGTAGTTTCGCATGTCGAAGTAGTTGTAGTTCGACACGATGCCGTAGTCGAACTCGCGCCCATTGCTCTTGCCCTCGTTACGGTGGTAGCCGCCGCCCATCCAGTAGTGGCGGTGATCAGGGCCGCGCAGATAGCGCCTTCGCATGGCTTGCTCCAGCTCCCGTTCGCAGCCCTCGATATCACACTTCCCCTGCATCCCCATCCGCAGTCGCTTACCGTGCACAGGACAGGTCTTCTGAAGAAGCCACGGGACACGCGGAACCCAGCTCGGTGCAGAGTTCGTGAACTCCCCCTCCATGTTATCACGCCCCTCATCGTCGGTCAGGACTTGTGCCGCGTAGCGATAGACGCCATCGGACCAGCGGAAGGTGGGGACGCTGCCATGCCTGCCTTCGAAGTCTTCGAAGGCATCTTCTTCTCCCTCGTCCATGTCGGCGACACGCGCCCGCTGCTGCTCGCGCAGCCACCACTGGAAGGCGCTCATGCGTCCCGTGTAGTTGGCGGTGATGACCGTCTGCCGATTTTCTCGCCGCCGATCCGGGGTCCGATCGGACAGAGTCGCGGTGAGGGAGTACTTGGGGAGACCCCGCAGGAACTTGCGGTAGTCGCGGAGGAGGCTAGGGTTCATCGCTCGCCAGTTCTGCCTCGGCCTCCGCCGCGACCACATCTCGCCGGTCGTTCTCTTCTTCCGCTTCCTCGTCCTCTTCCTCTTCCTCTTCCTCCTTGCGCGCCTCCAGGATGTTCTCCAGCTCCCGCTCCACCATCTCCATCACATCCGCCTGCTTCGCCCAGCGCGCCACCGTCTCCCAGGGCGGGGCATCCTCACCCATCTGGTCGAAGTACTCGCCTTCGTTCCGGGAGATCAGGATGACCTTGTGCGCCTCGCTCATGTAGATCACCTCCCCCTCCCGCACACGGTCTCGCGCCTCGTCCTCATCGAGGTTCCCATCCCGCACCTCTTCGAGGATCTCCTCGGCCTCCGACTTGATCGACTCGTAGTACTCCCGGCGCAGGACGCCCATCGCCACGTCCTCGGGGTCCCCGCTCCCGATCAGCACGGTGTGGCTGACCTTGAGCCACTCCTCGGCGAGGCGGTCGAAGGTTCTCGCCATCTCCCAGGAAAGGGCCTTGCGGACCCTTGCGAAGTTCTCTCGGTAGTAGGCGTCCTCGATGTGTCGCGCCAGCTGATCGAGGGCGTCTTCGGCGCTGGTTCCCGTCTTGGAGTAGGTGTAGCGAAGCGAGTGGAACGTGTGTTCATACTCAACGTCCACCTCCTTGAACTTCACGTACGCCGTATGCTCAGTCCCGTCGAAGATGGTGTCCTTGGCCTCGGTGGCGAGGCACCAGTTCCCGAAGAGCTCCAGCTTGTCGCCGAGCAGATACTCCAGCTGCTTGCGGGTCGTCGGGTGGAACGGGTACTCGACGGGTTCACTCTTGATGGTCTTCATTGTCCTCTACTTCTTCTTGGCAGTTGGCAGTTGGGACAGACCCCTTCACGGAGGATCTGCGTCGGGGTCTCGGCGTAGCAGCCATCGCAGGACGCATGAGGGAGTCCCAAGGTATCATACAGGTCGTTCAGATAACTGTCGAAACCCGCAAGGCTCTTGTCGCTCAGGTGATTGTGGATCACCCGAAGCAGCTCCTGCCCCGCGTCGAAGACTTCTCGAATCTCCTCGTTGGTCACGTACGTACCTCCTTGTACTTCACTTCCGGGTACCCCCCGTTGCACTTCGGACAACACATCCTCGGCACCGCATCCGGGATGTCGAACCTCGGGAGCGGGATGCGATCGCAGAAGCGATGTGTGTCGCCGCAGTCGCACTTCACGAGGTAGGTGTGGTGGTCGTAGAGCAGCTTGATCGTCTCAGGGAGACGCACGTCCAGCTTCGGATCCGCCTCTCGCTCGCGCTTGGGCGGCTTCTCGCGCTTGACCGGAGGCTCGGCCGCAGGTGTCTCCACCTTCGGCGGCGGAGGCGGCACAGCTTCCGCGACGCCGCACTTGTTGCACCAGTAACTGATCTTCTTGTTGATGTATCGGGCGTGCGTCGCCCTGTGCGCTCCCTTACAACAATGAAAGACGCTTTCGCAGGGGCAGAGTGTACGCCACTCGTCCTCGTTGTCGTCCTCACCGCTGAGATAGACCGTCCCACAGGTCGGGCACGACTCTCGAAGGTTACTCATCCTTCATCCTCTTTGCTCTCGCCTCTGCCAGGGCTTGCGCCTTCGCACGGGCTTTGGCGAGCATCTTCTCCAGCTCTTCAGCTTCTTCAGCCGCGTCTTGGATGGCCTCAAGCTGCTTGGCGTCTTCTCGCGCCGCTTGCTCAGCCAGCTCCTTCTCGTACGCCTCGTCCTCCGCGCGCTTCCGCTCCTTCACAAGATGGTCAGGCTCCTCGCCGAGGAGCCATTCCCCGCAGACTACGCACTGGGTCTCGGCGTCTTCACTTCCTGCGAAGATCGGGTGTCGAGTCAGCCGCGCGCAGTCGAGACACGTAGCGCCGTCCTCGTCTGTGGAGCCGACGATGTCGTAGTCTCTCATCCGCTGCTCGCCCGCATGCGATCGAGTATCAGAACAAAGAGCTCATTCTCGAAGCGTGATTCCACCATCCCGTCCAGCACTGCACTGAAGGGCTCACCACACCACTTCGCGTATTCGTAGACAGAGCGTACGAAGACGTCCTCAGGACGCTCCGACGACTCCTCGGTAGTCTTGTCCATAGCCTCCTCCAACGCAGAACGCCCTCGACTTTCGTCGAGGGCGTCACCAGGAACACTGAGCGTAGGTCTCAGACCTTGTGGTACTTGGGGATCGCCGTGTCCCCGCAGATCTCGAAGTCGCCGAAGATCGACGGGCACTCCTCGCGCATCACCATCAGGATCTGCATCATCGGGCGTCGGATCCGCACGTCGGCGTGCGGCGAGCAGCGCATCTCCAGGACGTGCCTCCAGGCGCGCACGTTCGCCGTGGTGAGGATGGGCGCCTCCACGTAGTTGCCGAGGACCGAGCGGGCCGACCCCTGGATGCGCTTGCGGTAGTCGCGCGCAGCCTCGTTCGGACCCTTCGGGTTGCGCCGCATGAGCTGCTCGATACGCCGTACGTACTGCTGGTAGTTGACGTCGATGTCGTCCTCGAAGTCGGCCAGCGCCCCCTCACTGCTCTGGTCCTCCACCGGGCAGACGAAGCGCAGGTACTCCGAGTCGACGTAGCGCTGGCTCACCTGGGAGTAAGCCATCCCGGAGCGGTGCCGCACGAGCTCGTGCGTCGTGGCGCGATCGACCCCGAGGACCAGGAAGCCGTAGTTGAGGTGTTCAAGCACCGAGCCGTGGGCCTGATCCATGATGTTGGCGAGGTACTTCGCGTTGTCGACGAAGCTCGTCCGCTTCTCGCCCAGGGCCATGTAGCAGAGCTGTCCGGCGAACTGGAGGTACTCCTCCGGCCCGTCCGAGTCCGTCTGGTGGAAGTCGTTCAGCGCCTTCTCGAACTCGACGTGCTCCTCCGCCATGGCTTCGAGTCCGTGCGCTGTTCGCACGCTCGGGCGGCACATGAGGACCACGTGCGGCTGCGTCACGTAGCGAACGCCTGACTTCGTCTCTCCGTTGTTCATTGAAACCTTTCGTCGCACACAGCACAGGTGCGAATGATGCTCTCGCTGAGGTGGTACTTGGTGGTCTTGACCTGGACGTTCCGAAGCTGGCCGAAGCACTGGGGTCCAGGGTGTACGAGCTGGCCGTTCTTGAGCTCGTAGCAGAGGGGCGCCGGGTAGGTGGAGGTGGGGAAGAGGGCAGCACGCACGAGGGAGAGGACCTTGTGCATGTGGGGCGAGGGAGCCTTGAATACGCCGTATGCGTAGACTTCGCCCAGGAGGAGGTAGGGGTCGCGCCGATAGCAGTAGTAGCCCTGCTTGTCGTTGCGTACGTAGGCCACAGGCCCCATCCCAGGGATGGTCACCCGCGCCTCCTCGACGGTGAGCGTGGGCGTCACCCCCTGCTCCCGCCACCACTCTCGCTCCTCTGCCTTCATCACCACTTCGACCTGTCTCATGCCACTCTCTCCGGCCAGGGTTGATTCATGAAGTGCGCTACGACGTGCGGCGGGAGGCACCCCCGCACCTGAAAGACCTCTCGCTCAGCCTCGGCGGAGAGGCTGAGCACCGACACCAGTTGATCGAGCCGCTCGGGGGAGATGCTGCTCTTCCCCTTCTCCACCGAGCTGACGTACGTGAGGTAGAGCCCCAGGGCGTCCCCCACCTGCTTGTACGTCAAACCCTTACGCAGCCTCTCTCTGCGCAGGAGCGCCCCCAGACGCTTACGATCGTACACGGTCCAGCCACTCGCTGAGGGGCATGAGCTCCAAGCCCTCATCTGGCCCGAACACCCACCACCCGTCACACAGCTCTGCGAGCTGGACGAGCTCCTGAGCTTCCCGCTCATCCAGGTTGGACTCCGGGTCATGCGCCGCGCGCCAGAGAAAGCGAGGCAAGTCAACATGCCTCGCCTTCCCCATCGCGATGCGCCCCATCGCTTCCATCCGGACCAGCAGCAGCTCCGAGGCGAGGGTCTGTACGTCTTCGGCCAGAGTAACCACAGCCCCTTCCTCGTGCCAGCTGAGGGAGCGGAGGGTGGCGGGGTCGGTCAGGAGGTTCACAGATATAGTAGTAGCACTAACAGGGATTGGTGTAAAGGGGAAACGAAGGTCAGTCGCTGTCCTCCGGTGCCTTCCACGCTTGGATCGCCTTCGTCAGGTCAGGCAAGTCCTCCGTCTCATCTCCGTAGGCGGTGTACACGAGCCACGTCTCACACATCAGGAAGAGGCGGGCGTAGCTGTCATGGCTTCCGTACATGATGTCGTCTCGCAGGAAGGAGAGGCCGCTGTTGCCCGCGACGTGGGAGATCTCTGCAATCCGCACTCCGCCATATCTGTGTGCCCACAGAACGATCTCGATCTCCGTCGGATCCGTCCCCTCCCCGAAGATCGGCCCTGCCACCAGCTTCGCGAGTTCCTTCTGTGCTGCTTCCAGTTTGTCCTTGATCTTCACTCAGACCTCCCCATCCAACAGCCGCCTTGCGATCGAGGGCGGGTACTCGCCCTTCTTGTTCGGTGTCTGGATCAACCGCAGATGCCCCGGGTTGTCCTTGGTCCAGAGCGTGCGCGTGATCGCCACGTAGTAGAGGTTCTCGTTCTCCTCGCTGCTCAGTCGGAAGGTGCCCTCCATCACCCACACGTCTGTCCACTGGAGGCCCTTGGCCCGATGGACCGAGCTCAGCAGGACGAACCCGATGCCGTTCTCGTTGTCGGTGAAGAGCGCGTTCAGCTTCTCACGCAGGTCCCCGACATTGCGTACTCCATCGCCGAGCTCCTTGAGCGCGTCGATGATCTCGCCGAGCTCCTCGGCCTGCTCGTCCATCCCGGCTGAGACGAGGCGCTCGCCCTCGGCCTTTCGATATATCAATGCCCAATCATAAAAGGCATTGATCGAGTTCCCCTTGAACGCGTCGATGACGTTGTTGAACTTCTCGACGTACTCCCGACCGACGATCTTCGCCTTGACGCCGCGCTTGAGGAGCCGCATGCACACCCTCGTGAGTGCGTAGTTGGAGCGGGCGATGACGACGTGTCCTGGCCGGATCATGTCGTAGGACTCCTCTTCGTCCACCCAGCTGATCTCCCCCTCCGGGGCGTCGTCGCAGGCCACGTAGTCGTCCACGATACCCTTGGCGATGTCCACCACGAGGCGAGGGCATCGAAAGGTGACCGTCAGGGGCAGGACCTCCGCCTTGAGGTCCTCGGTCACCAGCCCCCGGATGTCGTCGGGGCTGGCCCCCCGGAACTGGTAGATGCACTGCCGATCGTCGTACACCACGATCATCCGCCCCGTGCGGCTGATCGCGCTGGTGATCAGCGCGCGCATCAGGGGATTGCCGTCTTGAGCCTCGTCGTAGAGGACGTTGTCGTACCACCCCGCGCGGATCCCGCGCGCGACCGTCTGGTACATCATCTCGTCGAAGGTGATGTCGTTGGACGGGACCATCAGCGCCTGGAGCGTCTTGAGCGTCCAATCCACGTACATGTCGTCGGTGTACGTCGCCTGGGGCAATACGCCGTATCGACCCAGGAGGAGCTTGATGTCCTCAGGGGTCTTGGCGAGGTGGTTCATGGCGTGCTGCGTGAGCTTGGCCACCGCCCCGTAGACGCCCTTGGGGTGTACTCCAGGGAGCACCCCGATCACCTGCTGACGCAGCCGCGCAGAGTCGGGCGTCAGGTTCCACTGGTTCAGGCCCTTCTTCAGCGCGCGAAAGCCCAGGCTGTGCGCCGTCATCACGTCGACGTGCTTCGGGACCTGGGGGCGAGTGTCGTCTGCGTTCTGCTTGTTGAACATCACGATCACGGACCGCTGCTTGGCCGGGATGGCCTCCACCATCTTCTTGATCGTGTAGGTCTTGCCAGTGCCCGCGCGAGCGCGGACTGCGAGGTGGTGTCGGGTTGTTCGAGCACGCTCAATGGCGTGCAGTTGCTGCTCAGTCTCAGCCATCAGGGATCCTCGTGTTCGATGTCCATCAGTGCATGCGCGACGCGGAGGCACTTGTTCCGCTGCGTCAGCTCGTCGCTCGGGGTGTAGTCGTCCGTGTAGTAACGGGAGGTGATGTACGCCATCGGCTTCTCACTCCCTTGGGCCGTCTCGATGATGGAGGTCCAGTACGCCGTAATGCCGCTGAGGTGGGTCTTGGCCAGATGCGGCGGCACATACCCCTCGAAACGGCGCACGATCACGACGCGGCATCCGTCGTGCATACCGGCCAGGAAGCCGTGGTTGCCTGAAGCCCACGCCAGCGGCTTGGGAAGCCCCCAGAGATCCCCCTTGGCGTCTGGGGAGTTCAGGACCACGATCACCGCGTCTTCGCCCGTGATCCGCCCCACGTGTCGGAGGATTCGCTGCTCCCCAGCGGCGTACCAGTGGGCCTCATCGCTGTCGAGCCAGTGGGTTTCCTTCGTGTAACGCCCCACCGTGTCTCGGAGAGTTCCGTCAGATAGGCGCAGTGCGAGTCTGTAGGTCTTGAGTCCAGACATGCTTTTCTCCAAAAAGAAAAGGCGCCTGGAGTTTCCTCCAGGCGCCTTCTCACTTCGCAGGTTGTGGGGCTTCGATCACTCGGCGGCGGGCGCCTCGGCGGCGGGGGTCTCGGCGACCTCCTCCTCCTTGACGATCAGCTGCACCTCGGCGGCGACGGCCTCGGCGGGGTAGCGCTTGATCGAGCTGTTCAGCTGCTTCACCGCGAGGCGGCGCTGCGCGCGGATGTTCTTCACGGACTCGCGCAGGTACTCGATCTCGTTGTCGGCGCCGACGATCGTGGCCGAGGTCTTCTTCATGTTCTCGATGATGAGGGGATTGAGCGTGGACATCTGGGACCTACCTTTGGGTGATGCGGACTATCGATCTGGCCCTAGTCAACCATGACTCGGGCCTCTTGCCAACCGAACTGAGACAGTTTTCCTACGCCCTCGAAGAACAGCTTCGGGAGGACGTGGCTCCCATCTGGGGGCGCTGCGCCAACCCGTGGGTCGCGGGGGGCGTAGGAAACCTGCCACCGAAAGTGTGGCAACTTCATTTCTGGGGCACCCCCCGGGACGCTCACGTGAGCGGCGCCTTGGGGTACCACCAGACTCAGGGGAATCAACATGTACCTGTGGGCCACGTCTTCGTCAAGACGATTCGTACACACGGTGAAGAATGGTCGGTGATCGCCTCTCACGAGGCGATTGAGATGCTGGGCAACGAGTGGATCAACCTGGAGGTCTCTCGCACCCGGGCGAACGGTGCAAAGGAGCTCTGGCCGAGAGAACTTTGCGACGCCTGTCAAGGACTTTCGTACCAAAGAAAGGGTGTGGCCCTCTCTGACTTCGTCTACCCCGAGTGGTTCATCGAGGGCTCGGACGGCCCCTTCGACCACCTGCGGCAGTTGAAGGAGCCGTTCCAGATTCACGAGAGCGGGTACGCCGCGATCAGGAAGATCGTGGGCGGCTCGATCACTGAGCGCAACGTCTACGGAGCGTCGTACCCCAGGTGGCGGAAGAAGACGCGCCCAGGGTCTCGGAAGGGGCGCCGTGGGTAGCTATACGCCGTACACCATCCGCACCTGATGGAGCAGGTCTCGGTGCCAGCTGAGCGGGGCTTCGGTCAGCATCGCGGGGACGAGGAGCTTGTAGAGATCCGTGGCCTCTTCATCGACCTGGACATTCATCTGCTTCAGCAGGGCGCGTACTGAAGCGAGCGGGTCCTCCGGCGTAGGCTCTTCTTTCAAGGCGTGTACCGCCGCCTCGTACATCCCGGCTGTGGTCCCCAGCTTCCAGTTTGCGAGGTAGGCTTCGTAGAGCTTCTCGGAGGACTCCAGGGCGTTGATGTCGGTGTCCAGGGGGAGCCGCCCATCTCGGACATCATGCGTGATGCGAATACGCGCCTCACGAGCCATCTGCTCGAAAGACGCGCCTGAGTTCAAGAGCCGGGACATGTCGACCTTGCTCATCGCCGCCTCATCGAGCCGGGGACTTCGTTCATGAGCTGGTCGGACATCACCCTGAGCTCCTCCGCGTAGCCCACGACGGACGTGCGGAGGTTGTGGAGCTTCTCCTCCAGGTCCTTGATCTGGTCCGTCATGGCCTTGTACCCCGGGGTGCTGATGTCATCCAGGGATGTGCTCAGGACGCGGTCGATGGATTCCCCCACGGCGGGCGGCGGGAGTACCCCCAGCTTCGTGTAGGTCTCCTTGAGGGCGCGCACGGCCACTTGCGTCGCTTCCCAG
>JACCDT010584274.1_pt1 | contig 14971 bp, 12 predicted proteins | sample 7446291 | NCBI WGS metagenome assembly JACCDT01 (sample SAMN15323446, study PRJNA562643) | freshwater metagenome | isolation source: river surface water | place: USA:Blue River Watershed | collected 2017-08-17
AACGCCCAGTCCACACGTCCGTACCTCATTCGTGCTTTGTACGAATGGTGTACGGACAATGGCTTCACACCTTTTATTGCAGTGCAGGTGGACGATTCAGTCCGCGTGCCACATGAGTATGTCAAGGACGGGGAAATCGTGTTGAACGTCAGTTTCGATGCGACCAGTGCCTTGCAGCTCGGCAATGAATTCATTGAGTTCAAAGGGCGCTTTGGGGGGGTGGCGCGAGACATTCTGGTGCCGGTGCACCGCGTGCTTGCCATATATGCGCGGGAAAATGGGCAGGGTATGGCTTTTCCAGTGACCGCAGCCCCAGAAGGTGCTGCGCCCAAGCCCCCCGTGCCAGAGGCAAAGCCTGCGGTGTTGGCGCCTGTGCCTAGCTCAGAAGACGCCGGCCCCGATACTCCGCGTCCCCCTGGCGGTGGTCGGCCAGCCCTGACGCGTGTGAAATAGACGGCTTTATGTCCAATCGGGCGTCGTGCTTGATGTAGAATTCGGCCCGTGCCGCTTTAGCTCAGTTGGTAGAGCAACCGCCTTGTAAGCGGTAGGTCGTCAGTTCGAATCCGACAAGCGGCACCATTTCACCCTCCCGTCATAGCTTATTTTTGCTTGGCGGCGACACTTGGACCTTTAAGCGAATTGAGTTAACCTCCCAGCCTTTGGAGCGCAAGTGCGCTTGCATGGCGGGAAGCAGTTGGCGCAATTTGGCTGCCACAGCGTTGTTGTCCAGTAGCAGGCACCACTCGCTCCCATCAATAGGGCCGGCCTGTATTGCCATACGCAAGGTACGTGGAATCAGGCTTTCCAGGCTTTTGAGCCGCGCAGAAGATTCTGTTGCCAAGTCACTGAGTCGGGCCAAGGCAGGCGATTCCCGGCTTGCTTGCAAAGCAGATACGGCTCGGTGATTGCGGATCAAGGGTTGCATGAAGAGGGTGTTGGAATATGCAAGTGATTATCACGGATGCCTGGATGGCCAAGAGCCGAGCTTTCCATTTGAGCGGGGCCAAACTCTTGCTGTCACTGTTCGCGCTGTCCATGGCACTGATGCTCGTTTCAGCTGGCCTGTACCACTGGGTGTTTCTAAAAGGCGCACGCGAAGGCTGGCCTGTCATTGGATCTTTGGTGCGCTTGGTGGTTAAAGACGAATTTGCTCAGCGTGACCGTTATCTGCGCGAAAACATTGAAGTACTGGCCAAGAAGTTGGGTGAGATGCAAGCCAAGTTGCTCCAGTTGGAGTCTTTGGGCGAGCGCGTTTCTGGTTTGGCGGGAATCAACCCGGCCGATATCAAGGTGAAGCCGGGGCAGGGCGGGCTTTTGGTAGAGGGTCGACCTCTGACCTTGCAGGAGCTGGATGCGGGGCTTGATGCGCTGGATGTGATGGCAAGCCAACGGTCTGACGCCATGGCACTAATCGAGTCCCGTCTGTTCGAGCAAAAAATCAAGAAGATGATGGTGCCGACCCAGACGCCAGTACCTGATGCCAACTTGGGCTCTGTGTTCGGCTGGCGCATTGATCCGATTACGGGGCGTTCTGCGCTGCACACCGGGCTTGATTTCCCTGCGGAGACCGGAACCCCGATCTACTCCGCGGCTGGCGGTATGGTAGTGACCCAGGAATTCCACTTTCAATACGGCAACATGATTGAGGTGGACCATGGCAACAACCTGATTACCCGTTACGCCCATGCCTCCAAGGTGTTGGTCAAGAAGGGTGATTTGATCAAACGTGGCCAGAAGATTGCCGAAGTGGGAACTTCCGGGCGATCCACCGGACCGCACCTGCATTTCGAGGTGCTGGTGCAGGGTGTGCCTCAGGATCCGCAGAAGTTTTTGAATGCCGGGCGCAATCTTCCGGCTGCCCAAATGGTGCAATCCAAAGCGGCCGATACGCAACGCTAAAATCGGCGATTTGGTATTTGTGGTGGTGCGGGCGCACACGCGCTTGTCTTCCATCTGAATGCCCCCATTTCACCCAGACGAGAAAAAGGACTGCGCTGATCTGCTACCCATGGTGGGGGCAGGCCAGTCTTGCATGCATGGCCATCAATATCCTTACCAAAATCTTTGGCAGTCGCAATGACCGCTTGCTCAAGCAATACCGATCCGTAGTCGCGCGGATCAATGCGCTGGAGCCGCAGTTCGAGCAGTTGACTGACGATGGTCTGCGCGCCAAGACGCAGGAGTTCAAGGACCGCATTTCCAAGGGTGAGACACTGGACGCCATCCTGCCTGAAGCGTTTGCCGTGGTGCGCGAAGGTTCCAAGCGTGTCATGAAGATGCGGCATTTCGATGTGCAATTGTTGGGCGGTATGTCGCTGCACAACGGGAAAATCTCGGAAATGCGTACGGGTGAAGGCAAGACCCTGACTGCGACGCTGCCGGTCTATCTCAATGCCCTGAGTGGCAAAGGGGTGCACGTGGTGACCGTGAATGACTACTTGGCCAGCCGCGATGCCAAGTGGATGGGGCGCTTATATAACTTCCTGGGCTTGACTGTGGGCATCAATTTGCCTCAAGCGCCCCGCGAGGACAAACAAGCTGCCTACCGTGCCGACATCACCTACGGCACCAACAATGAATACGGTTTTGATTACCTGCGCGACAACATGGTCTACGAGGTGGCAGACCGCGTTCAGCGTGGCCTGAATTACGCCATCGTGGATGAGGTGGACTCCATCTTGATTGACGAGGCACGCACGCCGCTCATCATCAGCGGCCAAGCTGAGGATCACACGGACCTGTACATTGCCATCAACAAGGCGATCCCGAAGCTGGTAAAGCAAGAAGGCGAAGCAGATCCCCGCACCGGTGAAGGCGTGACCAAGCCTGGTGACTTTACGTTGGATGAAAAAAGCCATCAGGTTTTCTTGACCGAGCAAGGCCACGAATCAGCGGAACAGATCTTTGCAGAGTTGGGCCTGATTCCTGCGGGTTCGTCGCTGTACGATCCGGCCAATATCACGCTAATGCACCACCTGTACGCGGCGCTGCGGGCCAATCACCTCTACCACCGCGACCAGCACTACGTGGTGCAACAAGGTGAAATTGTGATCGTGGACGAATTCACCGGCCGACTGATGACCGGTCGCCGCTGGAGTGATGGCCTTCACCAGGCTGTGGAAGCCAAAGAGGGCGTGCAGATCCAGGCAGAAAACCAAACGCTGGCCTCCATTACCTTCCAGAACTACTTCCGCTTGTACGGCAAGCTCGCTGGTATGACGGGTACGGCGGATACCGAAGCTTACGAATTCCAGGAAATCTACGGTTTGGAGACCGTGGTGATTCCGCCCAACCGCAAGAGTCTGCGGGAGGACCAGTTGGATCGCGTCTATAAAACCACGCGTGAAAAGTACGAAGCTGCGATCAAGGACATTCGCGAATGTTACGAACGTGGCCAGCCCGTGCTGGTCGGCACCACCTCGATTGAAAACTCCGAAATTATTGCGCAGCTGCTGGAGAAGGAAAAGCTGCCGCACCAAGTGCTCAATGCCAAGCAGCACGCACGTGAGGCGGACATCGTGGCCCAAGCGGGGCGCGCGAAGATGATCACCATTGCGACCAACATGGCGGGCCGAGGCACCGACATTGTGTTGGGCGGCAACATTGAGAAAGCCTTGCAAGAAGTCGAGTCCGATGAGGCCTTGGATGCCACTGCCAGGGAAGAAAAAATCAAGGCCTTGCGTGCGCAGTGGATGCAGGACCATGAAGCCATCAAGGCTCTGGGAGGTTTGCGCATCATCGCCACTGAGCGTCATGAGTCACGCCGTATCGACAACCAACTGCGTGGCCGTTCGGGCCGCCAAGGTGACCCCGGTTCTTCGCGTTTTTACTTGAGTCTGGACGACTCGCTAATGCGTATCTTCGCGGGCGATCGTGTGAAGTCGATCATGGATCGCCTGAAGATGCCTGATGGCGAGGCCATTGAGGCGGGCATTGTCACGCGCAGCATTGAAAGCGCCCAGCGCAAGGTGGAGGCACGCAACTTTGACATGCGCAAGCAATTGTTGGAGTACGACGATGTGTCCAACGACCAGCGCAAGGTGATTTACCAGCAGCGCAATGCGATTTTGGACGCGCAGGACTTGGGTGCCCAGATTGGTTCGCTACGCGAGGGGGCTTTTGAGGATTTGGTGCGCCAGTACGTGCCCGCAGAGTCTGTGGAAGAGCAGTGGGATGTTCCTGGTTTGCAAAAAGCACTGGCCGATGATTGGCAAATCAGCCTGGACTTGCAAAAGCAGGTGTCTGAAGCCAGTTCCATTACCGACGAAGAAGTCGCCAGCGCTGTGGTGCAAGCTGCCAATGCGGCTTTCCAAGCCAAAGTAGATCTGGTCGGCGCTGAAAACTTCACGCAATTTGAACGTATGGTGCTGCTGCAAAGCATTGACAGCCATTGGCGCGACCACCTGAGCGCGCTGGACTATCTGCGCCAAGGCATTCACCTGCGTGGCTACGCCCAGAAGCAACCCAAGCAAGAGTACAAGCGTGAAGCGTTTGAGCTGTTTGGCCAGTTGCTGGATTCAGTCAAGAACGACGTCACCAAAGTGTTGATGACGGTAAAGATTCAGTCCAATGAACAACTGGAGCAGGCCGCAGATGCTATGGAGGCACGCGGTGAGAGCATTTCGAATGTGACGTACAGCGCCCCCACTGAGACTGGTGAGGTGCAAACCACTGTGGATACGGCTACCGTGAAGCCCAGTGTCAATGATGTGCCCCGCGTGGGCCGCAATGAAACTTGCCCGTGTGGTAGCGGCAAGAAGTACAAACATTGCCACGGCCAATTGACCTGAGAGTGCACCCATGCCTGTGAACCTTCCTTTGCCCGATGCGGCATTGCTATCCCCTATCCCCGGCGTGCGCATTGGGGTGACTGAAGCCGGTGTGCGCAAGCAAGGCCGCAAAGACCTGACCGTCGTGCTGTTGGATGAAGGCGCGAGCGTGTCGGGCGTCTTCACTTCCAACCGGTTTTGTGCCGCCCCCGTGCAGCTGTGTCGCGAGCATTTGGCGTCTGGCCAGTCCATGCGTGCCCTGCTGATCAACACAGGCAATGCGAATGCGGGTACGGGTGCGGATGGGCTGGCCCGTGCGCAACGCAGCTGCGTGGCCTTGGCCGCCAAGCTCGGGATTGCGCCCCAGCAAGTGTTGCCGTTTTCCACTGGTGTGATCATGGAGCCACTGCCGATTGATCGCATCGAAGCTGGCTTGGATGCAGCCATTGCCGATGCGCGTCTTGACCACTGGCTGAAGGCGGCAGAGGGCATCATGACCACTGACACGCAGCCCAAGGCCTGCAGTGCCAAAGTCACCGTGGGCGGATGCGAAGTTAGCATCAGCGGCATCAGCAAGGGGGCGGGCATGATCCGTCCCAATATGGCGACCATGCTGGGTTTTATTGCCACCGATGCTTGCGTGAGCCAGGCCGTGATGCACCAGCTGTCGCTGGAGTTGGCGGAGGGTTCTTTCAACCGCATTACCGTGGACGGTGACACGTCCACCAACGACTCTTTGGTCGTGATTGCCAGCAACAAGGCAGGTAACGCTGAAATTACTTCTCTGCAGTCGGCAGATGGATTGGCGCTCAAGGCAGCGATGCTGGGTGTGGCTCGCCAACTGGCCCAGGCCATCGTGCGGGATGGTGAGGGCGCTACCAAGTTCATCACCGTGCAGGTGGAGGATGGGCGCACTGCGGAAGAGTGCCGCAAAGTGGCCTATGCGATTGCCCACTCGCCACTGGTCAAGACCGCGTTCTACGCCAGTGACCCTAATTTGGGCCGTATTTTGGCTGCTGTAGGTTATGCCGGTATTGACGATCTGGACCAGGCAGGTATCGAATTGCATCTGGACGATGTGCATGTGGCTACGCGTGGCGGGCGCAATCCTAGCTACCGCGAAGAAGACGGCCAACGGGTGATGAAGCAAAGTGAAATCACTGTGCGGGTGGGCTTGGGTCGCGGTACCGCGACCGAGACCGTGTGGACGTGCGACTTTAGCCACGATTACGTCACGATCAACGCTGACTACCGCTCCTGAGCGCAACCCCTATGACGGATACCCTGCCCCGAGAGTTGGCCGGATTTTTGGCACGTGCCGAACTGTTCATGGCGCGCGTGGAGGCCTCCTTGCCGCATGGCGTGGAGCCGCCGGATTGGGAGGCTTCGATCGCCTTTCGCTACCGCCGTCGCCGCTCAGGCCAGGGTGTGATCACGCCAGTGCAGCATGTAGGCGTCATGAGCCTGGACGACCTGAAGGAAATTGACGATCAGAAGGAAAAGATCCAACGCAACACGGCCCAGTTCGTGCGTGGTGCCACCGCTAACAACGTGCTGCTAACCGGCGCACGGGGCACCGGCAAGTCCTCCTTGATCCGTGCCTGCTTGCATACCTATGCAGCCCAAGGGTTGCGCCTGATCGAGGTCGACAAAGCTGACTTGGTAGACCTGACGGACATCGTCGAACTGGTCGCTCAACGCCCCGAGAAGTTCATCGTGTTCTGTGATGACCTGAGTTTTGACGAGGGCGAGGCGGGCTACAAGGCCTTGAAGTCGGTGTTGGATGGCTCGGTGGCGGCTGCTACGCCCAATGTGCTGATTTACGCGACCAGCAACCGCCGCCACCTGCTGCCCGAGTACATGTCCGAAAACCTGACGTACACACACACCGACGACGGTGAGGTGCACCCGGGTGAGGGCGTTGAGGAAAAAATTTCCTTGTCCGAGCGTTTTGGCTTGTGGGTGAGTTTTTATCCTTTTAGCCAAGATGAGTACTTGGCCATCGTGGCCCAGTGGTTGGCTGCATTGGGGATTTCACAGGAGCGTATCGCCGCTGCCCGTGCAGATGCTTTGTTATGGGCGCTGGAGCGTGGCTCTCGCAGCGGCCGTGTGGCCTACCAATTCGCCAAAGACTTTGCGGGACGCGAGTCGGCATGAGCATCCCCTTGGTTGCGGACCCGGGTGCTGCCCGTGTCGGGGGCGCTGATCGCCAAGCCGTGGAGGTCGCCGTGGGGGTGTTGGTGCGCGAGGACGGCGCCTTCTTGTTGACTTCCCGACCTGCTGGCAAAGCCTATGCCGGGTACTGGGAATTTCGAGGCGGAAAACTTGAAGCAGGCGAAACCGTAGAGCAAGCCTTGCGACGTGAGCTGCTCGAGGAGATCGGCATCACCATCGCGGCGGCCGTGCCCTGGAAGGTGGAGTTGGTCGACTACCCACATGCGCTGGTGCGCCTGCATTTCTGCAAGGTGTTTGAGTGGTCGGGTGAATTGCAGATGCGTGAGGCGCAAAACTGCTCATGGGAGCAGCTCCCGGTACAAGTCATGCCTGTACTACCAGGTACTGTACCTGTGCTGGACTGGTTTGCCGCTGAGCGGGCACACCAGGGTGCTACATATTCGATAGCTACTAGCGCAGGTAGCTAGCGGGCTAGAGCCACTATTGGCTTAAACTTCACTGTAGTTTGGCGTCGCCAAACACTTGGTCGTCAGGCGGAGCCTCCGTGGGCACACGGAACGACTCACTGGCCCATGCACCCAAATCCAAGTTTTTACAGCGTTCACTGCAAAACGGGCGGTAGGCATTGCTGGGGGCGTAGATGCTGTCCCCCCCACATTGGGGGCAAGTAACGATCTTTCGCGATAAAGGCTCAGGCATAGAAAGATGTGTGCTCGGTCAAGAGCACAAGGTCAACTCAAATGCCCCGTCTTCGCCGCTGGGGTGCAGTCGGTCGTCGTCTGCGTGGCGCATCAGGCGGATAGACACCATCAGACGGTTGCCACTGATCTCGGGAATCAATTGCAAGGTCGGGTCCAGCGATAGCCGCAGGAGCTGGAAGGTTCTTCCCTGGGGCAGGTTTTGCTGGAATTGCCCACCCACTGCAACGACTTTTTGTGGCGCACCCGAGTCGCGCAGCATTTTGAGCAGCAGGTGGATGGACTCTGCCAAGGGGGCCAGTGTGGACGCCCAGCGTTGCAAGTCTTGCTGGCGAGCCTCCACGCTGCGGTGTTGCCACGCATAGTAGGCGGGTAGGTCAAATTCACAGGTGCCACCTGGAATGCCGACTCGGCTGCGGATACTCATGAGCCAGTCGTTTTCGGTCAAGGCTTGGCCTGCTTTGCCGGTCAGCCCATTCAAGGAGGTAAAGCAGTGGTCCAACTGCCCAATCACTTGATCCAGCACGGTCTCGGCGATTGCAGGGTTGCCACGGTAGCCGTTGAGGATCTGCTTTTGTTTGTCCAGATCTTTGAGAACGTCTGACTTCAAGTCAGCGCGTGCCCCCACGTCCATCACTTCAAAAATCGTCGCCAGCGCAAAGTGATGGTCCAACGGTTCCGCGCGCGACATCAATTCCGCCAAGCGCAAAAACAGGTGTTCGAGTCGCAAATAGGTGCGAATGCGTTCGTTGAAGGGGTATTCGTAGAGGATCACGCTGTATTTTCCGGTCATCGAATCATAGCCCGAACTGCCGTCCGATTTGCTGCACTTGCAGGGCCAACACATCGAGGCGGATGCCATCATTGAATAGCACCGCATCAGCGGCTCGCAGACGCTGCATGCGCTTGGCTTGTGCAGCCATGATGCCTTGCACCTCGGTACGCGACATGCCGTTGCGCTGCATCACACGCTGGATCTGGGTCTCGCTGCTGCAGTCTACGACCAGCACTCTGTGCAGGCGTTTCCGCCAGTGCGCTGATTCCACCAAGAGCGGGATGTCAAAGACCAAACAATTCGCGCCCTCTATTTCTGCCTGCAGCGCCTCTCGTTCAATGGCTGCGCTAACCAGGGGGTGAACTATGGCCTCCAGTCGCGTGCGCGTACTGGCATCTGAAAAAGCCAGCTGGCGCATCTTGTCTCGGTCCAGCGCCCCCGCAGCATTCAGCAGCGCAGACCCAAAGGCTTCCCGGATAGCGGGGATAGCAGCCCCACCTGTCGCCGTAGTTGCCCGCGCCAATGCGTCCGCGTCAATGACATGGGCACCTCGAGTCTGGAGCAGTGCGGCAACGGTGCTCTTGCCGCTGCCGATGCCACCGGTGAGGCCCAAACACAAGGCGGCAGACATATATTCAGATGCCGACCAGTTGGCGTAGCGTGTGAGGCCCAAGGATCATGGCTGCGAAACCGGCCCCTGCCAGGAAGGGGCCAAAGGGCACATAACCGCCTTCTCGCAGGCCGCTGGTGAACTTCATGGCAATACCCACCACGGCACCAATCACAGAGGCGATCAGGATGATGGGAATCAGCAGCGGCCAACCAAACCAAGCCCCCAAGGCCGCAAACAGTTTGAAGTCGCCGTAACCCATACCTTCTTTGCCCGTGACAAGCTTAAACACCCAGTAAATGGACCACAGGGACAGATAACCAGCGACAGCGCCCCAAAATGCAGTCACCAAGGGAACTGGTGTCCATTGAAGCGCAGCGGCCACCAGACCCAGCCACATCAGTGGCAATGTCATGTCATCCGGCAGCAGGGTGGTGTCCCAGTCAATGAGCGCCATCCCCAAGAGCAAGGCGGAGAAGGCGCACCAAGCAAGCCCGGTGGCGGAGGCGCCCCACTGCCAACCGGACCAGAAGAACAGGACACCCGTGACCATCTCGACTACCGGGTAACGCAGGCTAATCGGTGCTTTGCAAGCAGCGCACTTGCCACCCAGCACGGCATAACTCACGACCGGAATATTTTCAAACCAGCGAATCTGGTGCCCACAGTGCGGGCAGCGTGAGCGCGGCACCATGAGATTGAATGGCTCTGAAGCTTCAACCTCTTTGCCGGCCAGCTCAGCACACTCAGCCGCCCATTGCCGTTCCATGATCTTTGGCAGGCGGTGCACTACCACGTTGAGAAAACTGCCGATTAACAGACCCAGCAGCCCCATCAGGCTGGCATCCAGCCACAGCAGACCCGTCAGCATCAAACCACTTGTCCCAGCTTGAAGATAGGCAGGTACATGGACACCACGATACCGCCGATGATGGTGCCCAGCACCACAATGATGATGGGCTCCATCAGACTGGAGATACCCGCCACCATGTCATCAACTTCGGCCTCAAAAAAGTCAGCGGCTTTGCCCAGCATGTGGTCAATGGAGCCCGACTCTTCACCAATCGCGCACATCTGTAGCACCATGCTTGGAAACAGATTGGCGTTGGTCATGGCGGTCGTCAATGCGGTACCAGTAGAGACTTCCTGCTGGATTTTCTGCGTGGCGTTTTGGTAAACGATGTTTCCAGAGGCCCCGCCCACGGAATCGAGCGCTTCTACCAGTGGCACACCCGCAGCAAACATGGTGGAAAGCGTCCGCGTCCAGCGCGCTACACAACTTTTGTCGACCATCACACCAAAGATTGGCAGCTTGAGCATCAGGCGGTCCATAAATGCCTGCACTTTTTCATTGCGCTGCCAGGCCTGCATAAAGAAATACAAGCCGCCACCGATGCCACCAAAGATCAGCCACCAGTACTCAATAAAAAACTCACTCATGGCGATCACGATCAATGTAGGGGCGGGCAACTCGCCGCCAAACGAGCTGAACACTTGTTTGAAGGACGGAATCACGAAAATCATGATCACCGAGACCACCACAAACGCCACAACCAAGACGGCAATGGGGTACATCAGTGCCGATTTGATTTTTGACTTGATGGCTTCTGTTTTTTCCATGTAGACCGCCAAGCGGTCCAGCAGCTGGTCCAAGATACCGGCGGATTCGCCCGCCTCCACGAGGTTGCAGTACAGGTTGTCAAAGTACAGCGGGTACTTGCGAAATGCAGTGCTCAGTGAGGTCCCGGTTTCCACGTCCTGACGGATGTCGTTAAGCAGCTTGGTCACGCTGGGGTTGGGGTTGCCGCGGCCCACAATGTCAAATGCCTGAAGCAAGGGCACCCCGGCCTTCATCATGGTGGCCAGTTGGCGTGTGAAGATCGCCATGTCCTTGGGCTTGATACTCTTGCCCGAGCGCATGCGGCGCTTCTTGATCTTGGTGGGTGTGACCCCTTGGCGGCGCAGGGATGACTTGACCTGGTTTTCACCTGCGGCACGTATTTCACCCCGCACCTGCTTGCCGTTGCGGTCTTTGCCTTCCCATTCGAATACTGCGTCTTTGCTGTCCGCAGACTTTGCTGTTGCCATAGGGTCCCCTGGGTTGCCTTTTATTCGTTGGTGACGGCCAGCACTTCTTCCAACGAAGTCAGCCCGAGTTTCACCTTGTGCAGGCCGGCCTGCCGCAATGAGCGCACGCCTTCGGCCTCGGATTGCGCTGCAATATCCATGGCGCTGCCGTCCCGCAAGATGATGCGCTGAATTTCATCACTAATGGGCATCACTTGGTAAATACCAACACGCCCTTTGTAACCGTTGTTACACATAGAGCAGCCGACCGCCCGGTAAGGCTTCCAACTGCCGTCCAGGTCAGAATCCTTGAAGCCCGCGTCCTGCAGCGCAGCCTTTGGTACTTCGGCGGGTTGTTTGCAGTTCATGCACAAACGGCGCGCCAGGCGCTGGGCTGTGATCAGGATGACGCTCGATGCAATATTGAAGGGCTGAATGCCCATATTGCGCATGCGCGTGAGTGTGGTGGGCGCATCGTTGGTGTGCAGGGTGGAAAGCACCAAGTGGCCAGTTTGTGCTGCCTTGATGGAAATGTCTGCCGTTTCCAGGTCCCGAATTTCCCCCACCATGATGATGTCTGGGTCTTGGCGCAAAAATGACTTCAGCGCCGCTGCAAAGGTCAACCCTGCCTTTTCATTCACGTTCACCTGGTTCACGCCGGGCAGGTTGATTTCCGAGGGGTCTTCGGCTGTCGCAATGTTGACGCCTGGCTGGTTCAGCAGGTTCAGGCAGGTGTACAGCGACACGGTTTTTCCCGAGCCCGTGGGACCCGTAACCAAAATCATGCCGTAAGGACGCCCGATAGCCTTGAGCAGACGCTCTTTCTCTTCGGCTTCGTAACCCAAGGCATCAATGCCCAGCTTGGCGCTACTCGGGTCCAAAATCCGGATCACAATTTTTTCGCCGAACAAGGTGGGCAGGGTGCTCACGCGGAAGTCGATCACGCGGTCGGCGCCCACCTTGAGCTTCATGCGGCCGTCCTGTGGCACCCGCTTCTCGGAGATATCCATGCGCGAGATCACCTTGATCCGCGAGGCAAGTTTGTCTTTGATCGCAATGGGCGGGCTGGCAATTTCGCGCAGCTCTCCATCGATACGGAAGCGCACGCGGTAAGTGTGTTCGTAGGGTTCAAAGTGCAGATCGGATGCCCGCATGCTGAAAGCATCCATCAACATCTTGTGCAAAAAGCGCACCACTGGCGCATCTTCCACCTCAGCCGTTGTAGCGGTGGATTCGGTGGCAACCTCCGTTGCGCTTTCGTCAAATTCAAAGTCCCCGCCAATGATGTCTTCCATCGCCTCGGTGGCGGTGGTGGTATTGGCATCCACCATCTTGGAGAGCTTGTCAAACTCCGCGATGACCCAGTCGAACCCCATTTGGGTCGAGAACTTGATGCGCTCGGCAGCGGCCTGGTCGGAGGGGTCTGCCGTGGCAATGATGAGGCGGTTGCCACGTTTGCTGAGTACCAGCACCCGGAAGTCGGTGCAAATCTTGGGGTCCAGCAGGCCCTTGGGCAAGCGTTGAGGGTCTACAGCATCCAGGTCTACCAGCGGGGCCGCAAAGGCTGCCGACAGGGTGTGCGCCAAGTCGGCAGACGACACCGCGCCGGAGCCCACCAGTTCCGCCATGAAGCTGCTTTTGCCACCCATGGCTTTGCGGTAGAGGTCTTCAGCCGCCTTCTGGGGCAGCTTTCCAGCAGCTACCAAGGCACGCCCAATGCCGGGCAGGGCCACTGTGGTGGTATCGCGGTTTACAGATTCAGCTACAGCCATAGCCGACTAGGATATACGAAGCGAGGTGCATTGGTGCGTTTACAAGGAGGCAGAGTGGCAAATTCGGCGCTTTCTGCGTGGCGTATTTCCCACCGTGCCCTTGTTGTGGGCTGGCGGAGGCAGTGTGATCGGGTCAGGCGGCGTGGAAAGCTATGCCCGCCGCATCCTTGGCTGACAGTAGGGGGGGGAAGCCCAAGTCCGGCCAGGTGATGGCCAAGGTTGGATCATTCCAGGCGATACAGCACTCGTAAGCCGGGGCGTAGTAATCGGTCGTTTTGTACAAGAACTCGGCCGACTCTGACAACACCACAAATCCATGCGCCAGTCCTGGAGGGACCCACAGCTGGCGTTTGTTGTCGCCAGACAGGATTTCTCCCACCCATTGGCCATAGGTGGGGGAGTCGCGGCGTATGTCCACCGCTACGTCGAAAACTTCGCCCGCAACCACGCGCACCAGTTTGCCTTGAGTTTGTTGGGTTTGGTAGTGCAGTCCGCGCAGCACGCCACGGGCCGATTTGGAGTGGTTGTCCTGCACAAAAGGCAGGGTCACACCCGTGGCTTCACGGAAGGCGCGTTCGTTAAAACTTTCAAAGAAAAAACCGCGTTCGTCCCCGAAAACCTTGGGTTCGATGAGCAGTACATCAGCAATAGCGGTGGGCGTGACCTTCATCAAAATACCTTGTCTTTGAGCAGGCGCAGCAGGTACTGTCCGTAACCCGATTTGGCCAGCGGTTGTGCCAGTTTCTGCAGCTGTGCATCGTCAATCCAGCCGCTGCGCCAAGCAATTTCTTCTGGTGCAGCCACTTTGAGACCCTGGCGATTCTCAATGGTGTAAATGAACTGGCTGGCTTCGAGCATGGACTCGTGGGTACCCGTGTCCAGCCACGCGTAACCGCGGCCCATGGTCTGCACATCCAGTTGGCCGCGCTCCAGGTACAGGCGGTTCAGTTCCGTAATTTCCAGCTCGCCACGCGCCGATGGTTTGACCTGCTTGGCCAATTCCACTACTTGGTCGTCGTAAAAATACAGGCCGGTTACCGCGTAGCGCGATTTGGGCACTTTGGGCTTTTCTTCCAAGCTGATGGCCCGGCCCTCAGCGTTGAATTCCACCACGCCGTAGCGCTCGGGGTCATTCACGGCGTAGGCAAATACGGTTGCACCAGTGCTTTGTGCTGTGGCGCTTTCCAGCAGGCCTGCAAAGTCATGCCCATAAAAAATGTTGTCTCCCAGTACCAGCGCACTTGGGGCACCGTCCAGGAACCTTTCCCCAATTAAAAATGCCTGCGCCAGACCATCTGGAGAGGGCTGCACCGCGTATTCAATGTGTATGCCCCACTGGGCACCATCGCCCAACAACTGCTCAAATCGTGGGGTGTCCTGTGGGGTGCTGATCACCAGCACCTCCTTGATGCCCGCCAGCAACAAGACGCTGAGCGGGTAGTAAATCATGGGCTTGTCGTAGATCGGCAGCAGCTGCTTGCTCACGGCTTGGGTGGCGGGGTACAGGCGTGTGCCAGAGCCGCCTGCCAAGATGATGCCTTTGCGCTGCTTGGTGTTCGTTGTTTTGGTCATGGTTATTTCCCTGAAATCTCGGTCAGCATGCGGGCCACGCCCACCTGCCAGTGGGGCAGTGTCAGGCCGAAGGCGGCTTGGAGCTTGCCAGTGTCCAGCCGCGAATTGAGCGGCCGTTTGGCCGGAGTGGGGTAGTTGCTGCTGGCAGTTGTCATCACCTGGTCTGGGCCCACCTTTAGCGGCAGGCCCTGCTCCAGTGCCTCGCCCAATACAAACTGGGCGTAGCCGTGCCAAGTGGTTTCTCCGCTGGCAACGCAGTGGTACAGCCCGGCCCGTTCGGGGTGGGCCTGCAATTGCGGGAGTATCTGGGCTGTTACGTCGGCCAACAGTTCTGCAGAAGTCGGTGCGCCAAATTGGTCGTTGATTACTGTCAGTGACTCGCGTTCGCTGGCCAGACGCAGCATGGTCTTGGCAAAGTTGTTGCCCCGCGCGGCATAGACCCAGCTTGTGCGCAAGATCAAATGCTTGTGTGTGCTGGCCACGGCCTGCTCACCTTCCAGCTTGGTTTGGCCATACACGTTCAAAGGGCCGGT
>JACCDT010068574.1_pt1 | contig 14970 bp, 17 predicted proteins | sample 7446291 | NCBI WGS metagenome assembly JACCDT01 (sample SAMN15323446, study PRJNA562643) | freshwater metagenome | isolation source: river surface water | place: USA:Blue River Watershed | collected 2017-08-17
CATTTGAAGCAGTTCCAGACAAATCACCACCCAAAGGTGGATCAGGCATCGCGGTTAAGCTTATCCATGAAGTTCCATCAAAATAATATAATTCACCAGCATTGTATGCAATGTCAGATGGCATTGCATCTAATGTGGGTGGTGTAGTTGGATCAAAAGGTAGAAAATATCTTCTTAAAAACTTACTTGTGTCCATAATTTTACGATAACACATAATTGCAAAAAAACAAATAATACTAATTCAGTCTTTCTATAATGACATTTAGTTCTGTAACTGTTGCTGTTCCACCGCCTGATATTGTATTAGCAATGAATATCTCTACATATTGACCTTGATTTAATTGCACAACACCTTGACAGTATACGTTTTCTGCTCTGTTATTAACATTACTTGTTGATCTCACTTCTGATGGTATATAAGGAATTCCATCAACAGCAACTACAACAGCCATAACCTGATTATTTTCATCTGTAAAACTCATAGATGCAGAGACTTTGAAGAATCCAGAAAATGCTCCAATGTATGTAGCTCTACTATTTGTAGATACATTGAACTTTTCAATATATGATCCAGGTGTTGTCGTTCCTAGTATTTTATAGAGTGTTCCCTGAATTGGCGTTGGTGATACAGGAATTCCACCTATTCCAACAACTTCCGCATTTGCGGTTGTTCCAAACAAATCACCACCAACAGGAAATACACTCCCAGAATTAGCAACTAATAACCAAGCTGAACCGTTGTAGAAGTACAAATCATTGTTGAATATACTGAAATCACCCAATTTAGCATCACCAGAAGGCAAAGAATCACTATAAAATCTCCTCGCATACTTAGAAACGTCCATTCTATAACAGTATCATGTTAGATAGAACAATCAAAAGAAATAGTTGATTATGCAGAAATGACAAAACCACCAAATCCTAAGAAGGAAATGGTGGTTTTGTGTTGGGTTAGAGGAGTGGTTTAGTATGCGTAAAAAGATACGGTTAGGGTGGTTCCTACAGCCATTGAGCCAGTGATTGTGAACTGAACGGTTCCTGGTACTGCTGTACAAGCTGCTGCAACAGCGGTTACAAGGCTGTCTGTAGATACAATCATTACTCTTATAAGTGGAATTGGGGTTACGGTTGAATCAAGACCAACTGATAGGCCAGTTATGTTAAATGTGTTGTTGTTTACCAAAACACCAGTTGCAGTTAGGGTTATTTGTCCAGAAAGACCAGTTGATCCTGCTGCAAAAGAGTTTCCTGTTGCAGCCCAGTTTCCAGTTAGTGATGGAACTGCTGGCGCAGTCTGAATTGCAGTCCAGATTCCGGTTCCTGTTTCTGGCGAAACAGTAAAAACCTGTAGACCGAGTGGGCTCACCCAAATGTCGCCGTGGCGAGCTTGTAGTGCTGTTGGGGGGCGGGGTTCTGCAAAAATGCGTCCGTATGGTGATCTCATACCCCAACTATACACACTCCAAAAATAAATGCAAATTTATTCTTGATTTTTTTCTGCTTTTTTTACGAAACCACATTTTTTACTGCAATTTACTCTACCCTTTCTGAGCAAATAACCATACACCGTTACAACTTTTCCGCACTTACATTCGCACATCCATATCGCCTGCTTCTCTTTTTCTGCATCAACTCTCCCAATTACCTTCAAATTACCAAACTCCATATCCGTAAGATCAATCGTCTTACTCCTACTCAATATCTCCTTCATACACTTATCACAAGCAGGATTCTTCGTATATAAAACACTTCTCTTCTTAGGACAAATACTCCCACACTCACACTTGCACAACAAATACTTTCCATCATCCCTACATATCTCAAGCATCCCTATCTTCTCACCCACTAAATTAGTGTATTTACTACATCCACATGATGTAGTTTTTCCACTCTTTAAATGAAAATCCCTAACATACTTGATATTTCCACAATCACACTGAACCTTCCATCTTGAATTAGACTCACCCGGTTTTGGCTTAACCTTACAAATTAACTTTAACATACCAATTTTCTTTGACTTCTTTAGAACGGGTGTTATTGTTTCTGACATGATCGACGTAAAAAACACTAACACAGATACGATAGATAATCAAGAAGAATTGACAATATTGGACATTGAAGATGAAATTATCTTAGGTAGTGAAAACGAAGAGATTGAAATACAAGTTGTAAATAGTGAGTTGAGTGTAATAGATTCAAGGGTTGTTGGGTTTAATTATCCATTAGACAAAAACCCAGCGAGAACATATATTTCGTCATTGGCCAATACTGGAAAGTTGCCACAAGAGTCTGCTTTGAGGGCAGCTTCTATGATAATAGCTGGAATTCAACCAGATGTTTTTCCTTGGCATTTGTTAGAGTATCAACATATAGTTGCACTGAGGGGTAAATTACAAGAAAAGTATGCACCAGCAACAGCGAATAGGATATTAGTAGCTGTGAGAAGAACGTGTCACGAAGCATTTATGTTAGGTTATATGAAGAGTGAGGAGTTGACTAAGATTAATGCAGTAAAGCCTGTGAATGGAACAAGATTGAAGAAGGGAAAGGCTTTGAGTGATAGTAATTTGAAAGATGGAGTAAGTAAGGCAGAATTGTCTAAAACTTCTGAAAGAGATGTGGCTATTATATGTTTACTCCACGGCGCCGGTCTTAGACGTGCAGAGCTTGTTTCTCTCAATATAGAAGATTATGATGGATCATCAGTCAAAGTAATAGGTAAATTCAACAAAGAAAGAAGAGTTCCTCTAACAAATGGTGCTAAAAAAGCACTAGACAATCTAATATCAAAACTAGGAAGAAACACAGGACCAATATTTGTAAGGGCCTACAAAGGTGGTGTATATTCAAATGAAAGAATAACTGGCAAAAGTATAGCCAAAATAATTGAAGAAAAGCTAGACGCAAAACCCCACGATCTTAGAAGAACCTATGTTACTAATTTATTAGACTCTGGTGTTGATATTGCAACAGCAGCCAATTTAGTTGGACACGAAGACGTAAATACTACCAAGAAGTATGACAAACGTGGCGAAGATGCAATGAAAGAGGCTGTAATAAAAATCAAGGATATATACTAACTTCAGCTCCATCTTCATACAAAAACCCCTCAAATGCACTATTGTTTGAATTTGTTAGGCAATCAACAATTCTTTCTTTTAGATCAAATAAATTATTGTTGTCTTTTGATGAAATCATGTTTGTTGGTATTGGGTATAGATTGTCTTCTTTTAAGGCAACTAAGCAAATTTCAAGTAAAAAATCATGCTTTTTCCGAATTCTGATTAAGGGAGCGCCTTTATTGTTGTAAATAATAACGTCATTTACAAAGCCATATGAATTGTAATACTTTCTTATATTTGTAATTTTTTCAACTTCCTGAATAAAGTTAAGAAAACAACATTCTTCATACTCATGTTTCTTTATTAGAACAAATTCTTTAAGAAGCCTCTCTGAGAAAAAGGTTGCCTTACAGACTTCAGTTGAATCATAAAAACAAATATCAAACACTTCGCACTTAATGTAATACTTGACAAACAATCTAAAATCCTTGTTTTCAAAAGTTGATTGATTCATGTATTCGTCTGAGTATTCGTTATTCTCTTCAAGACCAAGATTGATCAAAAAATCACGAATGCTTTTCATTGCATATACAAGATAGCATTTGTTATAGTGATTTGATATGAGACATATCCATCGTCTCTGACACCTTCTTTAAGCAACTTATTGTTTCATTGATTTTGTTATTGTCGTCAATATGAAACAAAAAAGAAAAACCGAAAAAACGAGGCTCTCTTATAGTTAAGTCCCAAATATCAAAGTCAACAAAACACTGATCGTTTAACATTTTTGGCCATATGGTGAATTCAAACTTGTTTCCAATCTTATATGAATATGAATAATATTCACTCACTTTATTTATGCCATCAATTGATAGTATTTTACTTTCTAGCCTATGAAATTTTTCACTAAAACAGTCAGTGTTTGATAAGATAATAATTACCTCTTTGAATGATTTCAGAGAGTTTATCTTATAGTTTTCCCTCCTTCCATCTTCTTCCTTAGAAAAGTCAAAAATATCTAAATCTGGCGAAACATTAAAAGAGAAATTGTCTTCATCTCTTTCTATATTTACACAAACTCTATCTCTCTTATATACTCTTTCCTCTGAAATAACAATCTCTTCTCCGTCATCATTTTCTTCAATGCCCTCACTTCTTTCATTGTAGTCTTCTGCATATCCAAGAGATGTTAAAAAATCATCTACAATTTTCATTGTAATTTTTTGATTGTTTTCTTTCATTTTTAGATATAGCAGGTGACTGTATGTGAGAAGTGGTGAGACAAGTGTGTTTTTCTTATTGTTTATTTTTAGATGTTTCTTTGTTTGTGTTGTGAGGGGCTGTGATAAGCAGTGTGTTTGTTTGTTGTGTTTGTGTAAGTTGATGTAATCTTTGTGGAGGAGGATAGAGAAACATCATGGCAGTAAGTCCAGCAGTAAGACGTTACCTAGCTCAGCTTGAGAAGGTATCTAACCCAAAGACAGCTTGCAAGAGAGTACCCTCGAAGTATGTAGGCAAGAAGGCCACAATCAAGAGAGGAAAGTTCAAGGGAGAAATCAGAGGTTTGGCTTGTTCGGATCAGCCAAAGCACATCTGGGGTCGTAGAGACACTGAATTTGGTCGTTCTGAAGAACTCGACATTCCAGTCAGTCTCTTTTCTCAGAAGGCTTATCACACCGATGGCCGTGGAGTAAGAGGTTTCGTTGGTGGCAAGAGTGGAATTAAGTGGAAAGACCTTGGCGTAGAATACGTTAAGGCAGGTACAGAGGGTGCTGGTCGTGGTGGTGCGGCTAGATCGAAGTGGAAGAAGAAAAGACCAACTGTTAAGCGTTTTTCTGGTTTCGGTCGTAAGGGCACCGGCATGGGTCCAACCGAACTAAGAAGAATCGCTTCGAAGCAGTATTCTGATGTTCCTCGTGGAAACAGAAAGATTGGAGCTACAAGAGCAGCCGCTCGTCGCGCTGAATTCCTCGAAAGCGAAAGACTTCTTCGTGCATCGCGCAAGGCAACTGGTAAGGGAAAACGTCTAACTCACCAGCAGCTTCGTGAGTTGAATGCGGCTCGTACTGATAGATACGCAACCGACGAGAGACGCAAGCTTTCTAGCCGTGATGCGGCTGGCTTTATGTCTCTTTATGAGTCACGCGCAGCAGCAATTGTTGCAAAGGCTGCAAAGGCTGCAAAGAAGCCAGCTTCACAGGTTAAGGGAGCACCAGAGGTAAGTGATTCAGCAGTTGAGAGAGCTGTTGCAAATCTTCCTGCCGCTGAAGTTAAGCAGGTTGAAGTTCTTGCTGACAAGCTTGTTGATGCCGGAATGCCAGAGAGTGAAGTAGAGAAGCTTGGAAGACTTCTTCTTGTTGAAATCAACAAGATTCCAAGCAAGGAAGGTCGTCAGACAGCATTTAGACAGCTAGAGAAGACCTTTAGAACTGCTCTTGAGCTACCAGTTCTAGGCCGCAGAAGCGGTTCAAAGAATAAGGTTAAGAGCGCCAAGGTAGCCAAGGCAGAGGCAGGTGCAATGGCAACAGAGACTAAGAAGGTAGCTGCTGATAATGGAGCACAGTCTCTCGCTTCTGTTTCAAATCCACGTCGCCGTGGAATGCCCGCACGTCATCTAATCCGTTTCTAATCTTCGCTTCACATAACGTAGCTTAGTGCTATAGGTTAGTCAGAAGGTCCACAGCGAATCGCGTGGGCCTTCTGCTTTTGGGGAATATGCTATTCTTATTCATGTCATCAAACAATTCAAGACGTAGCTATGTAAATAAACAAGGTGTATTTGAAGAAATATACAGAGAATTCAGAATTGGTTACAGAACACTATACAATTCAGAAGCAGAAGAAGAAATGATAAAAAGCATAGACAAATCAGAAGCTTTTTGTAGACTAATTAAATACGCACTTACATCAAGATATCTTATCTCAATAAGAGATCAAGATAGTCTTACTATAGAAAAAAACAAAACTATTTGTGAGGATTTTTATGTCCATCTTGGAAAGATCACAACTATTGTTCATAGTTTTGAGTTTCAGTATGCGATAAAAACAAGCATAAGCTCAACAGAGCTTTTGGACTCAACACTTGACACATATTTTGACTATATATCTCAACTGAAAAAAACCGTATATGGCAAAGTTCAAGAATTGTTTGAAGACCCAATAACAAAACCATTTATTGTAAAGGAAGAGTTTGAACAAAACTCTGATCCTGTATTTGAAATTGATGAAGCAAATAATAAAATCAAAACATATGAAAAGAAGTGCAAATTTGTCAGCAAAGAAAAAGAAGCATCTTTCACTCTCAAGTTCGATAAAGAAAAAAACGAGTTCTTTATAGCTTCAATTGGTGCTCTTGTTTCAAGAGACAAATCTTCTAGAGAAATTCTCTTGAGATTCTAAAATGCTATGCTTTATAGTGGAAAAAAAAATTATCTATGGCGCACTTGAAAACACAGAAGCAGAAGCAAAAATAAGAAATAAAATAAATGAAATGCAAATTAGAACAAGACTTTATGAGTACGCTCTAGAGTCAAAACATACAGTAAACTTATATATTTACAGAGAGAGCAGAGAATTTAGTGTTCGCATTAACAATAAAGAAATCTTCTATTTTAATTATAACTTTCTAGAAAAAGAATCTTGTATGTTGTTTTATATGCCAGATAGGAGAATCTATCCATCAATACATACAGAAATAAAATCATTCCCATCACTTGATGAAGCTTTTGACGTTTTTTCATATTGCTACATTGATCTTTTTAGAAAGATCGGGAAGCTCTCAGAAAAGAAAAAAATAGATCGAACAATTCTAATTAGAAATAAAATAAGTAATCCAACTGAAGACCAAAAAGTATTTTTCCTAATAGACGAAACAAATGGAAAAGTAAAATCAGAAAAGCCAATTGACTTAGTGTTAAAAAGCGAAAACATAACGGAAATTGCCACGATGGTTTTTGATAGTAAAAACAATGTATTTGAACTTTACTCTATTCATGAAGTTGAAGGTTTTGATATAAATAATTATTGGACTGAGTATATTTAACATGCATTAAACATCAATATAATCTTTATATCTTTTGTTGATATAATCAAGTTCCTTGTCAACACCAACAGCAAGATTGCATTTGTTTCTTAGTTTTTTGTAATTTTTCCCATAAGCATGAACTGAAATTACGCTACCTTCAGATACAGAAGAGTGTGAAAGATTAGCTTTAGAGACAAGCTTTTTTATATCTTCTGCTTCAACAACACCCATATCTATACAGTAGAAGTGTGATTTTATCTTATAGTTGTTATTCTCTTCCTCAAATTCTCTTGCTTTTACAAGTTTGTCTTCTACAAAAGAAAGATCAATAAAAGATTCTTCTAACGCTTCTCTTTTAAGACCATCAAGAATGGTTTCGTTTTTATTGATTCTACCACCAATAAGTCCAATTGAATTGTCATATCTAAGCATCATAATAAACATTCTAAATGCGCGGTTGCTTTTAGTAAACTCTGGAAATCTACAATATACAATAGGCAATACAAAAGCAGTAAGCATTTCTTTTTTGTCTATAGAGTCCATTTTGGAATATAGCACATTAAGTATATTTGTATATTCGTTGTGCTATAAATATGCATGAAAGACGAATACATAAAAATAATAGAAGAAGAAATAACTACTTCAGAAGAAAGGCTGAAGATACTAAAATCAATCAGAGATAGCAAACTAGAAATTGATCTTGGGAAGATGGATTGTTTTAAATATGGGAATATAAACTACAAGATACAAGATAATATCATAAAATCTGAAAAACTAATAAGAACAGACCTTCTAAATGTTGGTGATTATTTGGTTTACCTTATTACAATAAAGGAAAAGAACATGAATTCGGTTTCATTTGATGAATACATCTCTTATTCAAGTAAAATATTAGAAAGAATTAGAAAAGATGAGACTCTTTCTAAAATAAAGCTTTACATATGTGGGTTTGTTAAAAAAGCTAAACAAGACAAAACAGTATTCAAGAAAATAAAACGTAAACCTCTTGGAGATGTGAACAAAAATCAAGAAAAAGAAGTAGACTCACCATCTTTTACATTCAATCTTATGATTGTTGAAGGAAAAATTGATTTTGTTGTATTTGTTGGTTTCAACACTAGGGTAAGTGATGAAAACGTGGCAGCTTTGTCTAGCAAGTTAAAAATAACGATTGATCCATTTGGAGATGAATTTGTAATACACAATAGTCCAGATGACCCAATGAATCTTATCAATGTAGAGTGAATTGTAAATTTGATTATGCTATTGTACTTTCATGTCTAAAACAGATAAGAAAACTATTCTTGATGAAGTTATGGAATATGAGAAGGTTGAGACAAGTAGGGCTTGTTCTGATCTTGTAATGGTTAGGCTTGATGGTAGAGGATTTTCTAATTTTACCAGGAACTTCATCAAACCATACGATGAAGACTTTGCAAATTGTATGATCAGTACAACAACACTTCTTATGCAAGAAACAAATGCTGTACTTGGCTATACACAATCAGATGAAATTACGTTAGTCATAAACAAAAGTCATGAGGCTCAACAGATATATTTTGGTGGAAGATTCCAAAAAATAGCAAGCAGCTTGTCTGCTTTTGCTACAATTAAATTCAATAATCTTCTTCCAGAAGAAAGAAGGAAGCTTCAACCAATGTTTGATGCGAGAGCTTGGACTATGCCCAAAGAAAAAGTAGGACTTAATATTATTGCAAGAGAACTCAATTGTGTGAAAAACTCAATTACAAATCTTAGCCTTGCATTCTTTTCACACAAAGAACTAATGAACAAAAACTCAACCGAAAAACTTATGATGCTTAGAACACTTGGAGTTGAATGGAAAGATCAACCAGAACACTTTCGTAGAGGATTCTATATCCAAAAAAAGACAAAAGAAAATAAAAGAATATTTGCACCCGTAATTGGTATCCCATACATAAAAGACATAATAAATAGAGACGCATTTATATTTAATGGTGAAGAACCAATACTTTCTGCAAATAATCTAATTGAGGTATAGCTTTATATTTTGACTATTTCTCTAATTCCAAACGGCTACCCATAAACTCTAAAATAATTTTGTTACTAGCATTCTCAAAATGCAAGAAAAACTCGTCGTAAAATTTATCATAAACGCATTTCTTCGCGCAAAAATTAAATATATCATCAATGTTTTTGATAATATATTTAATCTTTTTGTCATGTTCATACAAAACAACATCTAAAACGCATGTTTTTTCGCTATAATAAAACGAGGAATCTGCAATACAACTAACTTTATTGACTTTTATGTATGATTTTCTAGAATCAAATTTAGGTTTTTTCTTAACGAACAAACTAAGCCTTTCGTTATAAAAAAATCCCATCTCTTCAAGAGTTTGAATTTCTAAATTTGTAAATAACTCAATCACCAATCAACTCCATGTATGTGTTATTAAGAATTTTAAGCATCATCGAATAATCAGACTTAGATTTCACTCTTGTAACAAGTGGGTTGTTTGTTTCAAACATTATATTTGCCTCTGATTCTGATTCATGTCTAAGGGCCTCTGGGGGCACTGGAAAGAACAATGGGCGAGACTGTGCAAGAGCATACTTGCAGGCTCTAATGGACCCTCCATTTAGTTTGGCTTGCATACAAATAGTTCCCAATGAAAGACCTGTGATAATTCTATTACGGGATACGAGATTTTGTTTTGTTATTGGTATTTTTTGTGGATGTTCTGAAATTATGCAACCATTGTTTTCTAATATTTCATTGAGTAGTTCTTCGTTTTCCTTTGGGTAGATTGTGTCTAATCCACTTGCAAGAACAGCAACGGTATGTCCACCAGCTTTTATTGCTGCTTTGTGAGCAACTGTATCTATTCCTAAAGCCATACCAGATATAATTGTAAATCCATTATTTACAAACATCTCTGTTATCTTGTTACAAGCATAAATACCAAATTCAGTTGGTTTTCTTATACCTATACATGCAATAGTAATACTGTCTGGTAGTTTACCAATATAGTAAAGTTTCTTTGGTGGATTTGTAGAAGAGAGTCCCAAAAGGGGTGGGTAGTTTGGACTGCCAAGAACTACCTCTTTGATTTCAAACTTAGAAGTCATCGCAATCATCCTCTTCTTCTTTTATTTCCTCTGTTGACATATTATCTTTTGTATCTGAAGAAAACAAAATATTATTGATAAACTCTGTTGAATTTGTAATTGAAAGTGGCAATTTAGTTATTGATTGAGGAATGATTTTCTTACTCACATTATCCATCATGATTTTTACATCTTCATATGTTGTAAATATTTCACTGTCAAATACAAACGAGTACTTATTGTCTATGTTCGCCGGATACATGTAAAGTTTATTTTCTATGAAAATAAGTACAATGTGATGTATTTTGTTTGAGTATTTGAAAATTATTAACTGACTTGGAAAAGATAATGATGGCGATACTTTTAATGTAAAAGCAGTATTTGTCGAGAATAGTGTTTTAGATAAGCATTTGTTTTGTGTTTTGAATCTTCTCAATTTATTCTCAACTGTTTCAAGCTCATTTTTCGCCTCTTCAAACTTTTGTTTCATCTGGAAGTAGATATCAACTTTTGAATCAAAAGTACTTAGAAGGTTTTTGGTATCATATTGTGTATCGAATCTTATAGAGACAGGTATTCTATCAACAACAGTCTCAATTGATGCTCCGTAGTCATTCATTATTACAAATATTTTAGTGTTTTCTTGTTTTAGGAAGCTGTTTAAATTAGATGATGGCGCAAAGCCTTGCTCTTTCATAAATTCTGCAAATTTAACAGCTTCCTTCATTTTATTGATGTTCTTGTTATCGTGTACTATTGCTGGGTAGTCCTTGCTTACCGGCAATAAATGATCTTCAGTTTTTCTTGAATTAAGTATTGGGTTTGTTTTTGGCAGGTTTTTCATTACCTAATTGATAGCATGTTGATATGATTAATTACTTCTTTCTTTTGATTCTGTTTCTTTGTGTTGTTTTTGTTTTCATGATTCTTGGCTTGTCTAATTCTTTCCACTCATTCCAATCTCCCAACTCATTATCAAAGAGTGCTAAAACTTCCTGAACATATTCGTTTGCGGTCGGAATGTCTTCATATAGATACTCAGACTTTTTGTAGGGTACAACTTCTGCTTTAAATCCTCTCCTAAATGGTGGATAACTATGAAGAAATGGTTCTTCTTCTTGCACTCTATTCTCATCAACAAAGTAATCATCAATTTTACAAAGGACATGAATCAGGTGCCACTCATTCTGTGCATATTCTTCTTTAACCGACCCTGTAAGACCTTCTCTTTCCAAGTATTGGTCCATAGGTTCTCTAAGACACCATGCAAAACATTCATTGTTCATCCAACCCTGAAAAGCTTGTCCCAATATTGAACAGCCACCTTCACCCCAATCAATAATATGCTTCTGCCAAAGAGGAAACTTTATAGTTGATCTTATTCTAAGTCCCTCCCTAGAATAAAGTGCTTCCTTCATTCTTTTCTGTAATTGTATTAGGGTACTCTTTTGCATTTACGCAATACTAACATAAACAATCATAAATGCAAAGTGATAAATAGAATTTGATTTTTGTTTTTTGTGTTTTGTGGTTTACAGAACTTCCTGAATTGTTGTGTCATCAAAGACTGTTTCGTTAAAAGCATTTGAATTTACAAAGTATTCAATTTCATTAATACGCTTACAATAAGCGTCTTCTTCTCTTGCAAAGAAGATATCTCTACGAGATTCCTCTTCGCTCGTATCTTTAACATAGATTCCAAATATACTCTCAAGCATCGAGTAATATGCAATAACTTTTTCTTTAGTGTCTCTATTCTTCTCAAATTCAGTTATTAGGGACAAACACTCATTTATGAAGTATTCTTTGAAGTCATTGTTTGCGATATATGCTTTCTTTGCAATTTTGTTGAGAAGAATTGCTTTTTGTTCATTATTTAGATTTTTTAGAACTTCTCGAAGAACTGCGATAGAGTCTTCTGACTTATTGCAGCTTATGGTCCCACTTATACACTCCGCGATACAGTTGATTAGATTTATCTTATCTTGATTATTATTTGCGATTAGCAAATAAGCAATAAAGCTATTTGTAAATTCTTTGTACAATTTGGTTTTGCTTTTATCTTTCATATATCTTGAAAACTTATTCATAAAGGAATAATAGTATTTGATTGTATCACTATTTGTCTTAAGAGACTCCATCAAAAGGGAAACAAAGTCATTACAAATCTCTGCATTGTCAAGAAAATTAAGATCAAAAACATCAGATAGAATAAATAGAGACGCTTTCCTGATAAATCTAAGAAGATTTATTGTAGTTGAATTTCCTTCTGTGTCTTTTGAAAGATACAGGGCAAAACTATTAGCTGCTATTTGGGAGTTGCTGCTAAGAAGCTTGTTGACTGTGACTTCGATAATAGAGCTTTTCTTAAATACAAAGGATTGATCTTCAATTTTCTTGATGATATTTGGAATCATTTCATGGATGGAAAATTGATTTGTCGAATTTAGCATATTGATAAAGCCTTGATCGTTTACGATACTCTCAATAGAGAGTTTTTTGTTTGTTTTGAACCACGAAGAAAAATCGCTAGATATATATTCTCTAACTATATTTGCAAGTGTGTTCCTAGACTTATCTGAAAGTAGCTTTTTAGTAAATTCTTCAAGTTTGATTGTTAGTTCAAAGTTTTGGGTGTAAGAAAATCCATAACCACTCTGTCTTGCACAGTTGAGAAGTATCATAATGGCGTGTGCGTAAGCTGTTTCTGTATTGGTTTTAGATTCATCAAAAAATACCGTGCTTTTTATATCAATGTTTTTATTGACTATTTCTGTACCATTCAAGTATCTTGCATAATCTGCAAAATGATCAATCATAATATGTATATTTGAGAGCTTCTTGACTTTTGATTTTATTACTTCTGTGACATTATCTATATTTTCGTCATTTGAGCTTGAATTGTTTCCTCCCGAATAGAGTGATGCAATTATTTCTTTTGGATAGTCATCTTCTTTGAGTTTGTTGTCAGAAACAGAAGACATAAGACCTTCTTTGTCTTTTGTGAATTTTAGAATGTCTTTGTTTACTAGTGCCTTTCTAGATTTATTGATGAATCTTGTAAAGATATTTGGGTTGTATTCAAGCATCCGTTGATTGAAAGACATATTGAACATTGTTCGCTCAAAGACAAGCTTATACTGTTCAATAAGATATTCTTCTTTTTGTTTTGCATACTTTGGATGAAAGGTTATATACCTAACACATGCCCATGTAAACAGAGAGTGATTTTTGCTTGCAATCGCATATTCAATAAGTGCTTCAATCTTGAGCTTATTTGTCAAGCCACCAATAGAAAACATCGAAATTACATCTTCTTCTTTCTTTTCTTGCTTGACAACTTCAATAAGATCGGCAACAACTTCTTTCTTCTTCTTTGTCTTATTTTTTACTGGCGTTATTGTTGCAGACTTTTCAATTGGTTCTGGTTTGAATACAGATTCTTTCGTATTAAGTGTTTCTTTTACACATACGGATTGTTCTTCTTTAAAATTGATTATGTCGTTGAAGAGTGATCCATTAAGCCCAAAAAACTTGATTGTATTTTGCTTTTTGAATTTTACCATTTCCTGCAAAAATCTTGGCGATTCGTTGAATCTTATGATTTGATTTTCAGAGGGAAGAATGATATAAGTAGCTTCTCGCTTGGAAAAGAATATCTTTTGATTAGCAATATAATTCACGTCAATATAGTAATCATGGTGTTTTGCTAGATTGGTTACATTCTTCATATTGAAGAGAAAGTTGTAGTATCTCATAAAAGAGAATTCTGTGTTGTTGATTGTTACCGGACAATGAATGATGGACTGAAATTGATAGTGCTTTAGATTTAGTGCTGCTTTTACAAGTGATTCTGTTGGGACAAGAACACACTGATGAGAAATACTCTCTGCTTTTGAGAAACTAACTTGAATCTCAAGCTTATCAGTTGGCTTTTCATTTGACTTATTGATTGACAGTGTTGGCATAAAGAGATTCTCAAGATAAACTGTTGTAGAAATATTGTTTTTTGTGATAGCTACAACTTTGTTGTGCGCGTCTTTGCCAGAACTAAGCACTAGGCTTGTGTTTTCTTCGACTTTAATAAGCGTCTCTAGATCAAGTTCCTTGAAGAAGCCAAAGAAAACAGACTCTTCAATACTAAATGTATATATAGTATTTGTGCTTTTTGCAAGTGTGGCTATTTCGTTTATATCTTGCGAGTAGATAAAATACTGCTTACCTATTTGTGAGAAGAGATCAAGCCTTGTCATATTTGAATATAGCACATTTGCTTTTCGCAATAATAATGGTAATCTCTTAGAATGAGACTAGTTAGAAATCCATCTTACAAACATTCATCTGAGTTGATTAGAGAATTTAACAAGCACAAAGACTCAATTTCATTTAAGGATCATACACAATATACAGACGAATTGCTAAATCTTACCCTTAACACAGTAATTGAGTGCAAAAGATTAGGATTTTCTAGTAAATATATCTTGTGGTTAACAAAACAAATATATGAGAATCAATTGACAAAAGATATGGTGAAGGATGATTATTTACCATTGATTAAGTTTCACTTCAACAATCAGGATTTGCTAAAACCAATTAGCTCATATTCAAATGTATCTGAGCTAAATTCTGATATTGAGTCTCTTGGTGAAGAAAGTGAAGCTGTTTCAGAGAAGGAATTAGACATATTCTTTGAAAAAGATGGATGGATTTTAACAATGCCACACACAACTAAAGCAAGTTGTTTGTTAGGAAAAGGAACTGACTGGTGTACTTCAAGAACAAAGTCTCAAA
>JACCDT010521476.1_pt1 | contig 14966 bp, 23 predicted proteins | sample 7446291 | NCBI WGS metagenome assembly JACCDT01 (sample SAMN15323446, study PRJNA562643) | freshwater metagenome | isolation source: river surface water | place: USA:Blue River Watershed | collected 2017-08-17
ACGCTCCCACCCCTCAGGTCGGCGACACTAATCTTCTTGCGCCCATTCAGATCGGCAAATCCGAAGGTATTTACCTCGAAAAGGGATACATCCTCGCCGTGGGATATATCGGTACCGGAAGCACAGCGGTATCTGGCGGTTTGAGTCCATCCGGTATTACTGTATTTGCTCAGGGAGGATTCTATTGAACTGTGTCACGTAGACGCGGGTCAGACGACTTTAATTTCAAGCCTTTCAAGGCTACAAATCCTGCTGAGTTACCGAAAACAGTAAAGGGCTCCGACAACATCAAGGAGCTCAATTCTCCTTTGCCGTTTAAACGTCGATTTAGGCCGGCTTTAAATACCAAAGATTTTAGTCTTACAAGCGAGTACGACTACGCATCGCTTTGGGTTCGTTGGCGCCGTGGATATGAGCTGAGTATGTATTCTCAGCAAGCTTACGGTGGTCTAACGTATTCCTTTAAATACTTTGTATCTGGTACTCCTAGGCTAGGCGTTTTTCTGCCTGGGATGTGTTTTATGTATCCGACCACGCGGACGGATATGCGCATGCACATGGTCGGCATTCGCCCTCGGGATTCCTTTAATTTCTTGAATTTTGGTTATTCGATTGTTTCCGTAACGGATTACGACGCAAACACATATGCCGTGAAACTCAGCTCCACTTTCGGGGCTCCTATTTCTTTCTTTACTGGCGAAGTTTTATCTAATAGATTCAACGCAGACGGTACAGATAAACAGTATGGATTCAACAACTACACAGTTACAGCGGTGGGCATCGATAATGTGCCTGTAACTCCTTCGTATGCTCCTATATTCAACACTTTGTTTTTATCTCATACAGATAACACAAGCTGGGCTGTTGTCGATGAAAATACATTAGCCATCCCCGCCACCGGGCCTCCGGCGGTTGGAGAATATCTGACAACGGAGATGCGGTCTCAGTGTACCTGTTCCGACTTTTTAGCTCGCGAAAATTTTAATCTGTACGACGCGTCAATTCGCCGTAAATATCCGCGTACGCGCCCGCAGAACTTCGATCCTGGTTATTTTGACGCGGGTGTTGACGGATCGCCTCGTGTTGTGCCTTCGTCCGATAACCCCGGTTTCGTTAGAACATTTGGTTTTATCTATATTAATCAGATATACAATATCCCTAGTTTTTCTGAAGCGACATACTCGGATCCTAACTTTTTCTATTACCAACCTAAGTGGTGTAAGCATATCTACGCCGCAATGTGGGATCTTCAACGCGCATATGATCAAGGCGTAGTCACCGGACCGTGGCTACCGCAACCAACCGACGAACCTCTGAACGAGTATTACAGAGAGTATTTCGAAAAAGAATTAGAACGACAGACCACATTCCTAAAGCGTGAAAAAGATTTGGTCTGGTGGCAGCGATACAGCCCGGCTAAGGATGATATGCCGACGCACATGATGTACCCGGATATGTACAACATGATGACGAAGACGCTCAATGCCGGAGCTTTATCCGGGCCGAATACTCTCCAGGGCAACAGTTTTGAGATGTTTACGATCGATGAGTTCAATCCTTTCGATCCAGCGTCTTTTGTTGTCGGGACGTATGATGGCGGCACATATGAAAACGGTGTTCTGGTTAATCAACCTACAAACGTGTTTGATGGCGGTCAGTATTTGAATGGGGTTATAGTCCCTCCGGCTGGTTTTCCTTCTTTAATTAATGGTGGTGTATTTGTTTTTATTTTATTTTTACTTACTGATATTTTTTATTCTTGTTTTGTTTGATCATACTTTCAGCCATCTCCAATTTTTTTCTGTTTTTATTAAATATATACACTGGATTGTTACGCCATATTGTTCTGCTAACTGTTTTAAAGATTTTGTATTGTGTTTAAGTTCTACTTTAATTCTATAAACTTGTTCTTTTGTCAGTTTGCTGGTTCCTACGTCTTCCCCTCGTTTATAAGGAGGCGGAGCGTACGTTCCGTGTTTTTTTGTATCTAACGTGTTTTCTTTCTGTGTTCCAACATATAAGTGCTCTGGGTTGCAGCATCTCCTATTTCCACACCTGTGGAGAACATAAAGTTTAGGGTCGAACGCACAAAACAGCTTAAAAGATTCCCTATGCGCACCTCCTGCTTTTTTCTTCCAATACCAGTTACCATAACCGGAGGAAGCTGTGCTTTTTTTCCAATCCCAGCATTTATCAGGTGATTTTATGTCTACAGAATTTACAAAGTACTCCCAAACACCTTGAGGATGGTTCATTAGCTTTAGTACAACTGCCCCATTAAAGCATGACGTCAACACCCGTTATCCTTCTCCTAAAACGATCAGGTCAGTCTTCCGATCGTCCTCAAACTAGCGTTGTTCAGAACGGCGAACTTGCTATCGCCGTAGGCGCTGCAGATCCGGGTCTATATTTCGAAGACTCTGCGGGTAGCATTCGGAAAATTGGTCCTTCGCACTACGGAACAACCGCCCCTAACTCTACGCCTGTCGGATTAGCTGGAAACTCTGTAGGTGAACTCTGGGCGGATAGCTCGACTGGCAGTTATTACCTGAAAGTTTGGACTGGCGGTGCTTGGCAAAAAATTGGAGCTGGTTTTTCAGATTCGGCTACAACTGCGACTACAGCGACTACAGCGACTACAGCTACGTTTGCTACGCAAACTTCAACGGCGACTTTGTCCTCAGGGACGATCTTGGCGTCAGGTGCTGTTTTTGCTGGAACAACGATTCTGGCATCAGGGGCAATTCTGGCATCAGGTGCTGTATTTGCCAACACAGCAACTCTATCTTCAGGAACGATCTTAGCTTCTGGCGCTATTCAGAGTTCCACCGTGGTTTTGAGCGGGCTTCCTAATCCAATCTCAAACCCGTCTGGAACTCTGATTTATCAGATTCAATCGTCTGGCGTGTTCGGAGCCGGCTTATACGTGCGCGCGACAGATACCTGGCTGCTTGTTTAGGGGCGCAGAGTACTCTTGAGGAACCACGAAGCCTTGAACATCATTCCTACAAGTTCAGCCAAGTAGTTTTCGATATCGGGAGCATCTACTTCTTTTGCGATCTTCTGAAGATCTTTAGAAGCCATTCCGCAGGTCTCTAAATTCTTTAAGTACACGGTCAACCCTTCGCGGGTCTCGTAAGCTTTGACGTTCTTGAAGCCTTTATAAGCGCTCAGCAACCCGCGCTCACACATAGGCATCAAGAAGTCCATAGTGCGCACAAACTCGGCAATCTGATCGAATTGCTCAATGTGCGCTCCGTATTGTTCTTTTAGGAATTCGTGAATCGGTAAAAATAGCGGTCCTTCGACATTTAGGTGAAGTAAGTGACTTTGAACATAAAGTTGGTGTAAATAAGAAGATAAAGACACCAGTCCAGAAATTAAATCTTCGACTGATGCCTTGTTCTCCTCAGTCCCCGTCTCCGGTTCTTCGAACATTTGCTCCGAAGTCTCCTGCGGCGCAGGCGTGGTGCTAAAAGAACCGGAGAACGTCATTTTTTAATTATCAGAAAGAGCAAGCAGCCGCAGTTGCGGGCTCTGCAGTTTCCACTTTAGCTGCGGAGGAAGTCTTCAGGTACTCTTCGAGTGCGTTTTTGTTCACGCGATACAGAGATTTAGCACCGTTCGGTTGCAGGTTCACGAAGATTTGCTTGGGCCATCCGCCGGGTTGGTTGGACTCAGTCAAAGCAATACGTTTGCGCACAAAACCAGAGCTGCAGTTCAGGAATTCAGCGGTCTCTGCGATTGTCAGAAGATTCTTGTCGTCAGGCATGACGATATAGAAGATGAATTACAGAGGACACTATAGAGCTTTTTCTGCTCTGCGTAGTCCTGTGTGGAGGAGTTCATGTACTCTTAAGGTTTCTGTTGAGCTGTGTGAAGCGTTGTAGTATTTACAATATTGTTAGATTCTGTATCCATATGGCTATTCGTATCGCTGGGGAAATTTTTAAAAACTACAACGTCCCCAAGCGAGACGTTCAGAGCGGTAAAGAATTCTCCGTGGCAGCCAAGGAAGGGGACACTGTGCGTTTAGTGCGCTTTGGTGATCCCAATATGGAGAACCGTAGTAACGAACCAGATCGACGCCGAGCTTTTCGTTCGCGTCATAGCTGTGACGAGAAGAAGAAGAGCAAATTGACTCCGGGTTACTGGAGTTGTAAGTCATGGTGAGTACAATGTGTTTCCATTTTATTTATAGCGCATAACGAAAGTTTCTATTTTTCGAGATAATGTGATACGGAGATACTGGGAGTTAGACTCTGAGTATCGGCAGCCGGCACATGGCCTCCAAGCGTGATTCGGAGCACACAGGGAACTTAGCCTGCGGTTTGACGCTAGAGGACGAGTTCGTACTTACACGCATTCGTACTAAAGCACACACACTACATAATAAGGATCGCGATAATTATCTCTGGGATAAAGTATTTAAGTTGATCTGCCGAGAGAGGGCGTATAAAACAGTAATGGCTGAAGTGGGCATCGCTGTGGATACAAACATGAAGTTATTTGATGACGAAGAACTGAAAGAAAGTTGAGCAAAGATTAAACTAAAATCAGCGGATCATATCCCTGCGATTTCCATCTTCTAGGCAAAAATTTAAAACATGCCGTACACCACAGAGCAACTTAAGCAAATCGCTAGGCAAAAAGCCCGTGATTTTGGTGTTAATCCGGCTATTTTTGAGCGCCTTATAACTACAGAGTCTGGGTGGAACCCCGCCGCTGTTAGTCCTGCCGGAGCGCAAGGACTGGGTCAGTTGATGCCTGCGACTGCTCGGGGCCTGGGTGTGTCTGATCCGTCAGACCCGGTTCAAAACATAACAGGAAGTGCTAGGTACCTCAGTCAGCAGTTAAAACGTTTTGGGTCATATCCCAAAGCTCTGGCTGCGTATAACGCAGGCCCCGGCAACGTGGAAAGATACGGGGGTATTCCGCCTTTTAAAGAGACGAGAAATTACGTAACCAAAATTTTAGGCGGGACCGCTGTTTCTACGGGGGGCATGATGGCTCCCCGCGGCCCAGCGCAAACTCCAGCCCCTGTTCCAGCTCCTGCTAATGCTGCGCAACGCATTCAACTTCCCCGATTCGACCTTCGCGGCGCTTTGAAAGGTCTGCTGCTGCGTTCAGCTGTCGAAGGTTTGGGGACACCAAACAGCGCAGCCGAAGCTATACAGCTCCAAAACCGTGCCGCTGATTTGGCGGATGCCGGCTACGAGGATGAAGCGGATGTTCTGGAGTCGCAGTCGATCAGCAAGCTAGCCGAATCGACGCAGCAAGTAGGTTTAGATCCATCAACATTAGCTAAAAACATCTTGGAGCTCAGGCAGCAGCAGACGGCATACAACGCAGAGGCTTCTCAGATTGAACGAACGCTCAACGACGTGGCCGTGAGTCAGACGGCGCAAGCTGCCGGTGTTAATACCCAGACAGGGGCTAAACCGGGTCAAGGTTTCGCTAAAACTGGCGGAGGTATTTCGTACCCGAATGCTGTTGTCACCTCTGCCGTCGATGCCACGGGCGAACCTGGCTTGGATTTTGCGCTTGCGGGAGGGGCTAACGCGATGTTTGCGACGCCTTTTAATGCTCAGGTTTTAAAAATCGTTCGTGAATCTAACGCCGCTAATAGAGGTCCAGGCGGCCGTGGGTACGGTAACTATGTTGAGCTTCGAGGTGTCACTCCTGAGGGTAGACCTTTCGACACCTTGATCGCTCATTTTAACGAAATCAATCCGAATCTAAAGCCGGGTATGCGTTTAGCGGCGGGCACGCCTCTTGGTTTACAAGGAACTACAGGTCGCGCTACGGGTCCTCACATTTCTATGGACTTTTTTGATCCTGGAGCTTCTACAGCTAGCCCAGAAATCCTGCGGATAAGAGATATCGTTGCTGGTAGAATTAAGCGAGGCCAAGCACCTTTCGGATAATGGGTTTATTCGGTCCTAGTCCTGCTGAGCGTGCTCAGGCTTCGGTAGACACCGCACGCGATATCCAGAAGCGGACTATCGTTGCTTTACGGCGTCAAAATCAAAGATTAAAACAACGAGCGAATAAACAACAACAAGCTATAAGCGACTTAGCTCCGATGGGGCCTAAGGAGGCCACTACGCAGCTTTCGCAAGATTTTTACAAGACGATAGGTGATATCGGAAGCCAGTACAGTCGACAATTAGCTCAATACGATCCGAACTTGCTTGCTTCACAATCAGCAAAACGGTTTGCAGGTATGTTGTCTTCGAGTTTGAGCGATTACACCAATCGACTGAACCAAGCAAGTCAAGCCGGAAGTGCTCGGTTATATGCAGCGTTATCTGCACCTATCACACAATTCCAAAAAATAGCGGAAGATCCTGCCTTTAATAATCTGCTTAATCAGACGTTTATGTCCTACGCGAGTAATCCGCCTACAGTTACGAGCGACGTGGAATCCATGAAGCAATTATATACATACAATGTCTGACGACATAAAAGAATCAAAACACGAACGAAAGGTCAGGTTTCACAGCGAAGCTCCTTTTGCGAAACACGATTACCGCTATCGAAGCCGCGATGTTATTCGTATGGCCGGTAAGGTCTGGTCGGAAGGCCCGAGCGAACGGCGTCAACGCTTAGAGAGAGAAAGGCTCTCAGGTAAATCTAAATCCACCCCCGTGGGTCTCGGATTTGCTGAGCGAGATGCTTACGGCCCGAATGACAATTTCGGGACCGCACGTTTTCTCAGTAATATACGCGCCCCAGAGGACTATAGAATTCAATAAAGTCCCTGACTCTTTCTTCTGGTTTAGTTGATTCAGGCATATATAAGATAAATCCGTAACATCGTGTGTTAGTTATTTTTGGAAGATCTGGCGTATCCAAGTGAAGCGCAGGTTTCTCCTTTAAAACACACATGGGAAGGTCTAAGCCGATCTTCTGCGTGGTTATTAATGCAACCTCTGTCGAGGTTAGAAAAATAATGGCTTCCTCGAAGTTGTTTCTTAGATACTGCCGATAGCACTCCTCCAACCACACGCGTTGAGCTGACTTGACGAAGCGCTTTTTTCTGCGGAAAACGCTGGAATCGGGCGGTTGTTCGTCGTAAGTTAGGCTGTCCCTGGGCGGATATAAATATACGTTTTTAGCTTCCCACTTTTGCCGAAGACCGTTATCTTCCGCAGTGAAATAACGATCTGCGTTTATTAAAGTGTTCGCGGATTTGCTGGAAGCCGGGTCTAACTCGACGCGGCCTCCGAAAAACGCAGATGTGATTCCGATTACGTCTGGCGGAGAGACGAAATCAGTCGCGACTTGCGGCATCAGCGATCCCGTCGAGTCGAGAATTTGCTTCGTCTAAATCGATCACGTGGGCACTTATCCCGTATCGAGAGGCTAAGAGGACCAAAGCTTTATCCTCTTTACTCCCTACTTTCTGAACAAGACCGATAGCTTCCGATAAAAACTTTGCTGTATCCGCGTCACACATTTCTTCTGCTAGCGCCATATCCGTTTTTAAGTCCGCTACTGTCATGTACACGCTTTGATCTGGCTTAGCGGGATTGAAGCACAGAGCTCCTGCGCCGGATGCCTTCCGAAATTCTTGGTACAGGGTCACGATGTCCCCTGTTATCATTTTGGCCGTATTAAGACCGATACGGTTCTTTACTTCTGACTTACCGAACAGATCTTTAGCAAGTTTGTCGCGTTCTTTAGAGTTAGCCATTTTGATAGTTGGTGAAGTTCTGCCACGCTGATTCCAAGACTTTAGTCGCATCAAAGAGGAATGCGGAGGTATTGGTTTCCGCCGGGTCAAGCTTGCAGTAATGACGGCCTTCAACCAAACCAGCAGTACCGCCGCTCGCAATGCCAGTATGAATAAGTTTATCGATAACCACAGGAGCGACGTTGAGCCTCGAAGCAATAGCTTTTTTACTAACAAACGCCGTGGTGACCTTGTTTGCTTTTGCATTTGAAATAATTTGAAGACTGGTGTCGATGTTGGTGAGGACTTCAATCAGTTTTTTAAGATCTTTTGTGATGTCGAGAGTCATGGGAAATGGTAGGGAGGCCGCCCCATCACCGGGTACCCGGCAATGCGGTTCGTTTACAAGTCGTAGGAAACGACAAAAACTACGACTACCTCCCAAGATACTGCGTAAGGGCCGTTCTTACCAGACGCAGCGAGTTGAGTCTAAGGTAGTCTCATCCATTCTGCATTAGATAAATCTTCTACAAATTTTAATTTGTTGTTAAATCCGCTTCTGACCCTTTGTCTTATGTCGGACGCCTCGAAGCGTGATCTGTGGTGATAAGGATTTACGCATCCGATAGTTCCGCAGGTTCGTTTCAGAGTGTTGTTACCGATATCAGCTTTAAAGAAAGCGTAGTAAACATTTGCGATTTTTAGTCTTTTACCTTCTAATCTCAAATGCGTAAATGACGATTTCCAACACTCATAAAGATCTTGATTCTGAAGAGTCAGTTGAGTGAGAACAGCTCTCAATTCAGGTTTTATGTCATCTAAACACGGAAATACCGGATCTAGATCAATTTCTTTAAGACAGTCTTGGCAAACTGTGTCAGTCTTTTTGTGAGACTCATTTTTTATGCAGGTCACAGCAGGCTTTCAAGCTGGGTAACGAAATCGTCAGGCTCTTCGATCAACAGTTCAATGAGTTTTTCCACAGTTTTACGAATATCTTTTTCTGACGTTTCGGTTGCTTTGCTTTCGTTCAGCATCAACCAGTACTTATGGGCATTAAGAAGATAAAGGTGTGTCTGTTTCGCCCGCAGAGCTTGCGTTTTCCAGCGATCAAACTCAAAACTGCTGTTATGCCGACTGCTTCCAGTCTTTAGCTCCAGCTCGCGAATCTCGATTTGAAGCTCGATATCTCGGATTGTGTACTCCGTGGATGAAATTTTAGCTTTGCACTCTTCGATAGATTCAGGTTGCTTGTTATCGGAGTAGATCCACGCAGGGAGATTCTCGATAACGTATTTAGCGTCCCAGAGGCTGAGCTTAATAGGCGTAGCAGTGGTCATAATTCTAAAATTTGCTTAATCAGAGTGTTGAAACGGCCGTTGACGCAATACAGCACGTGGTGTTCAAATGAAATTTTGATGACCAAATCGTACTTAATGAGTCGATTTAAATCTCGTAAGATTTTGAGTTTAGAAGCTCCGAGATTTCCGATTAGGTCTGCTGTAGACAACGGTTGGTCTGATGCTAGCAGACCGATTAAATCTCCGTAATGCCTTATGCAAGCACAGATTTTTTTATATTCGTGATCGTTCGAAGCGACAAGTCCCTGTTGTATTTCGATTTCAGCATCTCCTGAATGGTTTTGTTTCGTATCTTGCGGGCCACCCATGTTTTGACGTCCTCTCGCATTTCAGGTGTGACTTTAGTAGCTGGGCTTGCGGTCAGCATCATGTGATACGGATTAACACATTCTGGATCTCCGCAGGTTGTCAGAATTTTATCGGCGTCAGAAAGAGCGACGTTGTGGAATTTGGCATACACGAATCGCCTTGGTCTCATAATTGTCTTATCTGTAGAATCGACAAGACGGGCAAAGGTACAAGGCAGATAAATGTGCTGATCGGGCGTCAAGGCCAACCGATTCTGCTTGAACCAGACGGCGACCTTATCCGATGGGCTACGGGCGGCCCGCAGCTCCTCTAGGCAGATCGGACAGGCATAGACCCCGAGGACGGGGTGGGACCGTTCTAGGTCGCTTGTCGCCACGTGGATGGTTTCATGGCGGCCGCATTTGCAGTCCAGACTCGAGACACCGCCGCGCTCGACGACTTGGAATGAGTCCAAGGTGTAGAGCTTTGAGATTGGGCCTTCGGAGGGCTCAACCGGCGTTTGGACCAGTAAGCCCAGCACTGAGACCAGTATGGGGTTGAACATAGACGTACACCAAGTTGCACGGTGTTCACCCAAGGATAGCACGGTTAACCTTGACCCTTCTAATTACTTTTTCTCTTAAGAGGACTACTTAACGCAACTTGCCTGTCGCACTTGAGTCTCGGCTTAGCGGCTCAGTTACGTTATTTAATTAGGGTGTCGGTCGCGTACGCATACTATTACCTAATTTAATTTTAAATATATTTATAAATCTCCGCAGACACGCAATTCACGTTATATCGACGTTCCTAAAAACTTTTTTTCCGGTCAGTCGAGCACGAATCCAGCGTGGGTTCCGGTGTTTTTGGTAATTCTTAAGGTTGTCTGTTAATATTTGTGCATAATACACCTTAGGTGTTTCCTGTGACGACTCTGACTGACCTGCCTTCTCCTGCGAATGAGAGCCCTGATGCCGAATTTTGGGCTGAGTGCCGTCGACGTGCTTTAGAATGGAACATACCCGCCTGGCAGCTCGCTGAGGAGGGTTTTCAGCACCCTGCCCTTGACGCGCGCACACGTAGGGGGTAGGATTCCCATTCACATCAACTTAAATTTTTAAAATGTCAGAGACCCTGACCGAAGCTCAGCGCGAGTATCGATTCCAACAGCTTTATGAGATGTATATGGAGGGCAAGTCGTACCGTGAACTGGCCGCCCTCTTTAAAATCAGCGCTGAACGTGTCCGCCAGATTTTACATTCGGGCGTTAATGACACTCAATTAAAAGAACTGCGTCGCCGAATTGATAACCGGTGTATGAACACCTGGAGGGCAAAAGAAGTTTGTAACTTGCTGGACGCAGGTCACAGCTGCCGCAAGGTTTCTGAGATTTTGAATATCTCGATCTCGGCTGTTAAACGTGTTTCAGCTCGGCACAGGAAAAACGCACCAGTTCGCCTTACACCGGGAGTAAAATCAATTTAATATCCGATCTTAGTCCTTGCAGGATGTAGAATCGAGATTAGGAGGCTAGATGTAAACTTTCTCGATGACCCTAGCTCCTTGCCCCACTCACGGAAGTACATATCGCGCTCTGCATGAGCATAACTTCCGCGGCATCGTGGAGGTCATCGACGATCTTTTCCTTACTATCTCTGGAGTCGTGGGAACAACTAGCTACTCCAGGTGCGCCGTAGGATACCCTTGGAATTTCGAGGGTATTGTACGTGCGCTGGAAGATCTTAACACTACTATAAGCGGTATTCAAGGCGGAGGTGCGAATATCGCCGCTGGTTCTGGTATTTACACAACTACTAGCGGTGACGTCACTCTTATTAACAGCGCTATTGTTGGCGGTTCTGGTGTTTATATCACTTATAGCGGAAGTTACGCACAAGTTAATACCAGTGTTACGGCAGCTTCTGGCATCATTTATACCGCTGGTTCGGGTCTTTATCTTTCTGATGGCGGCACTCGCCTGAACTTAGGTGCTTACGGAGAGGGATCTACTTCTGTTACTTACAACGGCAATCAAGTAGCCATCAGTGGCACTGCTGGCGCCTCTGCCGTCACGGTCTCCGGCTCTCCTGCGGCGGGATACGAGGCCGGTCAGCTCTGGTTTGACACGAACCAGGGCCGTCTGTTCGTCTATGCCAGCGGCAACGGCGTCGCGTCGCCCGCGTGGTATCAGACTAATTCAGACTCTGTTGTTCTTAAAGGAGATCTTCCGCCTTCTGGCACTGGTCTTAATGCGCCTGTTCGAGACGGAAGCCTCTGGTTCAGCACTCTAATAGGTAATTTGTTTGTATACGATGCAACTACAAGTGGATGGTATGAAACAGGACCTTCCAGAACCTTTGCGTACGGTCCTACCGAGCCTGCCAACACAAGTGCTCCAGGAGCGGGCTGGTATGACACGGCTAATCAACATATTCGCGTTTGGACCGGCACAAGCTGGGTTCAGGCTTAGTATCTGAGCGCTCCGTCCTTCAGCCATGGCTAAACCCAAGTCCAACGTTCAGAAAATCGAGCGCAAGCCCAAAACCACTTCCCTGGGACATAGCGTCTTATCGCGTCCTCGTCGACGCGGAAAAAAACGTTATAGAGGCCAGGGGAAGGGCTAATATTTAGTTAAACTACATACTTAAATGGCTATCGTTTCTTTTATTGCTTCTAGTTCTATATCGGCCGGAGATGCGGTCTGCTTGACGGCATCCGGATTCGTTCAAAAAGCCGTCGCCACAAATCAGCAGCAAGCCTCCGTTGCTGGCGTGGCCGTTGACACAGTTTCTTCCGGCTCTCTAGTTCGAGTTAATCCGGATTCTATTTACACAGCTTTTACTTCGCTTACCCCAGGAGAGTTGCGGTATTTATCTATCGCAACTTCTGGCGCTTTGATTGATTACGCTACCTGGCAGACTCAGCTCAGTGCTTTGTCTGCCTCCGGCGCTTTTTTAACCACGGTTGGACGTTCTTTAACCTCCACAAATATGGAGGTCGAGATATCCAAACCCATCTACATCACAAAATAGGCATTTTATAGTCTTGCGTTACGCTTACTTAATTTTTCCGAATTACTTCTGAGCTATTTTTTTTTGCTTACTCTGCCGCTTGTGCTACGGCCGGACGCCGGGATTCGTAAGCCAGAAAATTGCTTTATACTGAGAGCACTGCAGTTGACTGCTGAAAGTGTTTGTTTTAGACGGAAAACCTCTTGCCCTAGATGTTCCGTTTGAAGCAAACGGAACTCTTTATCCTGCTAACTGGCTTCGTTTAGCTACTCCAGACGAACGAGCTGCTATAGGAATTACAGAAGAACCTGATCCTCCTTATTATGATCAGCGTTTCTATTGGGGGTATACCGCGAGCGGGACTTTAATTCCCAAAGATCATGGTGTTTTGGTGTCTGGCTGGGTTGATCAAACTCGTCAAACAGCTAATACTATTCTCTTCCCGACTGACTGGATGGTTGTTAGGGAAGTTGATAACGGCGTTCCGATGTCGAGCGGAGTTAAAGCTTGGCGTCAGGAAACGCGAGAAGCTTGCGAGGTAAAGGTCTACATAATCCGAGACACTGATACCACTGATGAATTAGCTAGCTACATAACCGGACCCCTTTACCCGGTGTGGCCGCCGCTAGATCCCCCTACTCCGGTCGATCCTTCTGGCGTTAGTCCGTCTGGTGTTACTCCCTCTGGAGTTGTGTGATCATGACGAATCGCGCCATTTTCAATCGGCAGTACACCGATTACACCCCTGGCGGTCAGCAAGTTTGGCTTGTCAACGGGGCTGGTGTTACAACCACTCTTGTGACTACACAAACTTATACAGCCGGAGAAACCTTAATTCAAGGTCAGGCTGTTTATGTAAGCGGAACTTACGCCTTGTCCGCCGTGGCTAACAGCGGGGTCGACGCAACCCGGTACAACCCCATCGGTATTACAGCCGCCGGAGCTGCTACGTCGGCTTCTGTTTCAGTGATTGTTGATGATGTTGCAGTTATCGGACCTGCCAATGTCGCTGACGGCAGTCCCTTAGTGCCGGGTCGGTATTATTACTTATCTAAGTACACAGGGCAGATTACTGCTTATTCCACCGCGTCCGGAACTGTGACTGCTTCAGGCGGATATGCCGCTCTTGTTTCGATGGGTCAAGCTCTGAGTCCGACTGAGCTTCAACTCGAAATCGAACCCCCCGTCGTTCTTTACGACTGACGTATAATTACCTTATAGGTGTGATCCGATGGCAACTCGTAAACCTCTAGTTGTAATTAGCGGTCTCACGTCCGAGTTGCCGCCTGGTGATCTAGTACCAGGTATTGATACTACTGCTCAAGCTTCGGGCAACGCAGCTTTAGTTGTTGCTTCGAACGCTTTAGCTAGCGGAAATCTTGGTATTGCTGATGCTGCCGTTGCGCTAGCATCCGGTAATGCAGCCCTGATCGTGGGCGCCAACGCGCTTTCTTCAGGTAACGCGGCTCTTGCATCCGGTAACGCAGCGTTAGTTAACTCTGCAACAGCGCTTGCATCTGGCAATGCTGCTCTGGTTGTTTCAACCAGCGCTCTAGCTTCCGGAAATGCTGCTCTTGTTAATGCCGCCGCTGCCCAGGCTTCAGGTAATGCCGCTTTAGGTTCTCTAGCGAATAAATACGATAAAACCGGCGGTCCGATTAGCGGTCCTGTTGTTGTCCAATCTCAATCGATTGGATCTCCTACAACTATTCAGGCTTCTGGCGTCATTATTTTAAACTTCGGTGCCGGTAATAACTTTGAGGTCACGCTCACTAGCGGCACTCAAACGTTAGCTTCCCCCGCCAACGCCAGCGGCGGTCAAACAGGCACAATTATCGTTCGTCAGGATAATACCGGATCCCGCTTGCTGACTTATAGCGGCGCCTGGTCTTTCCAGAGTAATACTGCTCCAACGTTAACGACTACCGCAAGCGGCGTGGATTTGCTCGCCTATTACGTTGTTAACCCGAGCCGTATTAACACGGTAGCTACTTTAAACTACGGCTCCGGTACTGTCGCCTGAGGATAAAAAAATGAGCGGTTTAGTAGGTAATCCTTTTCTGCTTACTTCTGCTGGCGCTGCCGGGTATCAGATCAGCCGGTCGCTGCGGTTCAACAGTAGTGACAGTGCCTTCTGCTCCAGAACTTTTAGCACGCCCACTGGAAATACCCGATGGACGTATGCCCTGTGGGTCAAGCGGTCCACTACTCCTGCTGTAAGCGATGTATTACTCTCCGCTAACTACGGCAGTGGACTTGATGCTCGTATAAGCTTCTTTCTCGATAACACGTTCTACTACGCTGACAGCTCAGCAAGCTTGCAGACGAGCGCGGTTTACCGGGACTTTTCTGCCTGGATGCACGTTGCCTTTGTGTATGACAGCCCAAATGCGACGTCTACAGAGCGCCTGAGGCTGTACATAAACGGCACAAGGATCACTGCCAGCAACGGACTTGGCACTACCTCTTATCCTTCTCAAAACGCCGGTTCAAACATAAATGCGGCCCAGCTCCACACGATTGGCCAATTTGCAACGGTCACGGGATATTACCTCAACGGCTACCTAGCCGACATCCACTTCATCGACGGCCAAGCCCTCGACCCCACCAGCTTCGGTGAGTTCGACG
>JACCDT010642557.1_pt1 | contig 14966 bp, 10 predicted proteins | sample 7446291 | NCBI WGS metagenome assembly JACCDT01 (sample SAMN15323446, study PRJNA562643) | freshwater metagenome | isolation source: river surface water | place: USA:Blue River Watershed | collected 2017-08-17
CAACCCAAATATGGTACTGAATACTTTCTAGGTGATTATAATGTTATTAGGTCATTTATTGAACAATTAGTTTAAATATCGCCTTGGCAAATTCAAAACGCCCAGACTATGGGCGGTATCAAAAAAATATATATGATCCAGATTGATTCACTTTGAGATTTCATTGAGATAATTCTCTATAATATATTTACCGTGGGGTTATTATGGTTTATTACCTATTTAGAGCTATATATATCTCTAAGTCTATTTACGTGAGTACATTTTTTTTCTAGGTATATTTTCTTGAATGGGTTTGTCTCGTTAACAATTTTGTCAGAGTGGCATTCAAGCATAACTTCCCTATATTTTTTTGATATCTCGGATTCGTTTGCTTCTTGAGTGAGTCCAAGAATTGCTTGATAGTTTGTAAGAGAGATCATATTTTGTTCTACCTTATTTTGGTATGCAGATAGATATTGATTCCATCTCTCTGTTAGATGAGTTGTCCTGAATAGAAAGAATTCGCGTTCTTGTTCAGTGCATTGGGTTTCGGCAGTCTTGAATTCCTCAAGTTTTTGGGTATATCCAGATAGTAGTTGTAAGCCGTCAGTGAGTAGCTGATCAAATTTGATATCAGTCTCAAGTATTTGCAGTAGGCGTTTCTTCTTGAAGCTTGCGATTCTGGTATCGTTGACTTTCTTGATGAGTCTAGCCCGTTTAGCATCTGCTTTGTTCTGTACTTCTGCGATTCGGCGCTTCTTGAGTTCAGATATATGTGTCTCCAATGCAATTAAGCAGTCATGTCCGTCTTCTTTTGGAAGCGTACAGGTTGGACAGAGACATTCTTCTTCATGTTTCTCATATATGCTCTTATCTTTGAATTCTTTAGAGCAATGAGTACAGGTGAAGCAGATATGGGTCTTTAGGTGCGAGTCTGTGAGAAAGCGTTTTGAGCAGTTTGGGCATTTTCCGCAGTTGGCAATATGTGCTTTGAAGTAAGATCGATTGATGTATGTCAAGCAGACTGGGCACTTTGTATATTGGCGCTGGCATGAAGTTGCGTGAGTTGAATCCGCTCTATATATGACAGTACAGAACTGGCATGTTTTGACGCAGATATGATCCGTTTCAAGAAACCCTTTGCACTTAGGACATATCCAGCATTGATGAGTGTTATCATCGATATGGATAGGCGTTTGACAGTGTTCACATATTGGATGTGTGCTTGCTAGATGCAGTTTCAGGGCACCCTCCTTGTTAAAAGAGCTTGGGCATATATTGCATTTGTGTGGGTATTGAAGTTTTTGACCTGATTGGCGCGGTCCGGGCTTAACTTTTGTTGCAGCAGCTTTAGGATATGACCTTGGAGTGGACTTAGAGGTTGCGGATTTGAATGACGGTGCTTTAGGTGTTGATTGGCGTTGATCTGTGGACGATGCGGTTTCTGAATCTGAATCGGTATTGCGATCATTATCTGAGTCCGATACTGAGAAGTAGTCATCCATGTATACGTCTTGATGCATTCTTCCAAAGTGAATGGACATTCCTTTGAAATTTTTGCATGGTATCATGCATATAGGACACTCTAACATTGTTAAGACGAGTGGTTGATAGCGTTGGTGCGAGCTGGAAAATGGTCGAATGATGGTCTCTCTGAATTTTGTTTGTTAGGATGGGTATGTATTTTTGTGAGTATAATATTCAAATGTATACATTTATTGTTACGTAAGGTGGGTGGGATTTTCATATAATGAGTGGATATTGTCGTAATATGAACCCACCCATTGTGTCGAATATTATGACAGAGGATGGGTGGGGTATTAATATCAGGTCACGTTGGATTTTTCACGTCAAAAGATCCATACTATGTAGTATAGAAAAAATTTATACAGTGTAGAGCTAATTGGTACTAGTTTAATGTTTTTATATATTTTTCATTATTACTATGACAATTTCTTCCAAAGTATAATCAATGATTTCAGAGTTAACAAAACAGTGATCCCATTGCAGATTGAAGCCATATTGATTAAATTCAACAGAACTGCATTCATTAGCTCCAAGAACTCTTAGATTGGCTTCTCCCAGCTTTCATCAATATCTAGCATACTTGGGATTTTTGTTTCTTGGAGTTTCTTTTGAAGGTTCTTAAGCATAACGGTCTGCATTTCGATTGATACCATTTTGCTTGTTAGTTTGTGCTTGCTTGTTAGTTTGTTGTTTGCTTGTGTACGGTTAGTAGTTATAGTAGGTTTGCTCGGTGTAACTGTATATATTAAATATTCAAATTTAATTTTGTCAGCTGAGTCTATGCAAAAGTAGTGGATGTAAGAGTGAATTCCCCCCCTTGAAGTGATGAACTAAACCCTAGTTTAACTCCAAGAGGTTGAGAAGTAATTGATATACTATTTGGAGGGTTAGACGAAGTTAATTTTGGTTCAATATCATTCATTACTATTTTTTTGTGAGTAATTCTATCCCTTACTGAATTAGTACCAATAATTTCAACTTGTCTTAAGTCCTTATTATAAACAAGATAAAATGGTGCAACTAAAGTTGTTGATGCAGGAGCAAGTACTGTTTTTGCTGTAATTACAGTTGCCGGAGAGGGCATTGTTGATATATCATCATCTGAGTGAATTAATGAACCATCATCTTGTAAAACAATTGTATAATATTTAGTAACTCCATTGTAAGTAAGTTTTCTTGATATGAATGATCTCTTACATATATACTGTAAACCACCGTACGTGAAGTTTGCACTTGCCGTTCCAATACAAAACTGGGTTGTATAATTATAGTAGTATAGGTGTGCAACATATTCTATGTCCATTCCCCATTTATCTGTTGGGAATATACTAGATAGTGCGTCATACATTGGTCTTGATTTAGGTAAACCATTTTTATTATTGCTTGCAAATGCTAGACTTTGTTTTGCTGTTTTAGCTGTGGTTGCTAATGTTGTTTCCATAGACGTCTTAGTTGTGCTTGACGTATTTGTTAACGCCGAGTAATCAGCTGTTGCGTAGTTATCTAAATATGTTCCGTTCTTCTTATAGTAGTGATTAATACAATCGTATATAAATGGTCCAACGGTTAACCCATCACAAAATGCAGCAACTGTTGAATTGTAACCAGTTGTATTAGTGGCAGTTAATACAGAAGAACTACTTAAAGGTATTTTTGTAACAGTTCCATCAGTATTAGTTAAATTAATAACACTATTTGGTTGATCATATTCAACATTCTGAAGACCAATTCTAGTAACAGTTCCTGTTGCATCAGTAACTTCTAAATTATTGGTTACTCTAGTAAGTGATTTTATAGATTTAGGTAATTCAATTGATTGATTTGTATTGTCAGTAAATCTAAATAAAATACTATTTGTTGTAGAATCATATCCACCACTATTAACAACTTTAGGGAGCGTTACCTTTGAAATTTCGTTTCCTAATTCATCCTGTAAAGCTATATTGTTATACATTGAGTTAATTGCTAACTTTCGAGGAATTTTAAAGCTTTGATCATTTTTATAGTATTTCTTTATTTTGACTTCTCCAGTTGTGGAATCATAATCGATGTCCTTTATTGAAGACAATTCTATATCATTAGTTGTTCCATCAGATGCGGTTCCTCGTAAGTAATTACCATCTGCAGATAAATTACTAGAAATTGATTTTAATCCCGACGATCCAGATATATCTATATCAATAGGGGTGTCAGATCCAACTTTACTGAAAGATAATGTTTTACCATCATTCTTAGTTCTAACGTCGTTAATTGTCCCATCAGTGATTTTAGAATATAAAATATTAAAAGTATCATTCGTATTTGTTGAGAAGCTTAATTGGGTATCGTCTGTAGATACAGAGTTTATTGAATTTGGTAATGTTATATTTTTAGTTGTTCCATCTACGTAATTTGTAGTTATAACATTTTTGTCATTTGTAACTGAAGTAATTGAATTAGGTAATATCACAGTATTTGAATAACCATCAGCTCTTCTATAACCTAATACTCTGTCATTATTTAGACTTAAAGTACCAGATAACTCAGACATTGGTAAATCTAAGCTCGTAATATCATTACCATTATAATCTTTTAATGATATCTTCTTATCATTGTAGGATAACTTTTGAGGGAGATTAACATTAACCGGGGATGTTCCATTAAATTTCTTTAATGTTAACTGTTTCTTAGTATCATCATAAGATATATCATTTACATTTGATATATTATAATTTCTTTTTGTATTATCTGGATTAGTTACTGTCAGATAATTATTACCAAAGGTATCTGCTGATAACCCCAAGTCATAAACATTAGATGTTTGAGGCAATGCAATATCGATTGGTGTAGATTTTCCAATTTTAGTAAATCTTAATGAATTAGTTGTACTATCTAATGTTACATCGTTAATTCCCCCATCTGTTATTTTATTATAATCAACAGACGCATTCAAGTTTTCATCGACATAAAAATCTAAAGATGATGCTCCACCAATAACTTTAATCTTATTGCTTGGGATATCTACCGATGTAATATTATTACCATTGTAATCTTTTAATGATAATTTATTATCAACATATGACATTGATTTTACTAGTGGTACTTCTATTCCTTCGTTTCCAAATTTTGTAAAAACTAATTTTTTTCTAAATGAATCATATGCTACATCACGTAATTGTGGAAGATAGACATTTGTTACACTATTGTTTCTATCTGTTATTTTTATGATATTATCATTATTGTATGATACATCATTTATTAATGGTCTAGATATTGGAAGTGTACGTACTTTATCATCTTCTGTAAAAACATAAAGGTTATCACCATCGATAGTAATATTGTCTATTCCAACTCCTTTTGCGCCTTGTATTAATGGTACTTCAACAACAGAATTATCTGTCATTTCAATATACATTTTCTTTAAATTTACATCTGGACTGATAGATTTTATACCAATACCTCTATCGCCCTTATCTCCTTTATCTCCACTGTCTCCGCTATCTCCTTTATCTCCTTTGTCACCCTTTGGTATTTCAAAATAATATTGTTTTCCAAGGCCCGCACCTTCTGCATTTTCCATTGTAATTGTTATTTGTTTGTTACCAGTATTAGTATTTGTTTGATCAATACTTTTTATTGAATACCCTTGGGGTCCAACTGGTCCTTCAGGTCCTTGGGGTCCAACTGGTCCTTCAGGTCCTTGGGGTCCAGTTGGACCAGTATTACCAGTCCATCCTTGCGGTCCTCTTGGTAACTGAAATGTACGACCACCACCTCTTTCTAAAATAAATGTTAAATCAGTACCAGCTGAATTTGTTTGGATATCATATAGTCCTGGACCGGCTGGACCAGTTGGGCCGGTTGGACCTTCAGGACCCCGCGGACCCGTCATTCCCATTTGAACGGAATATGTAGCATCATCAGTGACAAACAAAACATTATTTGCATTTAATGGATCTGGTTTTATTTCCTTTATTCCATTTCCTCTTACACCCAATGGTAATTCAACCTCATATGTGTTTTGACCATCAGAGTCTGTTGTTATTATCATTGTTCTTGGATTATATAAACTGTTTGTTGCCGCTACGATACTAAATCCTCTTGGACCTTTAGCACCATCTTTACCAGGAGCGCCATCTTTACCAGGAGCACCGTCTTTGCCAGGAGCACCGTCTTTACCAGGATAGCCGTCTTTGCCAGGAGCACCGTCTTTACCAGTTGGTCCTGGTGGACCTCTAATATCATCATAATTTACTGAATATGATGGAGAATTAACAGGATCATCTGACATTAAGAATTGTAATCCATTGCTATTTTTGATAATATTCTTTAAACTACGACCAGGCAGACCTTGTGGTCCTCTAATATCATTATAATTGAGTGAGTACGATGGAGAATTGTCAGGATCGTCTGACATTAAAAATTGTAGGCCATTGCTATTTTTGAGAATATTTCTTAAACTACGACCATCTTTACCTGGAGGTCCTTGTTCTCCATCTTTACCTGGAAGTCCTTGTTCTCCATCTTTACCTGGAAGTCCTGGATCGCCTTGGGGAATTGTAAACCATCCTAGTATAAAATTTTCCTTGCATGTATGTGTTATGAGTACAAGAAAAATGAAACCTAGTAACAAAATTGCAATATACATGCTATATATATTTACTTTTAGATATTAAATTTGAATATTTTGTAGTAGTATTTATTATTACAGTATGTTTGGTATACTTATTAGTACGTTGGTATCATTATTGGTTCCAATATGTCTATTGTTCCTATTTCCATTAGGAATCAAGTTATTTATCGTTCTAAACGACCGTAAAAAGGTGGATAGTTTCTATATCAACATGCGACCAACTTTGTTATTTCACTCGAGTTTACACTATGCTATAGGTGAACAAATGGAATCCGGGGTTGTACTTAATAGGCTATTCATTGGATATATTCACATTAGTCGTTCGCAATATATGAGACAAGCTGATGTATCAACTACATTGTATTTGATAACAACAGATCAGTTGATGACAATATTAACAAAACCGCAACAGGAGGCGTCGACTAAAAAGCCAATTGAAGTGGATGTTATTGAACGCGACGGTAATTTTTCATATTTGTATTATAACTCAAGAAGTATCACCATAAGTGCGGATTTCACAGCAAGACCCAATCAGAAGAATATCATGTCTGAAATCATTAAGCACTACAAGTCAAAGAATTATGCTTCTGCTTTCATTTATGGTAAAAGTGGTTCTGGAAAGACATCATTGGGTTTATTATTGGCACTAGTGTTGAAAGGTACTCTATGTACAACATTTGATCCATCTCAGCCTGGTGATACACTACAAAAGTTAATGAAGTGTGCTCGTCCAACAAGTAGAAAACCATTAGTAATCATTCTTGATGAAGCTGATGTGATAATCAAGAATATTCATAATGGACTCATCAAACAGCACAAGGACATTCCCACTGCGATGTATGACAAGAGAACGTTTAACAAGTTCTTTGATGACCTGTTTCTGTTCACGAATACGATAGTTATCATGACATCAAATAGTACAAAAAATGATATTGACTCATTAGATGTATCATATTTGCGGGAAAAAAGAGTAGATGTTTGCTATAATCTGTAGACGTTAATTATGACAATGCATATTAAAATATTTTTTTTTGATATATGGTAAAGTATAAAAATGATAGGGTCTTTGTTTTGCTTGATATTGGGTTATGGATTAACTAAAATAGGGGCTGATGAGTCATTGTCAATAAATATCCAAGGTGGAGGAGAAATTGATGGTTATCACTATGATGATGATGTTTATAAAAGTGGTAGAACCAGTAAGATTTATACATTAAATGATACAAAGGTAGTTAAAGTTTTCTCCGATAAAATGTCAAAAGACAAAATAGAATGTGAGATCAATATTAATACGTATTTATCATCAATATCATCTAATATTGTAAATGTGCTTAGTACATTAGTAACAAATGATAATAAACAAATGTGCGTCGTATTAGAAAGATGTGGAGAGCGATTAGATGAATACCTCTCTAAAAATCCCAATAGGTTTAATATGTATATCGATAAGCTTTATAATATTCTAAAAAGCATAAACTCACAATGCAATTTTTTACATAATGATCTCCATGCATTGAACGTGTTAACTACTTTTTCAGAACCATATGATATCAAAATTATTGATTTTGGTAATTCATATTTAGATGGAGTTGCATGCAAAGATAAATATTTGCCTACTAGTATGCGACATGACCGTAATTACATAGTGGATATTGTTAAGTATCTATGTTCATGTTTGCAAACTAGAAACTTAACAAGATTATCCCTAAGATATTTAAATTTACATTTTCAGTATTCCAAAAACCTACAAAAATTTCATCCAGAACTAATTGTGAAACTTCAAAAATTTGATAAAAAGACAATTGATGACAATATCATAAGTCTGTGTAGTAAAAGACACAGGAATAAAAAAGAACAAGAGCTTTTGACTGTTATAAGGAGATCATCCTGTTATATGTATTATAATGATAATATTATTCTTGAACATAAAATGATTCATTAGCAAATACAAATGTAGACAAATATCTAGATAGATCGTTTTGTATAGAATGAACTAGTTTTTTAGCCATATTATTTAACTTATTATATAAAAACTTCATTTTTTTATCATCCTGTTGTATTTCATATTTGAGTATATCTTGGTTTAGTTTACTATTTTGATTTCTAAATATTTCTATATCTTCAATTGCTTGATTAGCTTTATATTCTTCTTCTGGACGGAAATCCCTTGTAACATACACTCCTCGTTTCAGTATATTATGTAATTTTTTAAGTAGAAAGTAATAATTAATACTTCCATTATCTTTACTATAAAAATCTTTAATATCAATTTTGAAATTTCTGATAGGTTTTCCAAAATCTAGTCCATACTCAACTTTGTATCCGTCTTGTATTATATTGACACGAAGTCGGATAATATTTTTTGAGTAGAAATTATTATTTATCAAATCATCAACAGTGAGATTATGTCGTACAACAAAGAATTGTAAGATTTTCAAAAAAGTATCCAAAGTTTGTTTTTCAATATATTTTCTTACGACTTCTTGTTTGTTTTTAGGTAACATAGAAATATCTACATTTTTTAGTGAAGGATCATAATTTACTATTTCTAGTATACCATTTAAGGTACCCATCTTACTTAATATTTGATATATGACTGGATCAGTAATTAAAATACCTTGTTCATATTTTAATGTAATTTTTGTTAGTTTATCAATTTTATGAAGATTATTTTTCAAACGAAGACCGTAATTATGTAATACTTCTGGTATATCATTTCTATTATAATGTATTTCCTTAATATCCATATCACCCGCATTTTTCTTGCCGAATCGTATATAGCTACCTATAATATAAGCATTTTTAGGATTATTAGTAATTAACTGCTTACATTTTTTAGCAAAATCATCAACTAGCACCTGCCCACCTATGATATGTTTTGTGCTATTAGTATTGTTAAGCAGATAGAATGATGTTATAAATATAATGCCTAATGTAATCATTATGATAATACGTAAAAATAAATTTGATTTTTTATTATTCTTTATGCCAATATGCCTAATAAGCCTACGCCTAAGAACATTTAGCTTAATAATTTTTCTACATTTGAGACAAGAGTTTTTTTCTTATTGACTACTAACTAAATTTCAATTTAATTTCATTTATAAAAAATATAGTTTAGGAATTTGTAAATTCTAACATATATCGTAGTGAGCCAAGAGGCTTTTTACTGACATTTTTGAGTCCAATCAACTAAGCATTCTCTGTAAATACTTCCACCCTTACTAAGTAATGGATAATCATTTATAGGTGGGCTAAGACTAAATTCAGTTAATTCATCAAATAATTTTTTCTTGATTACTAGTTTTCTAAAACAGTTCTTAATCATATGTATTGTATTCTTATGACAATACATGTTCATACGATCTTGATAATCAACTAGAATTTGTGTTAGAAATGTTTCAGGATATTCATCTATAATTGATTCACTTTTACATTTTTCCTTAATAATGTCCAGCATATCCTTTATATGATCTTTTGTTAGTCTATTAAGAATATCACGGTCATATAAATCTGAACGTTCTATGAAATCAGTGAATGTCTCCTGTATATGTTCATAGTCATATTTACCAAGTGTATATCTCACAAGTGAATATACTATTTCAGATATTAGTTTTGATTCTTCTTGAACACGAGCTTCACTCATTGCCCATTGCATATCTTTCATAATTACCCCATCACTAATTAATGCTTCTCCTTGAAAATCATTAGATACTTCTTCATAAGTAATACTAAATGTAAGTTCTGGATATCTATGGGATGCCAGTAATAGTGATTGAATCGGTGGGGTCCAGGCACTTTCAAATGCTTCAGACCATGCAGATTTACCATCGTCATGAATATGATATTGAATACTATTAATTATACGATCATCATCAAATATTGACTTATCCCTAATGAACTTTTGCAAAACACTAGGAGATTCAGTAACAATAGAAATATTATTATAGCACCAGTTAGGCATAGTATTATAATTTCAGTCAATAATATTCAAATTTATGTTCAATAATTAAATACGTAATCGATATTATCATAACTAATCAGATGCTATTTACTTTATCAATTCTTGTTGCTTCATTAACAAGCGCGGTAACAAGCGCTGAAAATATATGTACTCAGAGCTGTAGGCGTTGGGGGGAGACTACTGATTGTGGTTCTAGCTGTCCACCGTGTAGAACTAAATCCACATCTGATGCATTTAGATTTGATTGTTGGGACTATCTTCCATACTCAAACACCTGTCCATTATGGAGTGGAATTATTGATTGCAGTTCTGGATCACCAGTTCCAGATATTGATTTAACATCTAATAAACCAGTTACATTGACTATTTTCAATAAATGTTCGTCTGATTATATTGTTTACTATAATGGCAAAGCTGTTAATGACCAATGTCTAAATGGAAACTATTGTAGTGATTATTATGGAACTAATCCAGCATTTTATGTTAAAAAACTTTCTGATGAGTCACAATTAGGGTTTACTCTGGTTGAGCTTAATATTCCAATTGACAGAGATATTTGGTATGATATTTCCAGGGTCACAGGTTTCAATGTTGGAGCTAGAATCGATTATAGATATACAAATGTAACAACTGATACTGTAGAAGATGATTCATTAATCGTGGGACATTCAATCGTATGTACAGATGTGAATTGTGAAGATGCGTATCATCTTTGTGATATTGCTGAAGCAAACGTCTTTTCGCCTGTTTACCGTAATCCCAGTGGGGGCTCTTTTGCGATTACATTCTGTCCTGATGAGGCTAATAGTGAACCAATTAATCCATCTTCAATTGGTAATCCAAGAGAACAGGATCCAAATACAGGTCCTTTTACTTGTGATGTGAAGGTAAATTGGGAACAGAATCCTCAGTTGTACGGCACAATTGTATATGGAGGCGCTATTGATTCCTAAATCAAATTTGAATATTATTAACATTCATTATTCAACTATGGGATTCGCCTATAACAAAAATGAATGTATGTATGCTGACGGTAAAATGCAGTATAAGCGGATTATGAAGTGCTTTACATCGGGGTCGATTGAGCTTCAAGATATTGTCAACAATAAGAGCTCCTATCCTGATCTTTACGAAATCCTGGAGCTACTGAGAAAGGTATATCAATGTTATTATGACCCATATGAGTCAGATGAGGATGCTGAGTTATGGGATCATATTCGGAATACTACCAATCTGGATTTAGAAATTGAAAACCCAGAGCTAACCGTGTTCTTAGATATCTATGAGGGCAAAATGTTTATTGATCTATTAATGCGAGAATGTTCAGTCGTAGATATTGGAGCATCCGATATTGTTGAGCTCTGTAGAAAAAGGTGCGTAGATGATGATCCAGCATCACAATATAGTTGGACAGAACTTAGAGATCATGTGTTTGATAGATTTAGGATTAATATAAATAGTGATAGGATTATAGGAAACATAGCATTATATTTGTGTAATAGAGGTGTTAACCTAGTATTTTAATTAGGGTTAGGTCATACATAGGAACAGTCGTATAATCTAAAATATTTTTTTATAAATGATTTTGATACTTGATTTTGTACTTTGCAACGGTAACTTTTCAAACTCCCAAACATCTTTCCACTCTAACCACTTTTCCGCGAACAGCTCCTCCAAACATCTTTCCACTCTAACCACTTCCAAACCACTTTTCCGCGAACAACACTTCTACACCTCTTTGGTGACCACTTTTCCGCGAACAACTCTTTGGTGACCACTTTTCAGCGAACAGCTCCTCTTTGACCACTTTTCCATGGACAACTCTTTGGCGACCACTTTTCCGATCACTATGGAGCGAAGAACTCGTCCACCTCGCAATCTGGCAAATGATCATCGCTATTTGGGAGTTCCTATCTATGATGATGAGGCTGAAGACTTCGATTCATTCTTTCAGTTCACAGAACTTTGCTGTTTGCGTGACGGGCTTAATCCTCAAACTTTCCAAGAATGGATCGATTCACTCATTGATGATCCATGCTATACTTGCTTAAAAGTTAAAGCGCGGTACTATTGGTACATCTATCGAAATGGTCCACCGAGAGTGCTTTCTGGTCTAGGTACAAGATCATCCAGGAACCCGAGAATCATCAAACATTTTATTCCAGTACCAACCGTGGCATCACCTTTGTCATTACCTACCCCATCACCTGTGCCTGTGCTATCACCAGTGTCATCACCGGTACCATCACCAGTGTCATCGCTAGTGTTATCACCTTTGTCAACATCTTTGCCATCGCCAGTGTCATTGCCTTCGCCATTACCAACACCAGTGTCATCGCCTGTACCATCACCTGCGCCAACACCTGCGCGATCACCAGAGCCAGCACCATTGCCAACACCATTGCCTTCGCCATTACCAACACCAGTGTCATCACCTGTGTCATCGCCTTTGCCAGCACCAGCGTCATCACCTGTGTCATCGCCTTTGCCAGCACCCGCGCCTTCGCCATTACCATCACCAGTGTCATCACCAGGACCAACACATGCGCCATCGCCAGTGTTATCACCAGTGTCATCACCAGGACCAACACATGCGCCATCACCAGTGTTATCACCAGTGTCATCACCAGCGCTATCACCAAGTTCTTCGATTGCTAGTTTGATACCAACCCCCGCGCTTTCGCTAGTACAAAGTTCAAGTCCTTCGATTGCCAGTCCAGTTCTTGTGTCACCAATATCGCGTCGTTTAATTTCAGCGGCGGACCTTCAAGATGTTGTATATTCTTTACAACCTATATTTGATACAATGGTATTGGTTCCAAGACCAACACACAACGAAAACAAACGACCTCAACGTGACAAGGATACTTATATCTGGGAACAATGCGTTGATACAGAGTGTATATTGAGACAATCTTTATGCTCTCGGTTCAACTTTATTGAGGATGAATGGATTGCAGATTTCAAACTCACTATTTCTAAAGAAGGTAAGGAGCATATCAGGTCATACCATCCTGAGGTTTGTCGCCATACAAAGGGATCTGTGAGGATTCGCGTATCAACATGCGGATTATCAAATTGCCCTGCGATAAGAGATATTCAGCCATACTTCAAAGTATATAGTATGGGATGGCGTTTATATGATACTTGTATATCTGATGTTTATCCGGATCAGATACAGCATCTTAGGGATTTTCACGGCTATAACGTTGTTCTGGCTCGAATAGGGAAGGCACGATGCAAAGTGGCACGAGTGAGTTTCTGTAATAACTTTGTATCAATAGCTTAACCAGTTTTCCCTTGCTATCACCTCTTTGACCACTTTTCTCTTGACCAGTTTTCCCTTGCTATCACCTCTTTGACCACTTTTCTCTTGACCAGTTTTCCCTTAACCAGTTTTCCCTTGCTATCACCTCTTTGACCACTTTTCTCTTGACCAGTTTTCCCTTGACCAGTTTTCCCTTGCTATCACCTCTTTGACCAGTTTTCCCTTGCTATCACCTCTTTGACCAGTTTTCCCTTGCTATCACCTCTTTGACCAGTTTTCCCTTGACCAGTTTTCCCTTGACCAGTTTTCCTTTGACCAGTTTTCCTTTGCTATCACCTCTTTGACCAGTTTTCCCTTGACCAGTTTTCCAGTGTAAATAATTTTCTTACTAAGAATTAAACATGTGTACATTTGTACACTATACAATGAAGTTCTTTGGATTATTATTTTTGCTATTCAGTTTGAGTGATGCACTTCGTGTGGGTACTTACAATATAAGGGTTCCTGTGGATGGTCCTCCAAATGACTGGGCCGCAAGAAGACCAAGAATTACATCATTGATTGAAAAATACAATATTGACATTCTAGCTGTTCAAGAAGCCGGTCAAGTAACTGTCAATGATATTGTCAGTTCTTTATCTGGATACTGTATTGTTGACCAACCGATATTTGACAATGCAATTATTTACAAATGCGACATCCCTCTCATTACCTCGAGTATGTGGGCAATTAGCTCAACTCCAAGTCAGATTGGGTCTAATTCCTGGGGGTTAGCGTATGCTAGAACTCTCTTGTTTGCAAAGTTTATGGACGGTAACACGTGTCTTAGATTATACGCTACTCATCTTGATATCATCCCTAAAGATATTCAGCAAACGTTCATTATTGAGCGTTTGAATGAGTCTCCTTACAAGGGTACTGCCATTCTGGTGGGTGATTTCAATACTGATGGTCTTAATATCCTTAAATCATATGGGTTTGTTGATACAGGCGAACAAGCTCCTACGTTCAATGGATTTGGAGGGTATGGGGGTACAAAAATTGACTATATTCTTGCAAAGGATTATGCCAATGTGACATCAACTATCATATATGATACAGTTGATGGTTATTTTCCTAGTGATCATGCTTTAATGATAGCAGATATATAGATTTTGTTTTCTATACGTAAAAATAAATTTGAATATTATTTTTTATGATTATGGGTGGCGTTGCGTATGCAACCCGCCTCGGTACTAACAATACCGGTAAAGCGACTTTGAGTGTACAAGCGAACAAACTTTCGAGCAAACAAGCACTTTGAGCACGCGAGCAGTAGAACAAACAGGCAGTAGAACAGAACAAACAGCAGGACAGAACAAAGGACCAATGAGCAGTTCATCATCTTCCGACGAGTACTACTGTACTTATGAGGAGTATCTTAATGATCTTCACGAAGACAAGATGTATGATCTGGAAGCAGAACAGGAATTAGAGAGATTAGAGTATGAGCGAGCACTAGTAGACGAGCAGGAATGGCATGATTGGATAGAAGAGAAACAAGCCATTGAAGACATGGAGTTAGCATACAGAGTGAATCCATACCGCATGGGACGCATCGAGGACCTTATTCATGA